>Ga0075158_10000274_pt1 | contig 41782 bp, 32 predicted proteins | sample JI91814BDNA_FD_70968 | JGI IMG/M metagenome (GOLD analysis project Ga0075158, IMG submission 70968) | Wastewater effluent complex algal communities from Wisconsin, to seasonally profile nutrient transformation and Carbon sequestration -... | ecosystem: Engineered > WWTP > Effluent > Algae... | reverse complement strand
TTTTCTTACAGTATTTTTGAAGGGAGCACAGCCCCTGATGGATCAAGCGCTTGGCGCGGCGGGTGTGAGTATTGCTCACACCCGCAGGATGGAAAACCGCATTTCTTCACGCGCCAACTGCGCACTGGAATGATCGGACGCGTACCCGGTGTGCGCCTCAATCCGCCAGCTCAAGCCACTCGGATTCGAGTTCGTCTTTTTCCTTGGCCAGTTCGCCCTGGCGCTGCGCCAGTTGGCCGATCTCGATGCCGCCGTCGTTGCCGTAGATGCCGGGGTCGGCGAGTTGGGCTTCGATGCGGGTGAGTTCGTCCTGCAGCACGGCGATGCGCGCTTCCACCTGCTTGAGGCGCTTGGCGGCAGCTTCGGTTTCGTACTTGTTGCGCGCGGGCTTGGGCTGCGGCACGGGCGTTGCCTTGGCCACGACCTTGGCCGGGCGCGGCTCGTTGTTGCGGCTGCGCAGCCAGGCGGCGTATTCGTCCAGGTCGCCGTTGAACGATTCCACCTTGCCGTCGGCCACGCGCCAGAAGGTTTCGCAGACCAGGCCGATCAGATGCCGGTCGTGCGAGACCAGCACGATGGCGCCGGCGAAGTCGCTCAGCGCTTCGGCCAGGGCTTCGCGCATGTCCAGGTCGAGATGGTTGGTGGGTTCGTCCAGCAGCAGCACGTTGGGCTCGAGGTAGGCGATCAGGGCCAGCGCCAGGCGGGCGCGCTCGCCGCCCGAGAAGCCGTCCACCGATTCGAAGGCGCGGTCGCCGACGAAGTTCCAGCGGCCCAGGTAGCTGCGCAGCACCTGTTCGCCGGCGTTGGGCGCCAGCTCCTTGAGGTGCCACAGCGGGCTCTGGCCTTCGTGCAGGCTCTCGACGGTGTGCTGGGCGAAGTAGCCGATGCGCAGGTCGGGGTGCGCCACGCGCTCGCCGGCCAACAGCGGCAGTTCGCCCACCAGGGTTTTCACCAGCGTGGACTTGCCGGCGCCGTTGGGGCCGAGCAGGCCGACGCGGTCGCCGGCTTCCAGCCCGAAGCCCACGTCGTTGAGGATCTTCACCGCTGCATTGGTGGGAGGGCCTTCAGGCCCGATGCTGTTCGCGGCTGTCGGGCCTGAAGGCCCTCCTACAGGGGCGGCCACACGGTAGCCGGCGTCGACGTGGTTGAGGCGTATGAGCGAATGCGGCAGGCGCGCGGGTTCGGCGAACTGGATGCGGAAGCTGCGCTCGGCGCGCACGGCTTCGGTGCCGGCCATCTTGGCCAGGCGCTTCATGCGGCTCTGGGCCAGGCGGGCCTTGCTGGCCTGGGCCTTGAAGCGGTCCACGAAGCTCTGCAGGTGGGCGCGTTCGGCCTGCGATTTCTCGTGGGCGATCTGCTGCTGCCGCAGGTGCTCGGCGCGCTGGCGCTCGAAGCTGGTGTAGTCGCCGACGTACAGCTTGGCCTTGCCGTCGTGCAGGTGCAGGGTGTGGGTGCTGACGCCGTCGAGGAACTCGCGGTCGTGCGAGATCATCAGCAGGGTGCCCGGGTACTTGAGCAGCCACGCTTCGAGCCACAGCACGGCGTCGAGGTCGAGGTGGTTGGTGGGTTCGTCCAGCAGCAGCAGGTCCGAAGGCATCATCAGCGCCTTGGCCAGGTTCAGGCGCACGCGCCAGCCGCCCGAGAACGAAGACACCGCGCGCTGGTGCGTGTCGGCCGGGAAGCCCAGGCCGTGAAGCAGCTTGCCGGCGCGGGCGGTGGCGTCGTAGCCGTTGATTTCGGCCAGGCGCTGGTGGCAGTTGGCCACGGCGTCCCAGTCCTCGGCGGCCATGGCGGCGGCCTCGGCCTGCAGGATGGCGTTCACTTCGGTGTCGCCCGACAGCACGAAATCAATGGCGGCGTCGGGCAGTGACGGGGTTTCCTGCGCCACGCTGGCGATGCGCACCTTGCCGGGCAGGTCGATGTCGCCCTGGTCGGCCTCCACTTCACCCATCACCGCGGCGAACAGGCTGGACTTGCCGCAGCCGTTGCGGCCGATGACGCCGATGCGCCAGCCGGCGTGGAGGCTGAGGTCCACCTGCGACAGCAGCAGGCGTTCGCCGCGACGAAGGGCGAAATTTCGGAAGGCGATCATGGGGTTGGGCCGTAGACATCGCGTACAGGCGAGGACAGGCATTCTATCAGCATGCCGGCTGTCCCGGATTTGCCCCGGGCCGTTTCCTGCCGCGATACTCCAAGACCCCCTTCCGCGACGGAGCCCCAATGCCCCATCACACGCCGCTGATCGCCCTGCTCGCCGTTGGCTTGGTGCTGGCCTTCATTTTCGGCTCGCTGGCCCACCGGCTGCGGCTGTCGCCCATCGTGGGCTACCTGGTGGCCGGCATCCTGGTGGGGCCGTTCACGCCCGGCTTCGTGGCCGACCCGGACCTGGCGATGGAGCTGTCGGAGATCGGCGTGATCCTGCTGATGTTCGGCGTGGGCCTGCACTTCTCGGTCGATGACCTGATGGAGGTGAAGGGCATCGCCATCCCCGGCGCGGTGGTCCAGATCACGGTGGCCACGCTGCTGGGCTGGGGCCTGGCGTGGTGGCTGGGCTGGTCGCACCTGGAAGGCATTGTGTTCGGCCTGGCGCTGTCGGTGGCCAGCACCGTGGTGCTGCTGCGGGCGATGGAGGAGCGACGCCTGCTGGAAACCCAGCGCGGCAAGATCGCGGTGGGCTGGCTGATCGTGGAAGACCTGGTGATGGTGCTGGCCCTGGTGCTGCTGCCGGCCCTGGCCGAGTCCATGGACGCGGGCGACGCCAAGCCGGGCGCGGGCTCGGTGCTGGGCTCGCTGGGCCTGACGCTGGCGAAGGTGACGGCCTTCGTGGTGCTGATGATGGTGGTGGGGCGCCGCGCCATCCCGTGGCTGCTGCAGCGCGTGGCGGGCTTCGGCTCGCGCGAGCTGTTCACGCTGTCGGTGCTGGCGATTGCGCTGGGCGTGGCGTTTGGGTCGGCCAAGCTGTTCGGGGTGTCGTTCGCGCTGGGCGCGTTCTTCGCCGGCATGCTGCTCAACGGCGACCTGAGCCACAAGGCGGCGTCGGATTCGCTGCCGCTGCGCGACGCGTTCGCGGTGCTGTTCTTCGTGTCGGTGGGCATGCTGTTCGACCCGATGATCCTGGTGCAGCAGCCGCTGCCGGTGCTGGCCACGTTCCTGATCATCACGGTGGGCAAGTCGCTGGCGGCGTACGTGATCGTGCGGGCGTTCGGGCATCCCAATGCCACGGCGCTGACGATCTCGGCCAGCCTGGCGCAGATTGGCGAGTTCTCCTTCATCCTGGCCGGGCTGGGCGTGTCGCTGGCCATCCTGCCGGCCGAGGGCCGGGACCTGGTGCTGGCCGGCGCGCTGCTGTCGATCATCGCCAACCCGCTTATCTTCGTGGCGCTGGACCGTCTTCAGTCCAAGGCCCGGCAGACCCCGGAACCGCGCGCGTCGGAAACGCCGGGACCGCAGAGCGGGCCGGCGCTGCCCACGCAGGGCCACGCCATCGTGGTGGGCTTCGGCCGCGTCGGCAGCGAGATTGCCCGGCTGCTGCGCGAGCGCGGCGTGCCGCTGCTGGTGATGGACGACGACCACGACCTGGTGCACAAGGCGCGCGCCGCCGGCTATCCGGCCATCCGCGGCAATGCCGCCGCCGAAGCGGTGATGGCCGAAGCCTCGCCCGCCGCCGCGCAGCTGGTGGTGATGGCCATCCCGCACGCGCTGGAGGCCGGCGAAACCATCGCCCGCCTGCGCTCGCTCAACCCCGGCCTGACCATCCTGGCGCGCGCGCACAGCGACGCCGAGGTGCGCCACCTGCTGTCGCACGGCGCCGACGGCGCGGTGCTGGCGGAGAAAGAGCTGGCGCACAGCATGGCCGAGATGGCGATGTCGGCCCCGCCCTTCCGCGGGCTGCGCGCGAGCTGACCCCGGTCCTGTGGGAGGGCCTTCAGGCCCGATCGCTCTTCGCGAAGTGCATCGGGCCTGAAGGCCCTCCCACAGGATTCAGAAGAGGTCGGGTTGGGTGGCGGCGGTGACGATGGCGGGCTCGGCGGCGCGGCGCTTTCCGCGCCTGGGCTGTTTCGCGCGGCTGCCGTGCTTCTCGAACACGCGCTGGCTTTCCTCGCGATCCACGTACGCGCGCTTCCACGCGGTGAGCCTGGCGCGGGCTTCGCGCGCGGCCTGTTCGTGGTCGCGCACGGGGGCCGGGTAGCTCTCGCCGATCTTCAGGCCCGCGCTGCGCTGCGTGGCGCTGCCCATCAGCCACGGCGTGTGGATCCAGTCGTCGGGCACGCCCGCCAGTTCGGGCAGCCAGCGCCGGATGAATTCGCCCTGCGGGTCCTGGTCCTGCGACTGCTTGATCGGGTTGTACATGCGCGGGATGTTGATGCCGGTGACGCCGGCCTGCATCTGCACCTGCGGGTAGTGGATGCCCGGCTCGTAGTCGGTGAACAGGCGCGCGAGGTGGTGCGCGGGTTCGCGCCAGTGCAGCCACAGCTGGTAGCTGGCCACCGACACCAGCATGGCGCGCATGCGGAAGTTGATCCAGCCGGTGGCCTGCAGGCTGCGCAGGCAGGCGTCCACGAATGGCCAGCCGGTTTCGCCGCGCGCCCAGGCGTCGAACCATACGCGGTTGAAATCACTCTCGCGCAGGCCGTCGAAACCCGGGTGCACGTTGCGGAACTCGATTTCCGGTTCGGTTTCGAGCTTCTGGATGAAGTGGCAGTGCCAGTGCAGTCGCTTCTCCAGCGACACCAGGTCGCGCAGCGGCACGGGCCCGGGGCCGGCCTCGCCCTGGCGGCGCACCGCGTGCACCACTTCGCGCAGCGAGAGTGCGCCGGTGGCCAGCGCCACGGAAAAGCGCGAGCAGCGCGTGGCGGCCGAGATCGGGCTGCTCATGCCGCGCATGTAGCCGGTGCCGCGACCGCCCAGGAAGGTGTCCAGCGCGCGCTGCCCGCGCCGGCGGCCGCCGTGCTGGCGGTCCGGGCAGGGATCGGGCGCGATGCCGAGGGCGGCGGCATCGGGGATGGCGCCCGGGTCGCGCAGGTCCAGCGGGACGAGCAAGGGCTCGGGCAGCGGCGCGTGCGCCAGCCGGCGCTCCCATTCGCTGGCCCAGCGTTCGCGCCGGCGCAGGCCGCGCTGCACGCCGCCGCAGGGCTCCTGGTGCCAGGGGATGCCGTGCTGGCGCGCCCACGCGGCCACGCGGCGGTCGCGGCGGTAGGTCCAGTCGTTGCCGGTTTCTTCGTGCGACCACAGCGCCGCGATGCCGTGCTCGCGGCGTATCGCCTCCAGCGCCTGCACCGCGTCGCCCTGGCGCAGCACCAGCGGCTGGCCGCAGCGCGCCAGGTCGTCGCGCAGGTCGCGCAGCGCTTCGGCCGTGGCCTGCCACTGGCGGCCGCTGGCGTCGGGCAGCCGCCAGTAGTCGGGCTCGGCCACGTACAGCGGCAGCACGCGGCCGCGCGCCGCCGCCGCGACCAGCGGCGCATGGTCGGCCGCACGCAAATCCCGCTTGAACCACACTACGTGAACGGACATCCCCGCATGGTCGCCAAGACCGCGTGAATGCCACGACAGCAGCGAAGAACGGGGTCAGAGTCACTTATCCCACTGCGTGCCCCGCCGATGGCCGAGGCCTGGCCGGGATAAGTGACTCTGACCCCGTTCTTTGCTGCGTTGCTCAGGCCTTGGTGAAGGCCAGGGCGCCGCCTTCGGCGGTGACCTTCACCGTGTCGCCGGCACCGAAGCCGCCCGACAGGATCAGCGTGGCCAGCGGGTTCTCCAGCTGCTGCTGGATGGCGCGCTTGAGCGGCCGCGCGCCGTACACCGGGTCGAAGCCGATATTGCCCAGCATCTCCAGCGCGCCGTCGTCAATCTCGAGCCGGATCTGGCGTTCGGCCAGGCGCTTGCCCAGGTACGCCGTCTGGATGCCGGCGATGCGGCGGATCTGCGCCTTGCCCAGCGGGTGGAACACCACGATCTCGTCCAGCCGGTTGATGAATTCGGGGCGGAAGTGCGACTGCACCACGCCCATCACCGCGGCCTTGATCTGCGTGTAGCTCTCGGCGCTGTCGTCGCTGCTCAGCTCCTGGATGTGCTGCGAGCCCAGGTTGGACGTCATCACGATGACGGTGTTGCGGAAGTCCACCGTGCGGCCCTGGCCGTCGGTCAGGCGGCCGTCGTCCAGCACCTGCAGCAGGATGTTGAACACGTCCGGGTGCGCCTTCTCGACCTCATCGAGCAGCAGCACCGAGTACGGGCGCCGGCGCACGGCTTCGGTGAGGTAGCCACCTTCTTCGTAGCCGACATAGCCCGGGGGCGCGCCGATCAGGCGGGCCACGGAGTGCTTCTCCATGAACTCGCTCATGTCTATGCGCACCATGGCGTCCTCGGTGTCGAACAGGAAGCCGGCCAGCGCCTTGCACAGTTCGGTCTTGCCCACGCCGGTGGGGCCCAGGAACAGGAAGGAGCCATTGGGGCGGTTAGGGTCGGACAGGCCGGCGCGCGAGCGGCGGATGGCGTCGGACACGGCCTTCACCGCCTCGTGCTGGCCGATCACGCGGGTGTGCAGCGCGTCTTCCATCTTGAGCAGCTTCTCGCGCTCGCCCTCCAGCATCTTGCTGACCGGGATGCCGGTCCAGCGCGACACCACTTCGGCGATTTCTTCGGCCGTCACCTTGTCCTGCAGCAGCGTGAAACCCCTGGACTCGACTTCCGAAGCGGCCTGCAGCTGCTTTTCCAGTTCGGGGATGCGGCCGTACTGGATTTCGCTGGCCTTGGCGAAGTCCTGGTGGCGGTGCGCGGCGTCGAGCTCCTGGCGCGCCTGCTCGAGCTGTTCCTTGATGCGGGTGGCGCCGGTGAGCGTGGCCTTCTCGGCCTTCCAGATTTCCTCCAGGTCGTTGAACTCGCGCTCCAGCACGTCAATCTCCGACTCCAGGTCGGCCAGGCGCTGGCGCGACTCGCTGTCCTTCTCCTTCTTCAGCGCCTCGCGCTGGATCTTGAGCTGGATCAGGCGGCGCTCCTTGCGGTCCATTTCCTCGGGCTTGGAATCAATCTCCATGCGGATGCGCGAGGCCGCCTCGTCCATCAGGTCGATGGCCTTGTCGGGCAGCTGGCGGTCGGCGATGTAGCGGTGGCTCAGCGTGGCCGCGGCGACGATGGCCGGGTCGGTGATCTCCACGCCGTGGTGCACCGCATAGCGCTCCTTCAGGCCGCGCAGGATGGCGATGGTGTCCTCCACCGACGGCTCGCCCACGAACACCTTCTGGAAGCGGCGCTCCAGCGCGGCGTCCTTTTCAACGTACTTGCGGTATTCGTCCAGCGTGGTGGCGCCGATGCAGTGCAGCTCGCCGCGGGCCAGGGCCGGCTTGAGCATGTTGCCGGCGTCCATCGAGCCCTCGGCCTTGCCGGCGCCCACCATGGTGTGCAGCTCGTCAATGAACAGGATCACCTGCCCTTCCTGCTTGGACAGGTCGCTGAGCACGGCCTTGAGCCGCTCCTCGAATTCGCCGCGGAACTTGGCGCCGGCAATCAGCGCGCCCATGTCCAGGCTCAGCACGCGGCGGTTGCGCAGGCCCTCGGGCACTTCGCCGTTGATGATGCGCTGTGCCAACCCTTCGACAATCGCGGTCTTGCCCACGCCGGGTTCGCCGATCAGCACCGGGTTGTTCTTGGTGCGCCGCTGCAGCACCTGGATGGTGCGGCGGATTTCCTCGTCGCGGCCGATCACCGGGTCGAGCTTGTTGGACTCGGCGCGGGCGGTGAGGTCGATGCAGTATTTCTCCAGCGCCTGGCGGTTTTCCTCGGCGTTGGCGTCGGCGACTTTCTCGCCGCCGCGCAGCCCATCCACGGCCTTTTCCAGCGCGGCCTTGTTGCCGCCGCTGGCCTTGAGCGCCTGCCCGGCCGCGCCCTTGTCGTCGGCGCAGGCCAGCACGAACAGTTCGCTGGCGATGAAATCGTCGCCACGCTGCTGGGCGAGTTTGTCGCACACGTTCAGCAGCCGGGCCAGGTCGTTGCCCAGGCTGACCTCGCCGGCCTGGCCCGAAACCTTGGGCAGCTTGTCGAGCGCTTCGCCCAGGCGCTGGCGCAGGGCGGCGACGTTGACGCCGGCCTGCGCCAGCATCGGCCGCGTGCTGCCGCCCTGCTGGTCCAGCAGGGCCACCAGCAGGTGGGCCGGTTCGATCAGGTTGTGGTCGCGGCCCACGGCCAGCGACTGGGCGTCGCCCAGGGCCTGCTGGAAGCGCGAAGTGAGCTTGTCCATCCGCATGGTCGTCCCCTCAAGGCATCGGGGCGACGACACGCCGCCCTCATGTCCCTGAACTGGCGGTGCGGCGTCGGACTTTCAAGCGCGGCCCGCGCGGCGTTCAGCGCTGCGTGAGCCGGCACCACCGGCACCGGAGCAACCCGATGCCGAAGGCCGATCAAAGCGCGGAAAGCGCCGCCTTGAAATCAGCGTTGCCCGGCTCGCCCTTGAGCGCCTGCTGGAACGAAGCGCGCGCCGCGGCCTTGTCGCCCGCCTGGGCCTGCACCTGCCCCAGGCGATACCAGGCGTGGTGCGCCTCGGGCTGTCCCGACACCCGCGGCAGCGAAAGATAGGTCTTGAACGCCGCCGCGCCCACGTCCAGCTGCTGCCCCGACAGCGCCGCGGTGCGGCCCAGCTGGTACCAGGCGCTGGCCGCCTTGGGGTCTTCGGCCGTCCAGGCCTGGTAGAGCGCGAACGCGCGCTGCCATTGCTTGGTTTCCTGCAGCACCAGGCCGGCGGCGGTGCGGTAGGTGGTGCTTTCCGGGCGGGCCTCCCAGGCCGCCAGATAGGCCTTGGCGGCCACCTCGGGCTGCTTGTCGTGTTCGGCCAGGCGGGCCCGGGCGTAGTGCCCGCGCGGGGGATCCCGGCGGTCCAGTTCGGCGGCCTGCGCGCGCGCCTTTTCCACGCTGCCGCCCACCATCGCGGGCGCCTGCAGGTAGTACTCCATCAGGCTGGTGCGGGCGTCGTGCAGGTTGGGGTCGAGCGCGATGGCGCGTTCGAAAGCGTCGCGCAGCTTGGGCGCCATGAACGCCTGGGACATCGTGCCCACCCGGCCGATCTGGGTGCCGTAGGCGTTGCCCAGCCAGTAGTGGGCCTGGGCGTTGTCAGGCGCCAGGTCCACGGCTTCGTCGGCGGCGTCGATGGCGTCGTCGGCCTTGCCCTGCTGCAGCAGCAGGCGTGCCTGCAGGATGCGGGCCTCCGCGCTTTCGGGATGGGCCTTCACCAGCGCGGCAATCGCTGGGGCCGCGCGGGCGTCCTTCGCCTTGAGCCAGGCATCGGCCTCGGCCAGGGTGGCCGCGGCGGCCGGGACGGTGGTGGTCAGCAGGAGGCAAAGCAGCCAGGGGCGAAAACGCATGGGGGGACTCCGATGGGGACGCGTGACCTTCGCACGAGCCCGCGGTCCGGCGCGGGTGCCGGAAGACATCGATTCACGATCCGGTCAGGGCGACAGCCAGGCCAGGGTGGCCATGCGCCCGCTGCGGCCATCGCGGCGGTGCGAAAAGAAAGCCGAGGGTTCGGACAGGGTGCAGTGCTGGCCGCCGTGCACGTCCACCACGCCGCAGGCGGCCAGGCGCCGGCGCGCCAGGGCGTACAGATCCACGAGCCAGTGGCCCGGCCGGGTGGCGACGAACGCGTGGGCCGCGCCGGCGTCGTGCTGCAGGAAGGCGTCGCGCACTTCTTCGCCGATTTCATAGGCGGCCGGCCCCGCGGCCGGCCCCAGCCACGCCACCAGGTCCGCCGCCGGGGTCTGCATGGCGGCCACCGTGGCCTCCAGCGTGCCCGCGGCCAGGCCGCGCCAGCCGGCGTGGGCGGCGGCGATTTCGCGGCCGTCGCGCGCGGCCAGCAGCACCGGCAGGCAGTCGGCGGTGAGGATGGCCAGCACCACGCCGGGCACCGACGTGACGGCGGCATCGGCCACCGGTTCGTCGCCCGCCTCCGGCGGGGCCTGGAAACGCAGCACGCCGGTGCCGTGCACCTGCTGCAGCCAGTGCGGCGGCGACGGCAGCGCCAGCCACTGCGCCAGCAGCGCGCGGTTGCGCAGGGCATTCGCCGGGTCGTCGCCGCAGCGCAGCCCCAGGTTCAGGCGGTCGAACGGCGGCGGCGACACGCCCGGGCCACCGCGCAGCGTGGTGAGCCCGCGCACGCCGGGCGGCGCGGGCCAGTCGGCGTCGATCCAGGCCGGCGCCGTCACGGGCGGCCTACTTCTTGGCCGCGGCCGTGTCCACGCGGAGGTCCAGCACCAGGCCCTGCATGTCGTCGGGCATGGGCGCCTCGGTGGTGACCGGTTCGCCGCTGACCGGATGCCGGAACGTCAGCTTCTCGGCGTGCAGGGCCTGGCGCTTGAAGCCCTGCAGGCGCGCGGCCAGTTCGGGCGTGCAGGCCTTGGGCTGGCGGTAGGCGCCGCCGTAAAGCGGGTCGCCCACGATGGGATGGCGCACGTGGGCCATGTGCACGCGGATCTGGTGCGTGCGGCCGGTTTCCAGGCGGCACTCCACCAGCGTGTGGGCGCGGAACTTTTCCCGCACGCGGTAGTGGGTGACGGCGTCGCGGCCCGTGCCTTCCTTCGCCACCGCCATGCGGACGCGGTCGGTCGGGTGGCGGCCGATGGGCGCGCGGATGGTGGTGCCGGCCACCATCGTGCCCTGCACCACGGCCAGGTACTGGCGATGCACCTCGCGGCCCGACAGCTGTTCCACCAGCGACGTGTGGGCGCGCAGGGTGCGGGCCACCACCATCAGGCCCGATGTGTCCTTGTCCAGCCGGTGCACGATGCCCGCGCGCGGCAGGCCAGCCAGGCGGGCGTCGAAGTGCAGCAGTGCATTGACCAGGGTGCCGCGCGGGTTGCCGGCGCCGGGGTGCACCACCAGGCCGGCGGGCTTGTTGACCACCAGCACGTCTTCGTCCTGGTAGAGGATGTCGAGCGGGATGTCCTCGGGCAGGGCCTCGCCGGTTTCCACTTCGATGCGCACCGACAGGGTGACGGGCTCGCCGCCGCGCACGGCTTCCTTGGGCTTGACCAGCCGGCCGTCGAGCAGGGCGTCGCCGGCCTTCACCCATTCGGTGAGGCGGGACCGGGAAAAGTCGGGGAACAGCTCGGCCAGCACCTGGTCGAAGCGGCGGCCGGCCGAGGCCAGGGGGATGGTGGCTTCGAGCAGCTCGCGCTCGCTGTCGTCGTGCTCGGTTTCGGTCTGGGAATGCGGGGTCATGGGCGTCTCGTCGGGCCAGGGGTGGCCCCCGCCCCCATTCATGGAGGCGACAGCGGGCTTTCCGGTATTATCCCCGAACTCGCTGCCCGCAGCGCCCTGACCCGCCATCCTGATGACCCGACTGACCGGCAAGACGCGTTTTCTCCTGATCCTGATGCTCGCGGTGGCCCTCGGCGGCTGCCAGAGCCTGGGCAAGCTGTTCGGCGACCGCGAGGCGGAAACCGAAACCCTGCCGGTGGAGGCCATGTACAGCTCGGCCAAGGCGTCCATGGACAGCCAGAACTTTGACCGCGCCGGCCGCTACTACCAGCGCCTGGTGTCGCGCTTCCCGTACGGCGCCTACAGCGAACAGGCGCAGCTTGAACTGGCCTACGTGCAGTACCGCCAGTCCAAGACCGAGGAAGCCACGTCCACCATCGACCGCTTCATCCGCACCTACCCGACGCACCGCCACATTGACTACGCCTACTACCTCAAGGCGCTGGTCAACTTCGACCGCAGCTCGGGCCTGCTGCTGCGCCTGGCCCGGCAGGACATGTCGGCCCGCGACCTGGGTGCCCCCACCCAGAGCCTGAACGACTTCGCCGACGTGGTGCGCCGCTACCCGAACAGCCGCTACGCGCCCGACGCCCGCCAGCGCATGGTGTACCTGCGCAACCTGCTGGCCAGGCACGAGTTCAACGTCGGCCTGTACTACCTGCGCAAGGAAGCCTTCGTGGCGGCCGCCAACCGCGGCAAGTACCTGCTGCAGACCTACCCGCAGAGCGAGTACGACGGCGACGCGCTGGCCCTGATGGCCACCGCCTACACCGGCCTGGGCCAGGAAGACCTGGCCGCCGATGCCCGCAAGGTGCTCGAGGCCAACTACCCCGACCACGCCTACCTGCGCGGCAGCCGCTGGCCCGAGGGCGAAGGCTTCTTCAGCCGCATCAACCCGTTCGACGGCAAGTAAGCCCGCCGCGAATCCTGTGGGAGGGCCTTCAGGCCCGATGCTGCGAAAGCATCGGGCCTGAAGGCCCTCCCACATTCATTTCAGTCCCGCCAGCCCGACGTAATGGGATAGCGACGCTCGCGCCCGAAGGCGCGGCGCGACAGCTTCGGGCCGGGCGCGGACTGGCGCCGCTTCCACTCGCTGGTGCGCACCAGCCTCAGGATGCGCTCCACGGTTTCCGGAGCGTGGCCGTCGGCGGCGATCTCGGCCGCCGAGCGCTCCTGGTCCACGTAGCGCACCAGGATGGCGTCCAGCACGTCGTAGGGCGGCAGCGAGTCCTGGTCGGTCTGGTTCTCGCGCAGCTCGGCCGAGGGCGGCCGGGTGATCACCACCTCGGGGATGGCCGGCGACTGCGCGTTGCGCCAGCGGCACAGCGCCACCACGTCGGTCTTGTAGAGGTCCTTGATGGGCGCGAAGCCGCCGCACATGTCGCCGTAGATGGTGGCGTAGCCCACGGCGTATTCGCTCTTGTTGCCGGTGGTGAGCAGAAGGCCGCCGAAGCGGTTGCTCAGCGCCATCATCAGCGCACCGCGGCTGCGCGACTGCAGGTTTTCCTCGGCGATGCCCGGCGGCAGGTTGTCGAACAGCGGCGCCAGCGCGCCCAGGAAGCCCTGGAACGGTTCTTCGATTGCGATGGTTTCCAGGCGCACGCCCAGCAGGCGCGCCTGTTCCTCGGCCAGGTCGTTGCTCAAGTCGCTGGTGTAGCGCGACGGCAGCCGGACGGCCGCGACGTTGCGGGCGCCCAGTGCGTCCACCGCCAGCGCCAGCACCAGGCCCGAATCAATGCCGCCCGACAGGCCCAGCCAGGCGCGGTCGAAGCCGTTCTTGCCGCAGTAGTCGCGGATGCCGCGGACGATGGCGCGGTAGGCCAGCGATTCACGGCCTTCGTCGGTTTCCTCGGGCCACTGCAGGCGCGTGAAGCGGCGCGCGCCGGCGTCGAAATCCGCCACCAGCCACTGGTCCTCGAAGGCGCGCGCGGCGGGGTGTACGCCGCCGTCGCCGTCGGCCAGCACCGAGGCCCCGTCGAACACCAGTTCGTCCTGGCCGCCGACGGCGTTGAGGTAGGCCAGCGCCACGCCGGTTTCCTGCACGCGCTGGGCCAGCAGGGAGTCGCGCTGGGCGGTCTTGTCGCTCTCGAACGGCGACGCGTTGGGCACCACCACCAGCTCGGCGCCCAGCGCCGCGGTTTCGGCCAGGGGTTCGGCGAACCACAGGTCCTCACAGACCACCAGGCCCACCCGCACGCCGGCCACGTCGAAGGTGCAGGCGCCGCCGTCGGGGTCGACCGAGAAATAGCGCCGCTCGTCGAAGACGGCGTAGTTGGGCAGTTCACGCTTGCGGTACGTCAGCTCGATACCGCCGTCGCGCAGCACGCTGGCGGCGTTGTACACCACCGGCCCCGCCGCCTGCGGCCAGCCGACCACGGCGGTGATGCCGGTGCAGGCGCTGGCGATGTCGTGCAGGGCGCGCTCGCAGGCGGCCAGGAAGGCCGGGCGCAGCAGCAGGTCTTCGGGCGGGTAACCCGACACGGCCAGCTCGGGGAACAGCACCAGGTCCGCGCCGTGCTCGTCGCGGGCCTGGGCGACCAGCGCGGCGATGCGCCGGGCGTTGGCCTGCACGGCCCCCACCGGGAAATCGAACTGGGCCAGGGCGATTCGAAGCGATCGGGGCATGGGTTCCCTCCAGGCGGGCTGCCTGCAGGCAAAGTCTACCGATTCGATGGCGGCGCCACAGCGCCCGGCAGCTTGCGCTCGAGGGCCGTTCCCAGCGAATCGACAAAATCCGCGTTCAGATGCTGCTGGTCCCGATAGACCAGGCGGCCACCGAGCATGGCGCTGCAGGTTCCGCCCGGACAGACCAGGTCGTTCAAGTTGACCAGCCGGGCGTGCGCATGGCTGCGCGTGGCGTTGCCGAGCGCCCGGATGACGTCCGCGTTTTCCGCCGACGCCCGCGATGCGGTGCACGCGGAAGCTTCGACCACGATCCCGGCGCTCGATTCGCGGCCATTCGCCATCACGCAGGCCGGGCCATCGAAGAACAGCACGGGCGACGGCGCCAGCACCACGACAGGCCGCACCCCGCCGCCCAGTCGATCGACGATGCGTTGGCTTCCCCGGGTCCATTGCCCGGACGTGAATCCGTAAGTAGACGAGGAGCCGATGACCACCATCTGCGGCTGCAGCGCCTGAACGTGCGCTACGACGGCGTCCCGCCATTGCTCGCACTCGGTGAACCGGCGATGGATGCGGGCATACACGAACGGCTCGTCGACGATCGCGCACGAGGATTTGGTCAACACCAGCAAGCGCATGCCCCGCAGGGCGGCGGCGCGCTGGAGCGCGGGCTGCCACTGGGTGCCGATGCTGTCGCCCACCAGCACCATGAGCCCCGACCGGCCGTCACCCGCGGACACTTCGCAGGGCACCAGCTCGGCCGAGTGGTACCACTGGTCGCAGCGCTTGTCGGCGTACACCGTGGGAACGGTGACCAGCGACAACACCTTTTTCTCGAACGACGGGTTGCCGATGTCCGCCGACGGCGACGACCGACCCGCCAGGCCGAACACGGCAACCAGCGCCAGCGAAGCCAGCACGGAGGCAAGCACGTCCCGCCGCGGCGCCAGGGACACGCGCCTGCGGATGGGCTCCTCCACCACGGCATGGCTCACCCAGGCCACCAGGAACGAGGCCAGGATGGCCGCCAGCGATTCAAGCCCTCCCAGGGGCCACCATCCCAGCAGCGGGCCAAGCATCAGCAGCGGCCAATGCCAGAGGTACCAGCCGTAGGAAATGCGCCCGGGAAGCGAGAGGAAACGGGAGCCCAGACCGCGGGCCACGAGGCTTCCCTGCCCCGTCCCGGCGGCCAGCAAACCCGCTGCGGCCAGGGCCGGCAGCAGCGCCCACAATCCGGGATAGGCCACCGATTCGTCGATCAGCGCGAGGCTGGCCAGCAGCATCGCAACCCCTGCCAGCCCCAGCCAATGGGCATGGGCCCGGAAGCGGGCGCCGGCATCACCGTCGAAAAGCCGGTACACCAGCCCGCCCAGGGCCAGCTGCCACAGCCTCGATGGCATCAGGTAATAGGCGCTGGTGGCGTCGAAGTGCATCAACGCCAGGCCCAGGGCCAGGCTCGCCGCAACCATCCAGCCCAGCCAGGCCTTGCCGCCGGCGTGGCGTCGCCATGCCCACGCCACCAGCGCGGGCCAGAGCAGGTAGAACTGCTCCTCGACGCCCAGCGACCAGGTGTGGAGGAACAGGCTGTCCTGGGCCGCCGCGCCGAAATAGTCGAAACGGCCGAAAGTGAAATACACGTTCGAAAGCCAGACCGCCGCCCAGCTGCCGGAATCAAGCTGGAAGCGCAGGCTTGCCCCTGGCAGCAAAGCGATGCAGGCCGCCGACACCACCGCCAGCATCAGCAGCATGGCCGGCGCCAGCCGGCGCGCACGGCGGGCGAAGAAGGCCCAATAGTCCAGCTTTCCGCTGCGCTGCAGTTCCGAGGTGAGCAGGCCGGTGATCAGGTACCCGGACATCACGAAGAAGACATCCACGCCAACGAAGCCACCCGAAAACCCGGGGACCTTGGCGTGCGCCAGCACCACCAGCAGGACGGCGACGGCGCGCAGCCCTTCTATGTCCGGCCTGTGTTTCAAGCCTCCTCCCTCACCCAAACAAGAAGGGCCGCGAATGGCGGCCCTTCCGTTCCAGGCTGGCGTCCAGCTTACTTCTTGGCCAGCCGGGCCGCGATGGCGGCGCCCAGGTCGCCCGGCGACTTCACCGTGGTGACGCTGGCCTTCTCGAGCGCGGCGAACTTGCCCGCCGCCGTGCCCTGGCCGCCCGAGGCGATGGCGCCGGCATGGCCCATGCGCTTGCCTTCCGGGGCCGAGGCGCCGGCGATGAAGCCGACCACCGGCTTGGTGACGTGCTGGGCGATGTACTCGGCCGCTTCTTCCTCGGCGCTGCCGCCGATTTCGCCGACCATGATGATGCCTTCGGTCTGCGGGTCTTCCTGGAACAAGCGCAGTGCGTCGATGAAGTTGGTGCCGTTGATCGGGTCGCCGCCGATGCCGATGCAGGTGGACTGGCCCAGGCCCGCGTCGGTGGTCTGCTTCACGGCTTCATAGGTCAGCGTGCCCGAGCGCGAGACGATGCCGATCTTGCCCGGCATGTGGATGTGGCCCGGCATGATGCCGATCTTGCACTCGCCCGGGGTGATGACGCCGGGGCAGTTCGGGCCGATCAGCACCACGTCCTCGTAGCCGGCCAGCGTGTTCTTCACGCGCAGCATGTCCAGCACCGGGATGCCTTCGGTGATGCAGACGATGACCCGGATGCCGGCGTCGGCCGCTTCCAGGATGGCGTCGGCCGCGAACGGCGGCGGCACGTAGATGACCGAGGCGTCGGCGCCGGTGTCTTCCACGGCTTCGCGCACGGTGTTGTACACCGGCAGGCCGATGTGGGTGCTGCCGCCCTTGCCCGGCGTGACGCCGCCCACGACCTTGGTGCCGTACTCGAGCATCTGCTCGGCGTGGAAGGTGCCCTGCTGGCCGGTGAAGCCCTGGACGATGACCTTGGTGTTCTTGTTGACCAAAACGCTCATGGTGTCTGTGTCCTCAGGCTGCAGCGGCGACGGCGAGCTTGGCGCCGTCGTTGATGTCGTTGGCGGCCTGGATGGCCAGGCCGGAATTGCGGAGGATTTCCTTGCCCTTGTCGACGTTGGTGCCTTCCAGGCGCACGATCACCGGCACCTTGACGTCCACTTCCTTCACCGCGGCGATGATGCCCTCGGCGATCATGTCGCAGCGGACGATGCCGCCGAAGATGTTGACGAAGATGGCCTTGACCTTGTCCGAGGACAGGATGAGCTTGAAGGCCTCGGTGACGCGTTCCTTGGTGGCGCCGCCGCCCACGTCCAGGAAGTTGGCCGGCGAACCGCCGTTGAGCGCGATCACGTCCATGGTGGCCATGGCCAGGCCGGCGCCGTTCACCATGCAGCCGATGTTGCCGTCCATGGTGACGTAGTTGAGGTCGTACTTGCTGGCCAGCAGTTCGGTTTCATCTTCCTGGCGCACGTCGCGCATGGCGGCCAGGTCGGCGTGGCGGAACGTGGCGTTGTCGTCGGAGTTGATCTTGCCGTCGAGCACGGCCAGGTCGCCGTTGGTGAGGATGGCGAGCGGGTTGAGCTCCACCAGCGCCAGGTCCTTGTCGTTGAACAGCTTGTACAGGCCCATCATGATCTTGCTGAGCTGGCCCACCTGCTTGGCGTTCAGGCCCAGGTCGAAGCCCAGCTCGCGGCACTGGTAGGGCTGCAGGCCCTGCACGAAGTTCACGTTGAGGACCTTGATGGCGTCCGGGTTTTCCTTCGCGGTGGTCTCGATGTCCACGCCGCCGTCGCTGGAGGCGATGAAGGTGATCGAGCGCGTGCCGCGGTCCACCAGCACCGACAGGTAGAGTTCCTTGGCGATGTCGGTGGCCTGGGTCACCAGCACCGTATCCACCGGCAGGGCCACGCCCGCGGTCTGGTAGGTGGTCATCTTGGTGCCGAGCATGCCCTTGGCGTATTCGCGGACCTGGTCGAGGGTCTTGGCCAGCTTGACGCCGCCGGCCTTGCCGCGGCCGCCGGCGTGGATCTGGGCCTTGACCACCCAGAAGTCGCCGCCGATGGCCTTGGCCGCATCAACGGCCTCTTCGGGGGTACGGGCGACGCGGCCGGCCGGGACGGCGATGCCGTAGTCGGCGAACAGCTGCTTGGCCTGGTATTCGTGGAAGTTCATGCGGCTACCTTGGAGTGGGAGGGGTCGCGAGCGAGGGGCGTTATTGTCGCCGACCCCCCCGGCAAAGGCAAAGAAGGCCGGGTTTGGCGGCGGCGCCGGGGCTGTCGGGCCTGAAGGCCCTCCTACAGGGCCTGGCTGTGGGAGGGCCTTCAGGCCCGACAGCCCCGACGCCGCCATGCATACTTGGGCCATGGCCTCTCCCCGCCCCCACCCCGGCGCACCTTCCCCGCAGCGGCGCGAGCTGTATTTCTTCACGCTGTACCGGATGCTGGAGGCGGCGCTGCTGGCGCTGGTGGCCTTCAGCCCCGCGGGCGAATGGATGCTGGAAATCCGCGAACCGGTGGTGCTCAAGAGCATCGTCGTGCTGTACGTGGTGGCCGCGACGGCGCTGCTGGTCGCCAGCCACCGCAGCGACATCCCCGCCCCCCGGCAGGCCGCGGCCGGCCTGGGCCTGGACATCCTGGTGGTGGCCGGCACGCTGGCGGCCACGTCGGGCGGCCAGGGCGGCATTGCCCTGCTGCTGCTGTTCAACGTGGGTGCCGGTGCCCTGATCCTGCCCCAGACCATGGGCCTGGGCTTCGCCACCGCGGCGGCCGTGGTGGTGCTGGGCGAAAGCATCTACCGCCGCACCTTCGAGCTGATGGACCAGCGGCCCATGGCCGAATCGGTGATGTTCAGCGTGACCTACCTGGCCACGGCGGTGCTGTGCGAGCTGCTGAGCCGGCAGGTGACCGAATCGCAAGCGCTGGCGGAAAAGCGCGGCGAGGAGCTGGCCAACCAGGCCGAGATCAACGAACTGGTGATCCGGCGCATGCGCACCGGCATCCTGGTGGTGGACGGCGACCACCGGGTGAAAGTCTGCAACGAGGCCGCCTGGGGCCTGCTCGGCAAGCCCTCGCCCGACCGGCAGCAGCTGGCCGACGTGGCCATGGGCCTGCACCGGGCGCTGCTGCTGTGGCGCCAGGGCCGGGGCGACATCCCCAAGGCCATGACCCTGGCCGAAGGCGCCCCGGAGGTGCTGCCGCGCTTCGTCTCGCTCAGCCTCACCGACAACCTGTTCCTGATCTTCCTGAACGACAGCCGACTGTACTCGGACCGCGCCGAGGAGCTCACCCTGGCCACCCTGGGCCGCCTGTCGGCCAGCATCGCCCACGAAATCCGCAACCCGCTGGCCGCCATCAACTACTCGGTGCAGCTGCTGGAAGAAACCACCGAACTGCCCGAAGCCGACCGCCGCCTGCTGGAAATCATCCACACCCAGTGCCAGCGCATGAACGGCATCGTGCAGGACATCCTGGGCCTGGCCCGGCGCGAGCGCTCGCAGCCGGAAACGGTGGACATCAGCCAGTTCGCCCGCCGGTTCGTGGACGAGTACCGGGCCAGCCACCCGCTGGAAACCGACGTGCTGCAGGCGGTGAGCGAACGCAGCACCCTGGCCATGGCCGACCCGCGCCACCTGCACCAGGTGCTGACCATCCTGGTGCAGAACGCGCTCACCTACGGCCGCATGCCCGGCGAGCCGGCCAAGGTGACGGTGGCCGTGCGCAGCGCACCACCGGGCGCGCCGCCCGGGATCAATGTCACCGACCGCGGGCCGGGCATCCCGGCGGCGGTAGCCGAACAGATATTCACGCCCTTCTACACCACCAGCGAACACGGCACCGGGCTGGGCCTGTACATCGCCCAGCAGCTTTGCGAGGCCAACCAGTGCACCCTGAGTTACCAGCCGGTGCCCGGCGGAGGCAGCAGCTTCCGCATCATCCTGCCCCCGGGCATGACCCTGATGCAGGACGACGCGGGCTCGAGCAGGCTCAATCTGGCTTGAGACCGGCCGCTTCGGCTAAGGTGTAGGGGTCCTTACAGCCCCTTCGCCCCCCGGTAATGCATGGCCACCCCCCGTAGCGCCCTGGTAGTAGACGACGAACGCGACATCCGGGAGCTGCTGGTCCTCACCCTGGGCCGGATGGGATTGCGCGTGGACACCGCCGCCGACCTCACGAGCGCCCGCGCGCAGCTTGCGCAGGGCAGCTACGACCTTTGCCTCACCGACATGCGCCTGCCGGATGGCTCGGGCCTGGACCTGATTTCCCACATCGCCGCAAAGTACGCCGACACGCCGGTGGCCATGATCACCGCCTACGGCAACGTCGAGGCCGCGGTGAATGCGCTCAAGGCCGGCGCCTTCGACTTCGTCACCAAGCCCGTTGACCTCACCGTGCTGCGCCGCCTGGTGCAGCACGCGCTGGACCTCAACCAGCAGCGCCGCCTCGCCACGCCGGCCAGCGCGCGCCTGCTGGGCGACTCGGCGCGCATGCAGCAGCTGCGGCAGACCATCGGCCGCGTCGCGCGCAGCCAGGCGCCGGTCTACATCAGCGGCGAATCGGGCGTCGGCAAGGAGCTGGTGGCCCGGCTGATCCACGAACAGGGCTCGCGCGTGGCCGGCAACTTCGTGCCGGTGAACTGCGGCGCCATCCCGTCCGAACTGATGGAAAGCGAGCTGTTCGGCCACAAGAAAGGCAGCTTCACCGGCGCGCACGCCGACAAGGAAGGCCTGTTCCAGGCGGCCAATGGCGGGACGCTGTTCCTGGACGAAGTGGCCGAACTGCCGCTGCAGATGCAGGTGAAGCTGCTGCGCGTGATCCAGGAGAAAACGGTGCGCCCGGTCGGCGCGCCGGCCGAGCTGCCGGTGGACGTGCGCATCCTGTCGGCCACCCACAAGAACCTCGCCAAACTGGTGGAAGAGGGCAAGTTCCGCCACGACCTCTACTACCGCATCAACGTGATCGAGCTCGCCGTGCCGCCGCTGCGCCAGCGCCGCGAGGACATCGCGATGATCTCCGCCGCCATCCTGGCGCGCCTGGCCGGCGAACAGGCCGAGGCCCTGCCCGCACTGACCGAGGAAGCCGAAGCGGCGCTGGCGGCCTACCCCTTCCCCGGCAACGTGCGCGAACTGGAAAACATCCTCGAGCGCGCCGTGGCGCTGTGCGACGGCAAGCACATCGAAGTGGCCGACCTCTACCTGCCGCAGGTGGACACGCTGATCGGCCAGGATGCCGACGTGCCGCTGCGGCCGGCCGTGGCCCCCTCGCCCGCCGCCATCGGCCCCGACGGCACGCCCCTGCCCGATGCGATCGAGCAGATGGAGCGCGACACCATCCAGAAAGCGCTCGAGGCCAACCGCTACAACAAGACCAAGACCGCCGTGCAGCTGGGCATCACGTTCCGCGCGCTGCGGTACAAGCTCAAGAAGCTGGGGATGGAGTAGCGGTGGTGGCGCGGGTGCGGATGTCGATCCACGCCTGCAGGTAGGCACGCGCCATACCGTAGCGGAGCGGCTTCACGCCCGGGCCGAACTCACGTTCGATGTCCTTCGCGCCCGCCAGGTCGCCCTCGGCGATGGCTCCGAGGATCGCGACGATCAGCATGTGCTCGCGCACGAGTTCGGGGGCCGAGGCGTCCAGCGCGGCCAGCGCCTCCAGCCCGGCGCGACGCATCCCGGGCGACCGTTCCGCGGTGGCGGCATAGGCCGCCATCACGGCGCGTAGCGATGCGGGCGCATCGGCTGCCAGCCAGGCCGGCTCGCCCGCCCAGAGTGCGCGGCCGTCTTCGGGCGACTGGAACGACAACGAGTAGTCAGCCACCACGGACACGGCGGTCATCACGTCGAACAGTTTGTCGGGCGAGCCTGCCAACGACGGCGACGGCCGAAGCACGCCAAGGTGCGGCGCGGCATCTCCAGGCACGTTGGCCGCTTCGGTGGCGTCGCCGCCGAGCAGTGCCGCCGCGACGTATCGGGCGTTCCAATAATCCTGCGCGCCCTGCTCCTGCCGCATCGCATGGGGCTGCTCGCCGTCCGCGAGACGCTCGCGCGCGCCGGTCATCTCCAGCACCGGCAAGCCAAAGGTCGCCAGTTGATCCAGGCTTACCGCGCTGGAATTCACGAAGCGTGCCCGGGGAGCCTGCAGCGACACGGTGGGGTAGAAATCCGAGTGGGGCGTCGCGCGGTAAAGGGCGGCCAAGGCTTCCAGCGTATTGCGGTCGCCGACCTTCCGGACCGCGAAATCAACCTGCCCGGAGAGGCCCTGGTAGGCCAGCTCCGCCCCCAGTGGCGACATGGACACACGGGAATAATCCAGTGCATCCAGCGGGGTGCGGCTGGCCAGCAGGATGAGGTCGACGCCGTTGCTGGAATAGATGTCCGCATGCGGGAATTCGGACAGGAGCGCCGACACCATCGTCATCAGCAGCGGGTCGTTGAGTTCGTAGGCATGGATCCACTGGACCATCACGCCACCCTCGTTGAGGTGGCCGGCAAGGAACCGGTAGAACTGCTGCGTGAAAAGCGAACCCACGCCGCTGACCCAAGGGTTGGAAGGTTCGGAAATGATCAGGTCGTAGCGCTTGTGGCCGGTGGAGAAATAGGTGCGGGCGTCTTCGAACTGCACCTTCGACCGCGGGTCGTCGTAGGCGCGGGCCACGCGGTCGCCGAACAGCCGGGCGCCGTCGTACATGGCGCGCTCGATCTCGATGGATTCAACGATTTCCGGGACCGGGCTGCCCAGCAGGTAATGCGTGGTCATGCCCGAGCCCCAGCCGATCACGGCGATCCGCTTGGGTTCCGGGTGGACGGCCAGCGGCAGGGCCGCGAGCATCGCCATGGTGATTTCATCTTCGGCAGGCGCTTCCCCCGCGGCCAACTGGACGGACGCATCGGGCTTGCCGTTGGTGACGATCGAGCCAATGCTGCCCGTGGTCAGGAAGGCAACGCTGGCGGTCTTGCCGTCGCGCAAGTAATGCACCTGGGCGTCCTGGTCCAGGGTCGCCGCGCCGTGCCGGAACACGCCCGACGCCAGCGCCCGCGGGTCGAGCTTGCCCAGCACCAGGCTGCCCGCCAGCACCACCACGCTCGCCGCCACCGCCAGCCCGAACCTGCGCGGCGATACCCGGTCCGCGTACCTGCGCAGCAGCACCACGCCCAGCACGATGTCCGCCAGCGCCGCCAGCGTCACCGCCAGGCGCAGCCCCACCGTCGGGATCAGCACGTGCACCGCCAGCATCACGCCCACGATCGCGCCCAGCGTATTGGCCGCATACACCCGGCCGATGCTCGACTCGCCCCAGCCCCGCCGCAGCAGCGCCATCGTGAACAGCGGCAGCGTCATGCCGGCGAAAAACGCCGCCGGGAACATCACCAGCAGCGCGATCACCCCGCTGCCCAGGCTGAACAGGCTGTAGCCCGTCTCCGTCCGCGGCAGCACCGCCATCATCGCCCCCACCCACCGGAAGCTCTGGCTGAACACCGGGATCGACACCAGCGCCGCGATCCCCATCAGGATCTGCGCGTAGCCCGCGTAAGCCAGCGCGTCCACGATCCGCGCGCTGCGCCGACGGATCCACAGCCCGCCGAACGCCAGCCCCAGGATGAACGCCGACAGCATCAGCTCGAACGAATGCACCGTCGTGCCCAGCGCCTGGTTGAGCAGGCGCACCCAGCCAATCTCGTAAACGAACGAGCTCGCGCCCGTGATCGCCGCCGCGAACAGCACCAGCCGCCACAGACCGCGGTCCGCCGGCGCCGCCGCCGGGGCCTCCTGCGCCGTTCGCACCGACGCCACCGGCTGCGCGTCCGCGCGCCGCGACACCGCCCACGCCACGACGCCCACCGCCAGGTTCACCGCGCCGGCGATCGCCACCGCGCCCGGCATCCCCACCCACGGCAGCAGCAGGAACGTCGCCACCAGCGCGCCCGCCGCCGCGCCGATGCTGTTGGTGAAATACAGGCCGCCCAGGATCTCGCCGTCCGCCCGCGGCGCCACCCGCAGGTAGCCGCCGCTCATCAGCGGGAACGTCATCCCCAGCAGGATGCTCTGCGGCGCGATCAGCAGCGCCGCGCTGCCCCACTGCCACGCCCGCACCGCCCACGCCGACTCCAGCGCCGGGTACACCGTGCCCTGGGAAAAATCCGTGTAGCCAAGGAACAGCGGGTGGAACACCAGACCCGCCACGCCGATCACGCACTCCACCACCGCGTAAGCCAGGATCAACCGGCGCCAGCCGCCGCCGTAACGGCTCACCAGCCACGCGCCCAGCGCCATGCCGCCCATGAAGATCGCCAGCACCAGCGTCTGCGCGTACGCCGCGTGGCCCAGGCTCAAACCCAGGTAGTGCGACCAGATCGACTGGTAAATAAGGCCCGCGAAACCGGACGCGATGAACAACCACAGCAGCGATCGCTCGAGTCCCTTCAACGCTGAAGACATTCCACTGGCCCCTCGCCGGCTTTGTGCCGGAGGATAGCCGAACAGGCCCTCGCCCCCCACTGCGCACGCGAGTGAGAACCCCGTCACGGTTCCGACGGCACATTGCGACGCTAAGCGTCACTTTTGGCCTTGCCCGCCGGAAAATGCGGAAAGTGTCCCAATTCTTGCTGGCCTTGCGTTCACCACTATGCCAATATTCCGGCCTGTGACAGCCCCCTTCGGGCTGGCACAGTTGATGCATCACCGTAAAGGCATGTGCTCCGGCACGGCTATCCAAGGACGGGGCAACCGTTCGGACATGTGACATCCACAATCCACCCTAGGGGATTTACCCAAATGAAGAACATCCAGAAAGGCTTCACCCTGATCGAACTGATGATCGTGGTCGCGATCATCGCCATCCTGGCCGCCATCGCTCTGCCGGCTTACCAGGACTACATCGCCCGCTCGCAGGTCACCACCGGCCTGGCCGACATCCGTGGCGGCGTGACGGCGTTCGAAGAGCGCATCCAGCGCGGCACCCCGACCACCAACGTCACGCCGGCTGACATCGGCCTGACCGCCTCGACCCCGCGTTGCGCCATCACCGTGCCGGTTGGCTCGGTGACTGCGGCCAACGGCCAGCAGATCCAGTGCGTGCTGAAGGGCAACCCGAAGGTGCTGAACAAGCAGGTCAAGCTGACCCGCACCACCTCCGGCTCGTGGAACTGCACGGTCGGGAACGGCCTTGACGCCAAGTACCTGCCGTCCGGCTGCGCCTAAGATCCAGAGCTCCAAGGGACGGGGTGGTTCGCCACCCCGTCCATCTGGAAGGTTCACTCAGCTTCAACTTCAATCCCCAGCGAGCATTTCGGACGCACGTCCAGGAAGGCAGGCCATGCACGACGCACAGCGCGGGTTTACGCTGATCGAGTTGATGATCGTGGTCGCCATCATCGCCATCCTGGCTGCGATCGCACTGCCGGCCTACTCAGGACTACGTGACCCGCTCCCAGGTCACCGCAGGGCTCGCTGAAATATCCGGCGGAAAATCCGCCTTCGAGACACAGGTGATTGCCCGCGGGGCCACCGTCTTCAGCATCGACGACATCGGCCTGAGTTCACAGACTCCGCGGTGCAGCTCCATCACCATGGACTCGTCGCCGGCGCTCGGCTACATCCAGTGCGTGATGTCCGGCAACCCGAATGTTTCCGGCAAGACCGTGCGCCTGGAACGAAACACCAGCGGCACCTGGACCTGCACCACGAGCGTGACGGCGGCCAAGCACAAGCCCGAAGGCTGCAGCTGACGCCCGGCACAGTCAAGCGACGGCCCGTGCGCCGTCGACCAAAGGGGTGGTAATTCGGCCCGCATTGTCCGACGATGGTTTTTGGACACGGTTCAAACGGATTTACCGCCAGATGCCCAGCCCTCCCCTGCTTGCCCGCACGCTTCCGGCACTCGTCGTGGCGCTGGTTTGCATGCTTGTGTACTTTCCGGGCCTGAGCGGCGGCTTCCTGTTCGACGACTTCCCGAATATCGTCACCAATTCCCGCGTACACGCTCAATCGCTGGACGCCGAGTCCCTCTCGCGTGCGGCCGCAGGGTATGAGCCTGGCGCCTACGGTCGCCCGATCGCCACCATTGGATTCGCCTTCGACTACTACCTGGGGGGCAAGAACCCGTGGGGCTACAAGCTGCACAGCCTGATCGTGCACCTGGTCAACGCCCTGCTCGTGCTGGCGCTCGTGCGCACGCTGCTGAGCCTGCCCCGTGCAGGCGGGGGCTGGCCTCGCTGGGCGCCCGCCGCCATCGCGCTGGCATGGGCGATACATCCGCTCCAGGTGTCCACCGTGCTGTACATCGTGCAGCGCATGGAGATGCTGGCGGTAACCTTCATCCTGCTGGCGCTGCTGGCTTACCTGCGCGGCCGCATCCGGCAGCGCGATGGCCGGTCGGGGGTCGCCTGGCTGGTCGCATCCGCCCTCCTGGCAGGCCTGGGCATGTTGGCCAAGGAAACAGCGGTGTTGTTCCCCGTTTTTGCGCTTGCCCTCGAACTCACCCTCCTGAGATTCGAGGCCCGCGAGCCCCGGACCCGGCGGTTCCTGCAGATCACCTATGCCGCCGGCGTGGCCATCGCCGTGTTGGCCTTCGCGCTTTGGCTGGTGCCCCGCTACGCCACCCCCGAGGCCTATGCCCACCGCGACTTCACCCTGTACGAACGGCTGCTGACCCAACTGCGCGTGCTGCCGATGTACCTCGGGCAAATACTTCTGCCGCTGCCCGGCCAGATGCCCTTCTATTACGACGCCTACCCCAAGTCGACGGGCTGGCTGAGCCCGCCGACCACGCTCGCGGGCGGCCTCGCCATCGTGGCGCTGCTGGCTGCCGCCTCGCGGCTCAACCGTTACTTGCCGCTCGCCACCCTGGGAATCCTCTGGTTCTTCTCCGCCCACCTGCTGTCGAGCACGGTCATCAACCTCGAGCTGGTCTTCGAGCACCGCAACTACTTTGCGTTGCTCGGCGTCCTCATGACGCTTGGCGCGTTGTTTCGCCAGCTCCCGACCAGCGACCTATCCGCCGCGCGCTTCGCAACGGGGGCGCTGGTCATCGGCCTGTCGGCGCTGTGCGCGATCCGCGCCGCGACCTGGGGCGACCCGCTTGTGCTGGCGGCGGACCTGGTCGCGCGAGCGCCGATGTCACCGCGTGCCAGCAGTGACCTGGCCACGCTTTATGTCGCCCTGTCGGATAGCAATCCCGAATCACCTTTCTTTGATTTCGGGCGCAAGGAATTCGAGCGTGGATCCCGCTTGCCCAACGCGTCGCCGTTGCCCGAACAGGGACTTATCTTGATGGCGGCGACGACCGGCCAGCCGGTGTTGGATGAGTGGTGGGACCGCATGACTCTCAAGCTCGAGACGCGGCCGATCGGCGTTCAAGAGAGTCTGGCGGTGATGGGGCTGGTCAGGCAGCGCATGGAAGGCATCGCACTGGATGACCGAAAGCTCGCCAGCGCTTACTCCACGCTGGCAAGCCGCTCCGTCCAGCCTCCATCAATCTATGCTGCCTTCGGGGACCACGCCGTCAACAAGTTGGGCGATGCCCAGCTTGCAAGGGCGATGTACCTCCAGGCGATCGAGGGCAGCAGGAATGACCCGGCCTACGCGCGACGAGTCATCGAGATCCTGGTTCAGGACGGCCACGTCGACATCGCCCAAGCCGCGCTCGCCCGCGCAGAGTCGCTGGGCATGACGCTGCCGTCCGATGCCACCCCGGCGCAGTGACGGCAGGACCTGCGCCCATGCCCAGCGCCAACGCCCCCATTGAAGTCATTCCAGACACCCCTACGCCATGAAGAAAGCACTCATCACCGGCATCACCGGACAAGACGGCGCCTACCTGGCGGAGTTCCTGCTGAGCAAGGGGTACGAGGTGCACGGCATCAAGCGTCGCGCCTCGTCATTCAACACGGAGCGGATCGACCACCTCTACCAGGACCCACACGAACAGGACCGCCGGCTGGTGCTGCACTACGGCGACCTGACCGACGCCACTAACCTCATCCGGATCCTGCAGCAGGTACAACCGGACGAGGTCTACAACCTCGGCGCGCAAAGCCACGTGCAGGTCTCCTTCGAGACGCCGGAGTACACGGCCAACTCGGACGCCATGGGCACGCTCAGGCTGCTCGAAGCCATCCGCATCCTGGGCCTCGAGAAGAAATCCCGGTTCTACCAGGCGTCCACGTCCGAGCTTTTCGGCAAAGTCCAAGAGACGCCCCAGTCCGAGCGGACACCTTTCTACCCGCGCTCGCCCTATGGCGTCGCCAAACTTTATGCCTATTGGATAACGGTCAACTACCGCGAGGCATACGGGCTGTTTGCCTGCAATGGGATCCTGTTCAACCATGAATCCCCACTGCGCGGGGAGACGTTCGTCACGCGCAAGATCACACGAGCGCTGGCACGCATTCACTTGGGATCCCAGGCATGCCTCTACCTTGGGAACATCGACGCCCGAAGGGACTGGGGCCATGCCCGCGACTTCGTCGAGGCCCAATGGCTGATGTTGCAGCAGCCCTCCCCCGAAGACTTTGTTATCGCGACGGGCGAACAGCACTCCGTCCGGGACTTCGTGGTGGCCACCGCCGCTGAACTGGGCATCACGATCGAATGGCGCGGCCAGAAGGAGGCCGAGGTTGGCGTCGTCGTCTCGGCAGGACCGGACTCAAAGGTCAGGCCCGGCCAGACCATTGTCGCCATCGACCCCCGCTACTACAGGCCTGCGGAGGTGGAGTCGCTGCTGGGCGACCCGGGCAAGGCCAAGGCGCGCCTGGGCTGGACGCCACGAATATCGTTCCAGTCCCTGGTCTCGGAAATGGCTGGTCACGACCTGGAGCTTGCCAAGCGTGACCACATGGTCAGGGAGGCCGGCTTCCGAACGCCGGGAAGCCATGATTGAAGCCATGGAAAGATCTGCACCCATCTTCATCGCCGGCCATCGCGGACTGGTGGGCTCGGCGATCGTGCGGAAGCTGACCTCCATGGGCTTCCAGAACCTGCTACTGGCGGACCGCGGCCAACTGGACCTCACCGACCAACGGGCCGTAGACGGCTATTTCGCCGAGAACGAGCCCGCTTTCGTCTTCCTCGCGGCTGCCCGCGTCGGGGGCATCCACGCCAACCAGGCTTATGCCGCCGAGTTCATCCGCGAAAACCTCGCACTCCAGACGAATGTGATTCATTCGGCTTGGCGCCACGGCACCCGCAAGCTCATGTTCCTGGGCTCATCCTGCATCTACCCGCGTGAATGCCCGCAGCCGATGAGGGAGGAGCATCTTCTCACCGGCCCGCTCGAGCCGACGAACCAGTGGTACGCCGTTGCGAAGATCGCCGGTATCAAGATGTGCCAGGCGTACCGAAAACAGTACGGATTCGACGCTATCTGCGCCATGCCGACGAATCTTTACGGCCCCTTCGACAATTTCCACGGACTGAACTCCCACGTCGTGCCCGCCTTGGTCCGCCGATTCCATGACGCGCGGGCGGCAGGCGCATCGGAGGTTACGGTCTGGGGGTCGGGCACCCCCAGGCGTGAACTCATGCACGTGGACGATCTCGCCGCTGGTCTGGTCTTCCTGATGGAGCATTACGGCAGCGACGAAATCATCAATGTGGGTTCAGGCGACGAAATCCGGATCGACGAACTGGCGGCCATGATCGCTGCCGCGGTGGGCTTCGAGGGCAACATCAGATTCGACGATTCGCGTCCCGATGGAGCGCCCCGGAAGCTGCTAGACAGCCAACGGATCAGGTCGCTGGGATGGTCGCCCGCGATAGGGCTGGAAGTCGGGCTTGTCGACACCTACCGTTGGTTCGCTTCGCAAGTTTCAACTGCGGCGCTGCGTGGCGAGGTCGGCCGATGAGCAGCCAGCGCCTTCGACAGGCCTACCGAACGGTCCGCGACTGGGTACAGGGCCGTGATGCCCTGGACCGGAACGCCGAACTGTCCGGCGCCCTTCTTTCGTCGACGGTGCGGGGCAGGACTGGCGTCCAGTCACTGCACGATGTCGAGTTCCGGGTCTACTCGCAGTTCGGCGACGACGGCATCATCCAATGGCTGACCGGCAAATACCCCTCCCTGCCCCGGCGCTTCATCGAGTTCGGCGTGGAGGATTACACCGAGGCCAACACCCGTTTCCTGATGGTGAACGACCACTGGGAAGGCCTGGTGCTCGACGGATCGGCCAGCAACATGGCCAGGCTGCGCCGCCGCAAATGGTTCTGGCGACACGCGCTGACGGCGTCGCATGCCTTCCTCACCCGGGAGAATGTTGATGGGCTCCTGGCTTCCTGGGCCAGTGGACGGCCCGTCGGCCTGCTTCACATTGACGTCGACGGCAACGATTACTGGCTTTGGGACGCCATCACATGCATCGAACCGGGCATCGTCGTGATGGAGTACAACGGAGTTTTTGGCGCTGACCGAGCCATCACGGTGCCCTATGACCCCGCGTTCGATCGAATCGCGGCGCACCATTCCGGCCAATATGCGGGCGCGTCACTGGCGGCACTGGACCACCTGGCCAGTCGCAAGGGTTATGCGCTGGTGGGCACGAACAGCGCGGGAAACAACGCTTACTTCGTAAGGCGTGAGCTGCTTGGCGGCGACGTTCGCGCCCTGTTGCCCGTCGCCGCCTACACCGCGCCGCAATTTCGCGAGAGCCGCAACCGGGCGGGCCAGCTGGACTACCTGTCTCTGGCGGAGCGCCAGTCTGCGTTGAGGGGACTGCCCGTCTGGAATGTGGTGGCTGACCAGGCTGAACTCTTCTGACCGCCTTGGATGACACGGCATGCCGCACCTGGGCCGACTGAGCCATCTTATCGGCGATAGGGGGCGGGCCGTGCTGCATGCCGGCAGCTGGTCACTGGTCGCGAAACTGTGCGCGGCGGCCAACTTGTTCCTGTCCATACCCCTCGCGTTAAGGGCACTGGATGCAACGCAATTCGGCCTCTGGGTCACGCTGGTCTCACTGACCGCCTTCGCCGGCTTCCTGGATTTCGGGTTCTCGAACGGGACGATGAACCTGCTGGCCGCCGCCAAGGGAAAAGACGCGAAGGAGGAAGTGGCCCAGATTCTCCGACAGAGCCTTCGCGTCCTGTTGGTCCTGGCCGCCTGGCTTGCCGTGGCGCTCGGAGGCGCGTGGCTAATCGTTCCCTGGGGCAAGCTGGTCGAGCTGCCGCTTGAAACGGCCGGACCGGCGTTTGCCGCCCTCGCCTGTGTCTTCGTCGCGATAGTGCTTTCGCTACCGCTGAACTTGGGGCATCGGGTACAGCTCGGGCTGGGCCGGGGTGACCGCGCATTCAAGTGGCAGGCCGTGGGCCAGCTTGGCGCACTGGTATCGGTGGCCATCGTGGGCAAGGTGCAGCCTTCCCTACTCGCCATGACGGCCGTCGCTGTGTTCACTCCGCTGCTGGCATCCCTTGCGAACACGACGTCACTCCTGCGCGATCCGCGCCTCCGCCCGTCAAGCCCCTCCAGCAGGGAAGAGGGCAAGGCAATTCGCACGGCGATACGGCGCGAAGGCATGCTTTTCTTCGTGCTGCAGTTGGCCGCCGCCCTCGCCTTTTCCGCCGACCTTGCGCTGATCTCCACGCTGTACGATCCGGCGGCCGCCGGCAGCTATGCGGTGGTGCAGCGCATATTCTCGGTGGCTCCACTGGCGCTTTCCATGCTGTGGGCTCCACTGTGGCCCATCTACCGGAGCGCGCTGGCGAAAGGCGATTTCCCGTGGGTGGCGAGGACACTCAACCGATCGATGATCCTGGCCTGTCTGTTCGCCGTCACCGCTTCGACGTTGATAATCGCGGGCTTCGGGCCGTTGATGCGGGCGCTCACGGATGCCCCCACACAAACATCGGCGCTGCTTCTTGTCGGATTTGGACTCTGGTCGGTGTTCGAGGCCGTCGGCAACGCCGTCGGCACATTCCTGAACAGCGCCAGCGTTTTGAGGTTCCAAATGTTCGCAACCATCTCGTTCGCCGTGAGTTGCGTAGCGGCAAAAGTGCTGCTGGTAGCATCGGGCGGAATCGAATGGCTGCCGTGGGCCACCATCGCAACCTACGCGCTCACGTTCGTCTTGCCACTGGCCCTTTACTGGCCGAAACTGCTTTCCGCGGTCAGGAACCGCCAGTACTGACGCGCGCCAACTCCGCGTCAACCAGCAGTCTCACCATGGCTTCGAAGTCGATGCTTGGCTCCCAGCCCGTGGTCCGGCGCAACTTGGTGGCGTCACCCGCCAGCCCTTGGCTGGCGCGCTTCAGCAGCGCGCCGTCCTCCCGTGCAATGCTCCGCCAATCCAGGTCGACACGCTCGGCAGCAATGCGAAGGAAATCGCTCACGCGGTGCGTCCGGCCCGTCGCGACCACGAACTCGCTCGGCTCGTCGGCGTCCAGCATCTTTCTCATTGCGCGCGTGTAGTCGGGCGCATACCCCCAATCCACCTGCGCTTCGATGTCTCCGAAGGAGAGTGTGCGAAGCTCACCGCGCTTGATCGAGACGACGCCCCGGACTATCCGCTGCGACACGAATTCGGGCCTTCGCAGCGGCGACTCGTGGTTGAACAGAATGCCGCAGCTAACCCTCATGCGCTTCGCCAACCGATACTCGCCCGCCACGAGCATCCCGGCCGCCTTCGTGATCCCGTAGATGCACTCGGGACGGCGGACGGAATCCTCACTGAACAGCGCACCTCCGGATCGGCCGAAGATACGTGACGAGGAGGCATAGAAGATACCCGCCTCCGGGCAAACCACTGCCGCTGCGTCCAATACGACCCGGAAGGCATTTACATGCAACTGCCAGCTCTCCAGCACTTCCCGCCCGGCATCGGCCATGGCCTCGCCGGAACTGTGGTGCCGGGCAGGGAGGAAGTAGATCTGCGCTGGTTGGCAGGCTTCCAGCAAGCCAAGGACCGCCGTCAGACTGGAAAGATCGACCGGTCCACCGACGGCGCCGGACGACTGACGCGTCTCCCGGCTGGAGACTCCCGTCAGGACGAAACCATCGTCCTCAAGTTGCGACCAGAGGATCCTGCCGTCCTGCCCGGTATGGCCAATGATCAGGGCCCGACCCATCAGTCGCCCACGATCTCGATTTCGGGCAAGGGGAATATCAACTTGCCTCCCGCCGCCAGGTAGTCCTTCTCGCGCTCGACGATCGAAGCCTTGAAATGCCACGGCAGCACCAGGAAATAGTCCGGCCGCATGGCCTTGGCTTCTGTCTCGGAGACGATCGGGATCAATGTTCCCGGCGTGTAGGCGCCAAACTTGTACGGATTGACCTCGGCGATCGCCGGGATCTCGGCCGGCCCGAACTGGCAGAACTGCAGCAGAACGTTGCCCTTGGTCGACGCTCCATAGCCAAGGATGCGCTTGCCGTTGTCGGTGAGCGTCTGAACCAGGCGCTTCAGGTCGGCGCGGTGCTTGAACACCCGTTCCTCGAACTGGCGATAGGGCTTGGGCGTGTTCAGGCCCCAGTTCTCTTCCTGCTGGAGCATCCAGTCGATGATGGGGCGCTCACTCGCGATGTCGGCTGCGGCGTGGCAAGCGGTGATGGCGACACTGCCGCCGTTGACCCCATTCATCTGCACGTTGACGATTCGCAGGCCTTCGCACTTCAGCAGCGAGTGGATCACGCCCAGGGTGTAGTACTCCAGGTGCTCGTGGCAAACCGTGTCGTACGCATTGGTGCGGAGCATCGACGGCAGGTAGCTTTGCTCGAAATGCCAGACGCCATCCGGCGCCAGCACGCTGGCGATGTCGCGCACGAATTCAGCCGGTCGCTCCAGGTCGTAGAACATCGCGATCGACGTAACGACGCGCGCCCGACGACCGCCTGTTACGGCGAGGAATGCCGAGGCGCTGAAGAAGTCGGTGACCACTTCGATGTCGTCGGGGTAATGCTCGCGGAACTTGCCGGCGGTGGGATCCATCCCGACGCGTCGCAAGCCCGTCGTGGCGTAGGACTTCAGGAGCGTGCCGTCGTTACTGCCGATATCCAGCACCCAATCCCCTGCCTTCACAGGGTAGCGGCGCTCGATTCCGCGCACCATGCCGGAGAGATGAGCGACCATGGACGAATTCAGTCCGGAGCGGTAGCCGTAGTTTTCGCCGTACATTTCCGACAGGCTGTAGGAATGCTTCAGCTGCAGCAGCCCGCTGTCTGGGCACCAGACGAGCTCAAGCGGCCCCTTGGTCACCGCTTCCCGAGGGCTGCGCGGAAACACGCCGGTCAGGTGCTGGACGCCGAGGTTCAGCACTGACACCAGATGGCTGCTGCCACTGATGCGACAGCTCGAAATCTCGGTGACGGATTGGTCGTTGATCGCAGGGTTCATGGCGCATCCTAGATTCGTGGCGTCATGCGCCAGCCGCGCTGACGAGATTCCTCAACCACGTCGGTGGGTAGAAGCGACTCGCCTTCATGTCGAGATAGTGGATGTTCGAGTCGCGGTATTGCCGGCGGCAGTAGATAAGCCCGGCGACGTTGGCCAACGGCCCTGGGAAAAGGGCGATGGAAAGTGCGACGGCGCGGTTCAACGCAGACCTCGCGCGTGGGCGGACCCACTGCCGGTATTGGTCGATGCCGTAGGTTCCCTTGGCCCGATAGAAGAAGAGGCTCTTGCCGCTCCGCCACGGCTCGCGGCGATAGAGCTTGGTGCGCGTCCGCTCGTCGATGGCTGGCAGCGCCCAAACCAGTTCCGTCCAGCGGACCATTCGGATCTCGAACTCCCGGGGCCGCCACTGAGTATTGCCGAAACGAACGGAAATCAGCGGCCTGGCGATGACCAGCGTTTCGCCGGGGATCGTCGCCTGGAAAATGACGCCGACATGGATGAAATACGAGCCAAAGTAGGCGGCGCGATCGCGCGCCAACCAAAGGTCGCGACGGATCACGACAGCCCCGATGTAGGTCAGGTAGGCCGACGCATCCAGGAACAGGCGCTGCAGGTCCCCCGACGGGTAAGTCCTGTCGCTCTCCCACTGGAGGCGGTTGGGGTCGAGCAAAACGGACATGTCGTGATTCCTGACTTCCGAGTTGACCACCACCAGGGCATGGCCCGCGTCAATCGCGGACAGGACCTCCGCGATCGCTCCCGGCAGCACCAGATCATCGTCCGACATCAGCCAGCAGTAGCGTCCGGCCGCGAGGGCAACCGCCTCGTCGTAATCGCGATCGACGCCGCCGTTCTGCACTTTCCGCACGTACCTCAGGAAGGGAATCTGCGACTGCAGGCCCGTGACCACCTCGGTGGTGTTGTCAGAGGACGCGCCGTCCAGCACAAGTATTTCGATCCTGCCCTGGCCCTGGCTGGCGATGCCGAGCAGGGTTTCCGCGATGAATGCGCCGCGGTTTCGCGTCGCGATGCAGACACTCAGGCAGGGTGGCTGCATTGGACCGCTCACGAGGCCAGACCCGGGTCCATGGGTAGCCGCTGGGCGTTCTGGAGGCTGGGCTGGAGGCTACGCAAGTGGGGTGTCCGACGTCGTCCGCCAAAGGCTTGCGGCCATGATATACGAGCGGCAACGCCGGCAGAAAGGGTGCTTCGGGTTTGGAATTCCGGGCGGCAGTGGTTAGTGTTGGCCATTCCCCCGGGATCTCCCACACTTCCTTGCGCCTACTCTTCCTCAGCAAGCGACGTCCGCAGCAACGAGACCTGCTGGAGCGTCCGTATGGACGATTTCACCACCTGCCGGTTTCGCTGGCCGCCCAGGGCCATGAGGTGTGTGTCCAGTTGATCGGCCATCACGGCGGCGAGCGCCGCGATGAGCATCGTTCTGGCGTGCTGTGGCAGTGCCGGGACGCACGCGGCCAGGGTCCCCTGTCGCTGCTGGCCGACCTTCGGCGCGGGGCAAGGCAATGGCAGCCTGATTGGGTGATTGGATGTTCAGACGCCTGGGTGGCTTGCCTCGCCCACCATGTCGCGCGCCACTGCGAAGCAAGGCTGGCCGTGGACGCGTACGACGATTTCGAGTCGTACATGCCCTGGAACATGCCGCTTCACCTTGCCTACCGCCGGACGCTGAGGGCGGCCGACGTGGCGACCGCGGCCGGGCCCCAGCTGGCCTCCCTCCTGGACAGGCGCCGGCGGGGGCGGGCTGTTACGCAGGTGCTGGCGATGGCAGCCGACCCTGGTTTCGTGGCCTTGGAGCGCGCGGATTGCCGCTCGTTGCTCGGACTTCCGGTGTCGGCGCCCATCGTCGGCTACTACGGCGGCTGGGGCGCGTCACGAGGCACCGACCTCCTGCTCCCTGCGTTCCGCACGTTGCGCCGGCAACGGCCGGAGGCGTTGCTCGCGATCACCGGGCGTCCGCCACCGCACCTGGCCGGGGAGCCTGGCGTCGTCGCCCTGGGATACATCAACGACGCACAAATGCCGCAGTTCGTGAATGCGCTGGACGTCAGCGCTGTGATAACGGCCGATACCGCGTTCGGTCGCAATAGCTACCCGGCAAAGCTGTGCGAGGCGATGGCGTGCGGCGTGCCGGTCGTGGCGACGGAAACCGCGCCGGTCGCCTGGATGCTTGCACGCCAACCGTCATGCCTGGTGCCGATCGCAGATGCGGCGGCTTTCGCGGCGGGCATTGAGCACTTGCTGGACGCGGATCGACTGGACTATGGACCCCTGCCGGCATGGCCCGCACTGGCGACGCGACTTGCCGGGATGCTCACGGCAGCAGGTGCCTAAGCCGGGAGGTAGACCGCTGGCCGCGCCGAGTCATGGCGACGGCGAGCCCGGCCCGCCGAGCAGTTGGCCATAACCCTCCGCCACGCTCCGCCAATCAAACCTACGGACCAGCGAATCCCGCAGCGCCAGGGTGTCGGGAGGATCCTCAAGCACCTTGCAAACGGCGTCGGCCAGGTCCTGAGCCGATGCCGGTGTGACAGTCGCGGCCGGCTTGGCGTCCCTGAACACGTCGCGCGTGGCGGGCAGGTCGGCCACCACTACCGGGCAGCCGCAACCCGCGGCTTCCACCACTACCAAGCCCAGCCCTTCTTGGTCGCCTGACGCCGCCTGCACGAACGGCGCCACGAAAACCGCCGCCCGCCGATAGAGCGCTACCAGGTCGGCTTGCGACACGGCGCCGACGAAGGTCACCTTGCCTGCCAGCGCCAGTCGGGCCACCTGGGCCTCGCGCTCGGGCCGCTCGGGACCGAAGCCTGCCACGGTCAGGTGCGCGGTGGGTCTGCGAGCGAGGACCGCGGGCATGGCGTCGATCAAGTGCGACAGGCCTTTCTTTTCAACCAGCCGACCAACGAACAGGATCTCGTCGGCGGATCGCGGCACCGACGGGTCCAACGAGAACCGGCCTGCCAGGTCGACGCCCATCGGACGCACCAGCACTCTGTCGCTCCGCTCCCCCGACCGGATCAGTTCATCACGCATGGCTTCACTCACGACGGTGACGACGGAAGCGCGTCTGAGCACGAAACGCCTGAGCCAGCCGTAGACCCGACCCTTCAGCGCGAACAGGTCCGCCCCGTGGGAGGTGACCAGGAGGGCCGGGGCTCGCCCGGGCAGGCAGCCAAGCAGCGCGACGACCAGCCCCTGCGGTATCAGCCAGTGCGCATGGACGATGTCCACCCGATGGCGGCGCAGCAGTCGCCATGTGTTCCAGGCTTGTGACAGTCCGAACGCCGGTACCAGTAGCCATTTCCAAGGCCTGCGCTTGAGGTTGGTGACAATGCCGCCATCGTTGACCAGGGTCTGCAGGCGATGCGGGGCGTAGCGGAACCTCACCACCTCCACGCCGTCCATGAGTTCCCTTCGCGGCGCCCCCGGAGCACCGGGCACCAGCGCCAGGACGCGGAACTGCCCGGTCATACGCTTGGCAAGTTCCTGCACGAACCCGGGTTCCGGATCGCCCCGCCATCGGGGGAACGTCGAGGCCAGCACGAGCAGCACCGGCCTTGGATCGCCTGAGCGGGTAGCCTCAGGCATCACGCTTGTAGGTAAGGGCCGTGATCTGCTCCGACACCAAGCCGATCAGGAACACGATCACCGCTGCACTCCAGAGCAGCGTGCTCATGTTGGTAAGCCGCCCCTGCGTGCTGAACGTGTAGGCGTAGTTGGCACTGCCCAGAAGGAAAAACCCGACGGCGGTGGGCGCGAAAAGTTTCAGGGGTGAATACAGCGTGGCGATCTTGAAGATGATCAGCAGGAAGCGCACGCCGTCCTTGATAGGCCGGATGTGGCTGGAGGTGCCGACGCGACGATCCACCCGCACCGGCAGGTAGGACACGGGGTAGGCGCTGCGGAAAAAGGCCATGGTGCTGGTGGTCGGATAGCTGAATCCGTTCGGCAGCAGGTGCAGGAACTCGCGGAAGCGGTTGGCCCGGACGGCACGGAAGCCCGACGTGAGGTCCTGGATCTCGTGCCCCGTCATCCAGCTTGCGAGCCAGTTGTACAGGCCGTTGGCCAGGCCCCGGCCCCGGCTGGCTTGGCCGCTGCCGTCACGGGCTCCCACCACCATGTCGAAGCCCTGCCCCAATCGGTCCAACAGCCCCTGGATGAGCGCCGGGTCATGCTGGCCGTCGGCGTCCATGAACACGATCACGTCGCCCGTGGCTGCCCGGGCACCTCGCTTGATGGCCGCGCCGTTGCCCATGGAGTAGGGTGAGGCCAGGACGCGGGCGCCGAAGCCGGCCGCCACGGCGGCCGTGTCGTCGCTGGAACCGTCGTCCACTACGATAACCTCGGCATCGGGCAGGCACTGGCGCAGGGCGGGCAATGTCCTGCGCAACCCCTCGGCCTCGTTTTTGGCAGGCAAGACCACAGTCACTTTCACGGCCACCCCCCGAATGCTCATGATGACCAGCTTACTTTATCCGACCCCCGTCTTGACTATAAGAAAGTCCTGCAACAGGCTGGCCAGCGGCCATTTTTCGGGTACAGTTGCCGCAACCGCGCGGCTCTGGGGAGCAGAGTGAACGCCAACGCCACCGCCAACCTGGTCGGCATCACCGGCATTGCCCGGCGCCTTGTGCTGGACGGCGTCCTGAGCGAAGCCGACGCCCGCAAGGCCCTCGAGGAATCCGGCAAGATCAAGCGGCCGGTCCACCAGTACCTCCTTGAAAAGAAGCTGGTCACCGCCGCCCACGTGGCCGGCGCCAATGCCATCGAGTTCGGCATGCCGCTGTTCGACGCGGCCGCCCTGGACCTGAACCAGGCCGCCACCAAAATCATCAGCGAAGAGCTGATCAGCAAGCACCAGGCCCTGCCCCTGTTCAAGCGCGGCAACCGGCTGTTCGTGGGCATCGCCGACCCCACCAATACCCGGGCCCTGGACGAGATCAAGTTCGCCGCCAACCTCACGGTCGAACCCATCCTCGTGGACGAGGACAAGCTGCGCAAGACCATCGAACTCGCCCTGACCGCCAGCGACAGCATGGGCGACAGCATGGGCGACGACGAGGGCTTGGAGAACCTCGAGTCCACCGGCGGCGACGACGACGCGCCCGACAACCTGGCCGACACCAAGGGCGGCGACGACACCCCGGTGGTGCGCTTCGTCAACAAGGTGCTGCTGGACGCCATCAAGCGCGGCGCCTCGGACATCCACTTCGAACCCTACGAGACCGAGTTCCGGGTCCGCCTGCGCATGGACGGCATCCTGCGCGGCGTCGCCAAGGCCCCGGTGAAGCTGCACCCGCGCATCACCGCGCGCCTGAAGGTCATGGCCCAGCTCGACATCGCCGAGCGCCGCCTGCCGCAGGACGGCCGCATCAAGCTCAACATCTCCAAGACCAAGCAGATGGACTTCCGAGTCTCCACCTGCCCCACGCTGTTCGGCGAGAAGGTGGTGCTGCGACTGCTCGACGGCAGCGCCGCCAAGCTCGGCATCGACAAGCTGGGCTACGAGGAAGACCAGAAGAAGCTCTACCTCGACGCCCTGGCCAAGCCCTACGGCATGATCCTGGTCACCGGCCCCACCGGCTCGGGCAAGACCGTTTCCCTGTACACCGGCCTGAACATCCTCAACACCGAGGAGCGCAACATCTCCACCGCCGAGGACCCGGTCGAAATCCGCGTCCCGGGCATCAACCAGGTGCAGATGAACGTCAAGAAGGGCATGACCTTCGCCGCGGCCCTTCGCAGCTTCCTGCGCCAGGACCCGGACGTGATCATGGTCGGCGAAATCCGCGACCTCGAGACTGCGGAAATCGCAGTCAAGGCGGCGCAGACGGGCCACCTGGTGCTGTCCACGCTGCACACCAACGACGCCCCCCAGACCGTGTCCCGACTGATGAACATGGGCATCGCGCCTTACAACATCACCTCGTCGGTCACCATCATCATCGCCCAGCGCCTGGCGCGCCGCCTGCACGACGCCTGCAAGCGGCCCATCACGCTGCCCGAGAACGCGCTGCTGGCCGAAGGCTTCACCCACGAAGACATCAAGGCCGGCATGACCCTGTTCGAGCCGGGCGGCTGCGACGACTGCAACGACGGCTACAAGGGGCGCCTGGGCATCTACCAGGTCATGCCCATGGCCGAGAACATCCAGACCATCATCCTCGAGGGCGGCAACGCCCTGCAGATCGCCCAGGCCGCGCAGGATGCGGGCATCCGCGACCTGCGCCAATCCGCACTTTTCAAAGCCCGGCAAGGTGTCACCAGCCTGGCTGAAATCAACCGTGTGACCAAGGACTAAGCCATGGCGACGACTGCTGCCAAGACCCCCGCGACGCGTACCAACGCGATGGAACAGTTCACCTGGGAAGGCACCGACAAGCGCGGCGTCAAGATGAAGGGCGAGACCACGTCCAAGAACGCCAACCTGCTGCGCGCCGAACTGCGCAAGCAGGGCATCAACCCCACCGTGGTGCGCACCAAGACCAAGCCCCTGTTCGGCGCCTCCGGCAAGGCCATCAGCGCCCAGGACATCTCGGTGTTCAGCCGCCAGATCGCCACCATGCTGCAGGCCGGCGTGCCGATGGTGCAGAGCTTCGAGATCCTGGCCGGTGGCCAGAGCAACCCGCGCATGCGCGACATGCTGCTGGACATCCGCGACAACATCGCCGGCGGCAGCTCGCTCAGCGAGGCGATGGCGCGGCACCCGGTGCAGTTCGACGCCCTGTACCGCAACCTCACCCGTGCCGGTGAAGGCGCCGGCGTGCTCGACACGGTGCTCGACACCGTGGCGACCTACAAGGAACGCACCGAGGCGCTGAAGGGCAAGATCAAGAAGGCCCTGTTCTACCCGGCGGCCGTCATGGCCGTGGCGCTGGTGGTCAGCGCCGTGCTGCTGATCTACGTGGTGCCGCAGTTCGAGGACGTTTTCAAGGGCTTCGGCGCCGACCTGCCCGCGTTCACCCAGATGATCGTGAACGCATCGGACTTCCTGGTCAGCTACTGGTGGGCCATCCTTGGCATCATCGTCGGCGCCATCGCCGGCTTCCTGTTCGCCTACAAGCGTTCCCAGGCGCTGGAGCGCAACGTCGACCGCATGCTGCTCAAGCTGCCCGTCATCGGCCAGATCCTGCACCAGTCGGCCATCGCCCGCTTCGCCCGCACCCTGGCCCTGACCTTCAAGGCCGGCGTGCCGCTGGTGGAAGCGCTGGAGACGGTGGCCGGCGCCACCGGCAGCATCGTCTACAACGAAGCGGTGATGCGCATCCGCGACGACGTGTCGGTCGGCTACCAGCTCAACGTCGCCATGAAGCAGGTCAACATCTTCCCGCACATGGTGGTGTCCATGACCGCCATCGGCGAAGAGGCCGGCGCGCTCGACACCATGCTGCTCAAGGTGGCGGAGTTCTACGAGCAGGAAGTGAACAACTCGGTGGACGCGCTCGCCAGCCTGATCGAACCCTTCATCATGGTCGTGATCGGCGTGCTGGTCGGCGGCATGGTGATCGGCATGTACCTGCCCATCTTCAAGCTGGCCGCGACCATCGGCTGACCCGGCATGCTGGATGCCCTCCAGGCCTCGGCCGGGTTCACGCTCGGCCTGGCCTTCGTCTTCGGGCTGTTGATCGGCAGCTTCCTGAACGTCGTCATCCTCCGGCTGCCG
>Ga0075158_10000267_pt1 | contig 42386 bp, 43 predicted proteins | sample JI91814BDNA_FD_70968 | JGI IMG/M metagenome (GOLD analysis project Ga0075158, IMG submission 70968) | Wastewater effluent complex algal communities from Wisconsin, to seasonally profile nutrient transformation and Carbon sequestration -... | ecosystem: Engineered > WWTP > Effluent > Algae... | reverse complement strand
GGGGCTGGACCGGCCACTCGACGGGGCTGGACCGGCCACTCGACGGGGCTGGACCGGCCACTCGACGGGGCTGGACCGGCCACTCGACGGGGCTGGACCGGCCACTCGACGGGGCTGGAGGCGAGGAAAAGCGTTGAGGGGAGTGGGCGGCATACGGGATGATCGTGACCCGTGGGTCATGTCGATATCGCGGGAGTCGCATTCACGCTGCCGGACGGGCGGCCGCTGCTGCGCGAAGTGAACCTGCGGGTCGGGGAGGGCAGCCGGACCGCGCTCATCGGGCCGAACGGCACCGGCAAGACCACGCTGATCCGGCTGATCGCGGGCGACCTGCCCGGTCAGGACGGGACCATCGTCCGCTCCGGTGGGCTGGGGATCATGCGCCAATTCATCGGGCAGGTCCGCGACGACAAGACCGTTCGCGACCTGCTGCTCATGGCCGCCGCCGAGCCGGTGCGCCGGGCCGCGGCCGAGATCGACCGGGCCGAGCTGGCGATGATGGAGCGCGACGAGGAGGCCGACCAGATGGCCTACGCCCAGGCGCTCATCGACTGGGGCGATGTCGGCGGCTACGAGCTCGAGACGCTCTGGGACGAGTGCACCATGGCCGCGCTCGGCGTGCCGGTCGAGAAGGCGCAGTGGCGCAAGGTCACTACCCTCTCCGGCGGTGAGCAGAAGCGGCTCGTCCTCGAAGCGCTGCTTCGCGGACCGGAGGAGGTGCTCATCCTCGACGAGCCGGACAACTATCTCGACGTGCCCGGCAAACGCTGGCTGGAGGAGGCGCTGGTCGCTTCGCCCAAGACGGTGCTCTTCATCAGCCATGACCGCGAGTTGTTGTCGCGGGCCGCCACCCGGATCGCCACCCTGGAACCCAATCCGGCGGGCGCCACGATCTGGGTGCACCCGGGATCCTTCACGACCTACGAGCAGGCTCGCCGCGAGCGCAACGAACGGCTCGAGGAGTTGCTGCGCCGCTGGGAGGAGGAGCGGCAGAAGCTGAAGGGCCTCGTGCAGATGTATAAGGTCAAGGCGGCCTACAACGACGGTCTCGCCTCGCGCTATCAAGCCGCCCAGACCCGGTTGCGCAAGTTCGAGGAAGCCGGGCCGCCCGAGCGAGTTCCGTTGCGGCAGAACGTTCGTATGCGGCTGACCGGCGGGCGAACGGCCAAGCGCGCCGTGGTGGCCGAGCGCCTGGAACTGCAGATCGGCGCCGCTGACGGCGGCACGGCGACCCAGTTGATGCGACCCTTCGACGCCGAGTTGTGGTTCGGCGAGCGCATCGCCGTGCTCGGCTCGAATGGCTCCGGCAAATCGCACTTCTTGCGTCTGCTCGCCGCCGGCGGGAGTGATCCGGACATCGAGCACCGGCCGGTCGGGGAGTTCGCGCCGACGCCCGTGGCGCACAGCGGGGTCGCGAGGCTGGGGTCGCGGGTCCGGCCGGGCTGGTTCGCCCAGACCCACGACCACACGAGCCTGCACGGCCGCTCGCTGATCGAGATCCTCCATCGCGGCGACGACCATCGCGCCGGCAAGGCACGTGAGGAGGCAGCCAAGGCCCTCGATCGATACGGCTTGGCAATGGCGGGCGAGCGGACCTTCGAGATGCTCTCGGGCGGTCAGCAGGCGCGCTTCCAGATCCTCCTGCTGGAGTTGTCCGGCGCCACCTTGTTGCTGCTCGACGAGCCGACGGACAATCTCGACCTGCACTCCGCGGAGGCCTTGGAGGAGGCGCTCGACGCCTTCGAGGGGACCGTGGTCGCGGTCACGCACGACCGGTGGTTCGCGCGGCAGTTCGACCGGTTCCTCGTCTTCGGCGCGGACGGCCGAGTCTACGAATCGCCCGAACCGGTGTGGGACGAGACCCGCGTGGTGCGCCCGCGCTGAGCCGGGTCCTCCGCGCGACGAGTATCGCCGCGATGGTTCCCGGCATTCGTGATCCTGGGAACCCGCCACTGTGCGCCCACCTGCGTGGTGCCACCCGACGACAGCAGAGCCAGTCGTCGAGTTCACGCTCAGTCCCCGCGTAGCATGTCGTGGCGCACGGTGCTACCAAGAGCGCGTGACGCAGCCTGTCGCCATCAACCAACGCGACCTGCGCTTGCGATCACGCGAGATCATGGACGCCGTCGAGCCTGGGGAGTCTTTCACCGTGACGCGGGAGGGCAGAGACATCCGTCAACTGGTTCCGTTGCCCCGACGTCGACGATTCGTCAGTCGCGCGGACTTCGCAGCGTCCTCTGCCGAGGCGGCCACGCCCGACCTACCAGTGCCGTGACCCTGGCCGAGTTGTGTGCCGGCGTGCACCTCGTGGTCGGTGACGACGTCGTGGGCCGACGCGAGCGCGCCGCCCGCATGGATGTGCTGCAGCGTGCCGAGCATGAATTCCACCCCCTGCCATTCGATGCCTCTGCTGCTCGGGCCTACGGTCGGATCTGCGCAGCGGTGGCCGGGATCGGTCGTCAACCGCGCCGGCGCGTCGCCGATCTTCAGATCGCGGCCGTCGCGTGCGCGAACAACCTTCCGCTGTTCACCACCAGCCCCGGTAATTTCGAGGGTGTTGACGAACTGGTCACCGTGGTCGGAATCACCCGGCCTGGGATCCCGCGGCGCCCGTCCTGACGTGGCCCGCGCGCCGGTCTTCTCGGTGTCCGCGGGATAGCCTGCCACGGTGATTCGTCGCCGCTCCCTGATCCTCGCCCTGATCGGCGTCCTCATGGGTGCCCTCGTCGCGTATGGCGTGACTCGCCGCAGCGGGTCGGATCCCTCATCGCCCTCCCCCTCGACCGGGACGGCGGGTGCGGCGGGCAGGCCTCCGGGACCGGTGAGCCTGTCGGGGGCTGAGGTCGCGGCCTTGGCGAAGCGGGTCGCGACGCCGCGGCACGAGAACTTCTACTTCGTCATGACCGATCGATTCGCCAACGGAGAGAAGGCGAATGACCGGGGCGGGCTGAGCGGCGATCGCGTCACCACCGGTTTCGACCCGACCGACAAGGGCTTCTTCCACGGCGGCGATCTCGCGGGTCTGCAGGGCAAGCTGGACTACATCAAGGGCCTGGGGACGACGGCGATCTGGCTGACGCCGTCCTTCGTCAACTGGCCGGTGCAGGGCAGCGGTGAGGATGCGAGCGCCGGCTATCACGGCTACTGGATTACCGATTTCACTCGCATCGACCCGCATCTCGGCACGAATGACGAGATGACGGCTCTGATTGCGGCGGCCCACGCCAAGGGGATGAAGGTCTATTTCGACATCGTCACCAACCACACCGCCGACGTCATCGACTACGAGAGCGGCACGTATTCGTATGTCTCCAAGGCGGATTCGCCGTACCAGGATGCGGCGGGGAAGTCCTTCGACGATGCCGAGGTGGCGGACCGTGCCGGGTTCCCCGCGCTGTCTGCCGCGACCTCTTTCCCTTATGTGCCGATCTTCCGCAGTGCCGCGGACGCCGAGGCGAAGACCCCGAATTGGCTCAACGACCGCACGCTTTACCACAACCGCGGCAACTCCACCTTCGAGGGCGAATCATCGACCTACGGCGACTTCGGCGGCCTGGACGATCTGTTCACCGAGAACCCGAAGGTCCTCGACGGCATGATCGCGATCTACGAGAAGTGGATCGACTTCGGCATCGACGGGTTCCGGATCGACACCGTCAAACATGTCAATCTGGATTTCTGGCGGAAGTTCGGGCCGGCGCTGATGGCGCATGCGCGCGCCGCCGGCCGCGATGAGTTCTTCATGTTCGGCGAGGTCTACGACACCTCGCCTGCGGTGATGTCGCTCTACTCGACCACGGGTCGGTTGCCCGGCACTTTAGACTTCGGATTCCAAAGTGCGGCAGTCGATTTCGTCTCCGGTCACTCCGCCCAATTGCTGAGCAAATTGTATGCCGCCGACGACACCTATCTCGACGCCGACTCCAATGCGTACGTCGTGACGACCTTCCTCGGCAATCACGACATGGGCCGGATCGGCTCCTTCCTCGTCGGCGCGGCGGACGACGATGACGACCTGCTCCAGCGCGACAAGCTCGCCATGTCGCTGATGTACCTGACTCGCGGTCAGCCCGTCACCTACTACGGCGACGAGCAAGGTTTTGTCGGCTGGGGTGGCGATAAGGATGCGCGCCAGGACCTGTTCAAGACCCGGGTCGAGCAGTACGCCGCGGACCGCATCATCGGCGGTCGCCCCGGCGCCCGCGATCGCTACGACACCGATGTGCCTCTCTACCAACACATTGCGGCGCTCACGGACCTGCGCGCTGACAACCCCGCGCTTGCGACCGGCATCCAGATCGAGCGGTATGCCGCGGACGGCGAGGGTGTCTACGCCTTCTCCCGGATCGACCGGGACTCCGGGGTGGAATATCTCGTCGCGGCCAACAACGCCAAGGAGGAGCAACGGGTTTCGGTGCCGACGGCATCGCCGGGCATTGCCTTCGCCTCGCTCCTCGGCGGTGCCGGCGCGCAGGCCGGGGCGGACGGGAAGCTAGAGATGGTCGTGCCCGCACGAGCCGTGACGGTGCTCAAGGCCGGCGCCGCCGTGCCCAAAGCCTCTGCGCCTCCGCCAGTCACGGTGGCGGGGGGCACCGGCGGGACGCTGAGCGGCCAGGCCAAAGTCACAGCGACTCTCGCTGGGGACCTTCCTGCGGAGGTCACCTTCGCGATCCGCAAACAGGGGAGTGCGGACTGGCGCGTCCTCGGGACGGACGACAACGCGGCATACGGGCTCTATATCGACACCGGCTCGCTGTCGGCCGGCAGCTACGACATCGTCGCTGTCGCGCGCACGCTCGACGGGCAGACGTCGTACGGGTCGATGACGGCGAAAGTCGCTGCGCCGCAGAGCGATGGTGCTGAGGTGATTGCTGCGGGCAGCTTCCAGGATGAGGCGGGTTGCCCGGGTGACTGGCAGCCGGAGTGCGCGGCGACGGCGCTGACCGACCCCGACGGCGACGGCACCTTCAGCCTGAAGCTGACGTCGCTGCCCAAGGGGGATTACGAGTTCAAGATCGCGATCGGCGGCTCGTGGGCGGAGAACTATGGCGCCGACGGCGCCAAGGACGGTGCCAATATCCCGTTCTCGGTGCCGGGCGACACGTCTCCGGTCACCCTGACCTACGACTCAGCGACGCACCACGCCACCGCCTTGGCCCCGTGACCGGGAAGCCGCTCGACGGGGGGATTGGCGTGGGGGGCTTGGTCAGGCGGGCGCGTCGGCGACGCAGAACTCGTTGCCCTCGACGTCGCGCAGGGTGCTCCAGCGGTGGCCGAACTCGTCGCGGTCGCCCACTCTCGTCGCGCCCAAGCCCAGCAAGCGCTCGACCTCGGCGATGCGGTCGTCGCTGACGAAGTCGATGTGCAAGCGATTCTTCGCCGTCTTGGGCTCGGGCACACCGATGAACATCCATGTCCCCGCGCCGAGTCCCTCGGCAGAGATCCTCGCGAAATAGCTCGTGGCGCCGGGATCCAGCGGGCGGCCGAGGGCCGCCGACCAGAAGGCCGAGACGGCGGCGACACCGGCGCAGTCGAGGGTGGTTGCGGCTGGGGTGAGTGTCATGTCCTTCAGGATGGGCCCTCTCACGGTGTCAGAGTCAAGCCCTCACGGGACCGTGGGATCTGGCAGTGGCGAGGCGAGGAAAGAGAGCTTCGGCGTTGCGGCGGTCGATGCCGGCTCGCAGGTCTGCCGGGAGGGAGAGGTCCTCATACTCGGCACGCATGAACTTCACCGCCGGCGCGGGGGCGAAGGGGAAGTCCGACCCGAAGACGATCCGGCTGGGGTCCGCGACGGCGAGCAGGCTGGGGAAGGCCGCCGGCGTCGAGGAGAGGGCGGTGTCGTACCAGAACCGTTTGAACACGTGCATCCGCGCAGCCACCGCACGCTTGCGGTTGAGGAGGAGGCCGGCCACCTTGATCTTCGGCTCGTCGCGCAGGGTCGCCAGGATGAGGCGGTGGGCGATATAAGGCACGAAGCCGCCGGCGTGGGCGAGGATGAACCGAATCCGGGGATACCGCTCGAGGGCACCCGTCGACATCAGGCTCAGCACGGTGCGGGTGGTCTCGAGGAGGAAGTCCGCGGCGAAGCTGGGGATCCCCTCGACCGGCTCACCGGGCAACTCACCGGGGTGGATGAGGACCACGGCGCCGCGTTCGTCGAGGAAGGCCAACAGCTGCGCAAAGCGGGATCGCCGAGGTAGATCCCGGCATTGTTGGCCAACAGGACGATGCCGTCGGCTTTGAGCACATCCAGGGCGTATGCCGCTTCCACCAGTGCGCCGTCGACGTCGGGAAGCGTCAGGGTCGCGAAGAAGCCGAAGCCACGTGGGTTGTCGGCCACCAAGGCAGCCCCGAACTCGTTGACTCGCCGGGCCCAGTGGCGGGCCTCGGTCACGTCGCCGAACCACACGCCGGGCGTCGACACCGAGACGACGGCCGTCTCGACCCCGTTGGCCGCCATGACTTTCGAGGCCATGGGAGCGGCCCACCGGGGTAGGGGGATTCCACCCGGTCGAATCCCCTTCTCGCGCAAAAACAATCCGTAGTCCGGAGGGATGTAATGATGGTGGACGTCGATGCGCCTGGGACTCTTGCTCATGGCGACACCGTCTCGTTGCTCGGATAGCGGCTATGCAAGAGCCCGACTGCGCGCGCGCCGGCTCGTTCCGACGCAGCACGCCGAGAGCCAGCGCGGGAGAGGAAGCCGCCGAGGGCTGCGTGGACGATGGCGAAGACGTAGTGGTCCGGTCGCAGGACGACGACGTCGCCGGTCGTGATGCTCGCTCGGCGCAGCCAGTGCACGAGCATCGCATCGTGTGCCTCGAGGTCGATCAACTTCGGGTCGTCAGGCTCGCGCCGGCCCGTCACCGATCGCAGCCGCCCACCGGCGGGGAAGAGCCGCGTCCAGGTCGGCTGCACCGGCGCCCAATCGAGGGGATCGATCACCCTGCGTGGATCCACGCCGATCCCGATGACCGCCCACCCGGATCCGGTGGCGTCATCGAGGCGGGCCGAGCCACCCGCGCGCGTGCGCACGACCGGCTGCGGCGCCAGGGTGGCTTCCACACCGAGCGGGCCACGCGGCATACCGAAGCAGGAGCCGCGTCGGTAGCGCGGCCGCGGCTTGAGCTTTGCTTCGGTGAGCACCCGCCGCAGTCCCGGGACGCGCATCGTGGCGCCGATGCCGAGGTCGCGGGCCCGGATGGCGCCCGGGCGCGCGGTGGAGACGATGTCTTTGTTGAACACGCTGATACCGATCATCGACTTGGCGTGGGGCCGCCGCTCGCTCTCATAGGTGTCGAGCAAGGACGGATCGGCCTGCCGCAGAATGACATCCGCGATCTTCCAGGAAAGGTTGTCCGCGTCCCGAAGGCCGGCATTCATGCCCTGACCGACGAACTGCGGCGTCATGTGCGCGGCGTCGCCGGCAAGAAGGATCCGCCCCGCGCGCCACCGGTCGGCGACCAGGGCATTGAAGGTGTAGACGAGTTGCCGGTCGATCAGCACGTCCTGGGGATCGAGGTGCCGAGCCAGCAACTGCCTGGCGCGTGCAGGCGATTCGAAGTCGGCCGAGTCGTCGGTGTCCTGGAGCATGAACTCGAAACGATGTCTGCGCCCGGGCTGTGGGCAGCTGACAGCGGGCAGTGCCGGATCACAGATGAAGTCGAAGTAGGGCAGGTGCCCGAACGCATCCACCCCCTGTTGGGGCGCGCAGATCGACGACCAGCCAGCGCTGCGGAAAGCTCTTGCCGGACATGGAGATTCCGAGCTGGGTACGAACGCCGCTACGGCCGCCATCGGCGGCAACGAGATAGGACGCACGGGTGACCTCGCTCGTCCCGTCGACCAGTTCGGCGTCACGTCGGCCGTAGCCGGCGCCCGTGCATTCCTGGTGGTGAACGCTCACGCCGTCATCGTCCTGCTCGACAGACGTCACGGACCGTCCGCGGCGAATGGTCACGCCCGGCCGCTCTGCCAGACGGCGCTCCAGAGTCGACTCGAAGGCCGGTTGATACAGGAAGTTCGATGTCGGCCAGCCATTGCGTCGACTCGGGTCGTGGAAATGGGCGAGCACCCGCCCGTCCGCCCGGATCCACTGGACCGGCAGGCCGACAAGCATGTCGGCGTGCAGCTCGTCCGCGAGTCCGGCGGCCTGGAGGATACGCAGGCATTCGTCGTCGGTATAGACGGCCCTGGCCATCCCGTAGTACTGCGGCTCCCGCTCGAGGGCGAGCACGGTCAGGCCGCGCAGGGCGAGCAGGTGCGCCATCACCAAACCCGTGGGGCCGAGCCCGACGACACAGACGTCGTAGGCCACCTCGTCCCGCACTACTCCAGCCTCGTCGCGGTTCATCGCAACACCGGAAGCTCGGGACGACCGCCGCGCAGGGAGGCGGCGGCATACCGGAATTGCGTCAGGCGGGTCAGGACGGACTCGCCGATCGGCGTATGTCCCCAGATGGAGATCGAGTCGTATGTCTTTGGGGCCCAATGCTCTTCGAGGTCGGGGGTGACGACGATCGGATTCCAGCCAAGCTCCCACTCGAAGCCCGAGGGGGTGACGCAAGAGAAGGACAACTCCCGGTCAGTGGTGTGCTGGCCGGCACTCCATTGCATGTGGAAGCCGTGTGCGATGACGCGTTCATAGGCGGCGAGCAGGTCATCGAGCGACTCGACCTGGGTGTTGAGATGCTGAATCACGGTCCGGATCGGGTCGATGCGCGGCCTTGGACGCCGGCGACGGCCACCGAGTGGTGCCGCTCGTTGACCCGTAGGAAGCGGATCCGGAGGCGAGCGCCGGCGATGTTCTCCTGGACCCAGCCTGATAGGGGGCGTCAAAGACGCGGTCGTAGTAGCCGCGGACGCGATCGGGTTGACGTGCGGTGATGGCGACATGGCCCATCCCGGACGCGCCGGTGACGAAGCCCGATTGAAGCATGCGCAGCCGTGCCGTGGATGTCGTTGGGGCCGTGAAGATCTCGGTCGCCATGCCCTTCGGTCCGGGGAAGCGCCACAGCCGTTCGACCCCGCGCAGATTGCATTCCTCCGGTGTCGCCTCACTCACGCGCACGCCGGCGTTGGCAACGCGGGCGAGGACGATCTCGAAGGTCTCCTGGTCGTCGATCTGCCAGCCCAGCGCCGTGACGTCCTCGGCGGGCCCGCGCTGGAGGAGAAACGGCATACGTGCTCGTCCAAGCGGAAGCGGGTTGTGTCGCGGGTCAGCTCGTCGACGTGAAGGCCGATGGCGTCGGCGCCGAAGCGGCGCCAGTCGGCGAAGCGCTGGGTCTCGATCGCCACATAGCCCAGATGAATGGCGCCGAAGACGTCGGGGCGGGTCACGCGCCGGCCCCGAGGAAGTCGATCGCGAGCCGGTTGAAGAGATCGGGCGCCGCCCCTTGAACCCAATGGCCAACGCCCGCAGCGAGATACGCGCTGCAGTCCGGCATCGTGTGTGCCAGCCGCGGGGCGCCGCTCGGTCGGTTGACCTTGTCGAGCGTGCCCCAGATGACCAGCGTCGGGACGGTGCACGTTGCCAGGCGCGCGTCGCGGGTCAGGTCCATCCGCCAGATCGTGCGTGGGGCGGTCCGGCCGCTCGGCCGGCGCAGCGGCGGATCGGCCCTGACCTGCGGGTCAAGGCTGTCGCGATAGCGGCCGTCGATGACCTCGTCGGTGATCGCGGAGGCGTCGGCGACCGGCGACTCACGGATGAAGGTCGCCAACTTCTCCCGGCTCGGTCCCTCCCCGCCGTAGTAGTCGAGCAACTGGTTCAGGCCGCGCGTCGGCAGCGCACGGGTGGTGCCGATGCCGCCGGGGCCGTTGAGGACCATCCGGTCGACGCGATCCGGCCGGTCGAGGGCAAGCCGCAGCGCCGCGCCACCGCCATAGGAGTTGCCGACGAGGTGCGCACGCGGGATGTCGAGCGCGTCGAGCAGGCCGCCGATAGCAGCGGCGAGGTCGCCGAACGGGTCGTCGTGATCGAGGTGCTTGCTCGATCGGCCGTAGCCCGGCAGGTCGGGGATGACGAGGGAGAAGTGCCGGGCCAGCGCCGGGATGTTGCGGGTCCAGTTGGCCACCCCGCTGGCACCAGGGCCGCCGCCATGCAGGAGGACGAGCTCCGGCCCGCTCCCGGTCGTGGCCACGCGGATGTCCCGGGCGCCGACGCGCACAGACCGTTCGATGAGGCTCATGCCTGGCCTTAAAGTGATGAACTCATCAAAATACTGTGATGAAAGCATCAAGTAAGAACGTCACAAATGTCAAGCCGAATATGATGAACTCGTCATCTCAGGAGGATCGATGAGCACCGGAGCCGCACCCACCGGGCATTCGAAGCGCCGGGCGCGCACCCGGGCCGCGCTCCTCGCTGCGGCGAGACAACTGCTGGCCGAGGGCCGGGAGACTGCCAGCATCGAGGAGATCACCAAGCGGGCGGGCGTGGGCTTCGGCTCCTTCTTCAATCACTTCCCCGGGGGCAAGGACGAGTTGTTCACCGAGGCGGTCCTCGATGTGCTGGATGCGTACTCGGCGTGGGTGACCAGCCTCACCGAACCGCTGCCCGACCCGGCCGAGGTCTTCGCCCTCAGCTTCCGGATAACCGGGCGTCTGGGCGCCGCCCAGCCGGATCTCTTCGCGCCCGTGCTGGCGCGGGGGAGCGAGATCCTGCTGGTTGACCGGGGTCTGCGGCAGGCGGCCCTCGCCGATCTGCGCGCCGGCGTGGACTCGGGCCGGTTCATCGCGTTGGACCCCGAGGTGCACCTCCTCGCAGTCGGCGGCGTGCTGCTCGGGTTGATGCGAGCCGCCGTCGTCACCCCGGGTTTGACGACCTCGGCCATCGACGCCGTGTCCGCAGGGGTCCTGAGGATGTTGGGGGTCTCGGCTCAGGAGGCGCAGGAGATCTGCGCTCGTCCCTTGCCAGGATCGCCGGGGGTGGCGCAGTGGTTCGCGGCGGTGGCTGTGCCATGACCGGGGTGACTCGCACGGTCGTTTGCGCCGGCCTCGTCACCGTCGATCTTGTCCACGTCGTCGCCGGCCCGCCGAGTCCGGACCATAAGATCCTGGGGCTCAGTCAGCGAATCGAGGTCGGCGGGCCGGCTGCCAATGCCGCGCGTGTGGCGAGCGCACTAGGTCTCAGCGCCCGGTTGATCGCTCCCTTTGGCGACTCACCGCTGACCGGGTGGGTGCGGTCGGCATTGACGGCCGAGGGGGTCGAGTGGGTCGATCCCGTTGCCAGGCAACCGAATCCGTCGCCGATGTCGAGCGTGATGATCAACGCCGCGGACGGGTCGAGAACGGTGGTGTCGGGCGGGGCGCCCCCGCACTTGGGCGACTCCGGACATCTTGCCGCCCGCTGTGCGGAAGCCGTCGCGGGAGCCGCGGCCGTGCTGGTCGATGGGCACGGGGGGTCGCTACCGGCAGCTGCCGCTCGCGCGGGGCGAGCGCACGGCATACCGGTGCTGCTGGACGGTGGCAGCTACAAGGACGGGATGGAGAGCTACTTGCCGGACGTGGATCTCGCCCTGCTCTCGGCAGACTTCCGTGCTGGTGATGGGGGCGATCCGCTCGCTTGGTGTCTCGGCGCGGGTGCGCGAGTGGCGGCCGCCAGCGGCGCCGCCGGTCCCCTCCGATTACGCTCCGGCGCAACGGAATCCGTGGTCGCAATCCCTGTGGCTCGTCGTGTCATCGACACCCTTGGTGCCGGCGACGTGTTGCACGGCGCGACCCTCGCCGCGCTGGCATCCGTCCCCGACCCCAGCATGTATGCCGGCATCCTCACCTTCGCCGCCGAGGTTGCCACCGCGTCGGTCGAGCACGCCGGCGCGCTCGGCTGGTCGGCAGATCCTGCTGCTCGTGATCGCGCTCGGCGCGCCCTGGCTGCCCTGGGGTGAAGCCTCGGGGAAATGCCGCCACCGCCCCTGCCGCCGGTGTGGCAGGGTGTGCCGATGCCCAGCACGCTCATCGAAGTCCGCCGCGCCTATACCCGCGCGGAAGAAGCGGCCATCATCGAGGCGGTACACGCGAGCCTGGTCGCGGCGTTCTGGATCCCCGATGAGGATCGCTACATCCGCCTTCAGGCTTACGAGCCGCATCGGATGCTCAACGGTCTTGCCGACGGTGAGCCGGACGGCTACACGCGCGTCACCATTGACTGCTTCAGCGGCAGGTCGATCGAGGACAAGCGTGCGCTCTATCGCGAGATCGTCGAACGACTCGAAACCCTCGGGATTCCGCGAAGTCTCGTCTCGATCCTGTTGCGGGAGAGCCCGCCCGAGAACTGGGGGATCAGCGGCGGCCGCCCTGCCAGCGACGTCGATCTTGGCTTCGACATCAACGTCTGACCACCCCCGGAACGCCGCCCCTGCACCCCACCTTCCGCAAACTGTGCCACGCCGTGATGATTTGGTTTGTCGCTCCGGAGTTGCTGTCGCGCCCGGTGATCGTCAACCTTTGGGACATGACGGGCGTCGGGAAGACCGAGCTCGTGCAGCGGTTGGTGCGCGCGCTCGACCTCGCGGATCGCTCGTCGAGATCGAGTTGACCAATGCCGACAGCACGACCTGGCACACCTCGGTCGTCTCCCGGCTCTCGGAGTCAGGGGCTCTGGAGGGCAAACCGACCTTCATGCTCGTCGATGAGATCCACCGCTTCAATACCCTTGACCACGAGGGGAATCCGGTCCCCAACACGAAGTTCAGCGACTTCTGGGAGCTGCTCAGCGACGGGCGGCTGGCGCGCCGTGAGAATCCCGACCTGCAGTTCCTCATCGCGACGTTGTCCTACACCGTGGCCGAGCAGGCGCGGCGGCGGGCGGCCGGTGAGGAGATCCCGGATCCGACGATCGGCATCTGGGAGGCGCGACAACTGAAGTCCCAGTTGCGGCTGATCGACGAGCTCGAGGTCCTGGCGCGGATGACTCCCGAGCAGGCCCTCAAGCGCGCTCGGCACGAGCAGGTCGTCAAGTCCGTCTACGAACCGATCGACTGCTCGCGCAGCCTCATCCTCATCAGTGGCAATCTCGACGAGGCCTTCACCATGGCGACGGCTGGCGCGGAGGCCGATGTGGACGCTGACGTCTTCGCGGCCTATGCCGACAAGGTCACCGTGGTCGACGTCAAGGCCGCGCTGACGCGGCGCTTCAAACCCGAGCAGGTGGCCCACTTCGGCACACCCACTTGATCTATACGTCGTTGCGGCACAAGGGCTTTGTCGAGCTGATCCGCCGCGAGGTCGAGCGCGTCTGCGCGGGGATTCGCGAGCGATTCGGGGTCGAGGTCACCATCGACCAGAGCGTGCACGACCTGATCCATCGCAATGGCGTCTTTCCGGTGCAGGGCGTGCGGCCGGTCTTCTCAAGCGTCGCCGACATCCTGGACAACAACCTGGCCAAGCTGCTCTTCCGTGCCATTCTGGCCGGGGATTCCCGCATCGCTCTTGCCTATGACGAGACCGCGCAATCGCTGCAGGCGCTTGTCGGCGCCGAGACCGTGAACTGGCCCTATACCGGACGTCTGGACCGGGTCCGGCAAAGCAGTTCCCCCGACAAGATCGCGAATGCAGCGGTGCACGAGTCGGGGCATGCCTTGATGTATGCCGTTCTCTTCGGCCTCGCCCCGCTTCAACTGACCGCGCGGGTGGCGTCGACCTATGTCGGCGGCTTCACCACGCCGCATCCGGTCTATGAGACCGCTGATGCGCTGATCCGCCAGGCCAAGGCTGCGCTCGCCGGCGGGATTGCCGAGGAACTCGTTTTCGGCAAGTCCTTGGCCTCGGTCGGCCGGGGCGTGGACCGGGAGCGAGCCACCTCGATGATCATCGACTTCGTCGGCCGCTTCGGTTTCGATCACGAGTTCCAGTTGAACTACATGTTGGGTGCGGAGTATGCGATGGACCGGACGGTCGCCGAGCCGGACATCGAGAAGATGATCGCCCGCCTCGTCGCCGAGGGGCGCGCCGAACTCGGCGACCACAAGTCCGCCCTGCTCGCCCTGTCCGGCGCGCTTGTCACCGCGGGCCGTCTGGACAGCAATGCCGTGACCGCCCTGCTGGGCGAGCACAGCATCACCACCCACGTGCGCACCGAAGGTCATCTGACCATGCCGTCCTATCGGGCTGCACTCCATTCCACGACCCGCCGCGACTGAGGCCGGAGCACGGTCGAGGACGCCGGTGCGGTCGTCACCGGGGGTGTCCTGCGCTGCCACGGCCCGTCGCCGAGGAGGACGAGAGCTGAGGGGAGGATGACCAGCCGGATCAGCGTGGCATCCAGCAGGATGGCGACCGCCAGCCCCACTCCCATCATCTTCATCTCCAGCAGCGACATCGCCGCGAAGATCGCGAAGACCGAGACCATGACGGCCGCGGCGCTCGTCACGACACCGGCGGTGTCGGTGATTCCTAGCCGGACTGCCGCGCGGGCACCTAGACCCTGCTCGGCATACTCGCGCACCCGGCTGACAACGAAGACGTGGTAGTCCATGGACAGGCCTACGAGGACCGCGAGCACCACGAGTGGCACCCAGTCGATGAGGTATCCCGGGCTGGTGAAATCCAAGGCGGACGCGAAGTGGCCGTCCTGGAAGACCAGGCGCATCACGCCGAAAGCGACGCCGACAGAGAGCAGATTGAGTCCCGCGGACAGCATCGCCAGTCGGATGCTGCGGAAGGCCAGGCCCATCATCACCAGTGTCAAAGCGACGACGAAGCCGATCACCCAGGGCAGCCGATCGAGTTGCCGCTGCGTGACATCGAGATTCCAGGCGGCGTCGCCGCCGATGACGTATTGCGCGCCGAGCCGGTCGAGTGCGTTGGGTGCCAATGACGTTCGCAACCTCTGGATGGCATCGTCGGTGCGGGGGTCCTGCTCGGCATACCGGATGGCGAGGGTTAGTCGGGTGACCGTCTTGTCCGCGGACGTGGTCACCGTGTCGCCCTCCGTGGGCACGAAGGCGGGCGTCGCCACGGCGGCGGCGGACAACGCGCGCAGCGACTGCGCGACCCGCGGCTGGTCGTCCGCCGGCGCCTCAACGACGACGACGGCCTGACTTCCTTGTGACGGGAACTCGGCTGCAATCCGGCCGGCCGTCGCGACGACGGGGATGTCCTGAGGCAGCGTCGCGAGGCTGGCTTGGTGCAGGCGCATCCCGAACGCCGGCAGTGACAAGCCGATGGCGGCGGCGAGGCCGATCACAAGTGCCGTGCGCGGGTAGCGCACGACCGGCGTGAGCAGGCGAGCGCTGGTGCCCCGTCGACCGGCACGACGAGTCACTCTCCACAGCAACGGAACTCGCGGGCGGTCCACCCAACGGCCGAGCTTGACGAGGAGGGCTGGAAGCACGGTGATGGAGGCGATCATGGCCACGCCGACGACGAGGATCGCGCCGGTCGCGAGGGAGGTGAAGGTTGCTCCACCCGCCAGGAAGAGTCCGGCCAGCGAGGCGATCACAGCGAGGCCCGAGACGAGGATCGCGTGGCCCGAGGTGCGCGCCGCGATCTCGACGGCGTCGATCGTGCCGGCCCCCTTGGCGCGTTCTTCGCGCTCGCGCTTGAGGTAGAAGAGCGAGTAGTCGACGCCGACAGCCATCCCGATCAGCACGATCATCGAGTTCACCGTCGGCTCTGCGGGCACAAGGTAAGAGATCGGTACAGCCAGCCCCATGGTGGCGGCGACCGAAGTGCCGGCCAGCAAGACCGGGACGCCGGCCGCGACCAGGGCGCCGAAGACCAGGAGCATGAGCAGGAGGGTCACGGGTAACGAAATCACCTCTGCTGTATGCAGATCTGCGGCGACGCGCTCGTTGATGCCCTCGTCGATGGTCAGGTCCCCGGCCTCCCGCACCTCCAGTGCCGGGTTGGCGGCGGCCACGGACTCGGTGATTCGCGTCAACGCCGTTCCGTGCTGCGCGCCGTCCGTGAGGGTGATCGTCACCAGAGCCGCGGTCCGGTCCCCGTTCCAGACCAGTGGCGCGACGGCGGCCACTCCCGGCGCCCGCGTCATCCGGTCGGTCAGCTGCCGCGCGGCGCTCGTCACCGCCGCGGGATCGAGGGCGCCGGATCGTGCGGTGATCAGAACCGCCTCGCCCGGGGGTGCAAGTAACCCGGACCTTTCGAGCAGGGCGTGGGCGCGGCCGGAGTCGCCGACCCGATAGTCGGCATCGGTGGTCGATTGGGCCGGCACCAGAACGGCCATCCCGACGGCGAGCGCGACGAAGGCGAACCAGGCGCCGATGGCGCGCCACGGGTGGGCTGCGCTCCAGCGAGCAGCGCGGGTGGGCAGTGCGGTGATCCAGGACATGGTTGTGGCCTCCGGAAGTCGGTCGATTGGGTCACGACGAGCCTTCCGGCAGCAGCTTCGGGGGGCAGGAGCGCTGACTCCCCAACGAGAAGTGGTGGTAACACCCCTGCCGGTGGCGGCCGGGCGGGCGAGGATGGAGCCATGTTCCGAACGCGACGCTCGCCGTGGTTGGCGGCCGGCTATGGCCTCGGCCACATGCTCATGGCCGTGCCCGTCGCGTTGCTGATGGCCTTCGGCTCGCTGGCGTTCGGCCTCTCGGTCCTCGGCGTCGGGCTGCTGTTGATCCGGCCCTGGGCACCGGCGGTGGCTGCCTTCGCGAGGGTCAACGCGGCGATGGCGCAGAGCTTCCTCGGCCGCGAGGTCCCGGTGCCTGTCTTGCCCCGCGACGAACCCGGCATCTGGCCGCAGGTGCGCCGCTGGCTCGGCGCGCGGGCCTTTTGGCAATACGTCCTGTGGTTCCTCTTCGCCGCATCCGGCGGGCTGATCCTCTCCGCGCTCTCCGCGGCGTTGCCCGCGGGCGTGATCGCCCTGGTCGCGACCGCCTTCGGGCTGTGGGCAGGCGAGGGGGCTCCGACCTGGGTGTCGTTGCTGCTCATCGGTATTGCCGTGGTGCTCGTTCCGGTGTGGTGGATCCTCGGGGACTTCTTCATGCGGTTGCGCACCGAGACGGAGGCGGCCATCCTGCGACCCGATCCCCAGGCCGCCCTCGAGCGCCGGGTCGCCGACCTGACGACCTCCCGGGCCGACGCGGTCGACGCTTCGGCCGCGGAGATCCGGCGTATCGAGCGCGATCTGCACGACGGTGCGCAGGCCCGCCTCGTCGCGCTGGGCATGAACCTCGGGATGGCTGCGGATCTGCTCGACCGGGACCCGCAACTTGCCCGCCAACTACTCCAAGAGGCTCGCCAGAGCACCGGCACGGCCCTCGGCGAGTTGCGGTCGGTCGTGCGCGGCATCCATCCGCCCGTGCTCGCGGATCGTGGGCTCATCGGGGCCGTCCAGGCACTCGCCCTGGATCTGCCGATCCCGGTGACCGTCGATGCGGCCCTGCCGGGGCGCCTGCCGGCTCCGGTGGAGTCGGCAGCCTATTTTGCGACGGCAGAACTTCTCGCCAATGTCGTCAAACACTCGGGGGCGCGCAACGCCTGGGTCGTCATCGCTGCGCCCGAGGGACGGCTGCGGCTGCTTGTCGGTGACGACGGGAACGGTGGTGCCGATATGGGCCGGGGGAGTGGCCTGGCCGGAATCGCTCGGCGGCTGGCGGCTTTTGACGGCACGATGGAGATGTCGAGCCCGGTGGGCGGGCCGACTGTGATCACTGTGGAGATCCCATGCGAGTGGTTGTCGCCGAGGACCACGTCCTCCTCCGGGACGGGCTGACCCGGCTGCTGCGGGCATACGGCTGTGAGGTCGTGGCGGCGTTGGAAGGCTCGGCCGGACTCGACGAGACGCTGCAGTTGCCCGAGGCCGAGGTGGCGATCCTCGACGTGCGACTGCCGCCGACCTTCAGCGACGAAGGCCTGCGGGCGGCGATCCGGGCTCGCGCCACCCGGCCCGGCTTCCCGGTGCTGGTGCTGAGTCAGTATGTCGAGCAGTTGTACGCCCGCGAGTTGCTCGCCTCGGGCGAGGGCGCGGTGGGCTACTTGCTCAAGGACCGGGTCGCCGACACCGGGGAGTTCATCGACAGCGTGCGTCGGGTCGCTGCCGGCGGCACTGTCCTGGACCCGGAAGTCGTTGCGGCACTGATGAATCGGCAGCGCAACGCGCCGGTTGACCGGCTCAGCCCGCGCGAGCGGGAGGTGCTGGAGTTGATGGCCCAGGGCCGCTCGAACCAGGCCATCGCCGAGGCGCTTTTCGTCACCGAGAAGGCTGTCGCCAAGCACATCAACAACATCTTCACCAAGCTCGATCTGCCCGTCGCGGTCGATGACAATCGCCGCGTGCTAGCCGTCCTGGCGTGGCTCAAGATCTGACAGCGCACTCGGCGCGGCGGGCCGGGAGATAGGCCGCGACTCCGAGCAAGCTGGTCAGCCCGACGGCGAGCATGGCCAGCCGGATCGACGCCCGGTCGGCCAGCAGACCGGCGAGGGGGCCGGCGACGCCGAAGGCCAGAAAGGCGAACATCGAGTTGATCGACAGCACGGTCGCCCGGTTGCGCGCCTCGGCCTCGCGATGCAGCAGCGCGCTGTGCGGCGGGCCGTTGACGCCGTGCCAGGTGTAGGTGAACAGATACGCCGCGATCAGGCCCGCGGGCGTGAACGCCCACGCCATCAACAGCACGCCAGTGGCGTTCAGGGTGCGGCCGAGCATTGCGGCCCGGGCCACCCCCCAGCGTTTCGACGCCTTGCCGGCGATCCACGTGCCGAGGGCAAAGATGCCCCAGCCGACCGCGGCGACCGGACCCATCGTGGCGCCGGCGGCCTGGGCGCTGCCGAGCAATTCCTCCAAGCGCAGAGGAAGCAACGACTCGAAGGCGACCATGCCGATCGACCAGGCGATCTCGGCGAGGATGATGCCGAGGAGGGCCTTGTTGGTCGCCAGCAGGCGCACCCCCGATGCGATGACCGCAGGGGCCTCGCGCGCCGAAGCCCAGGCGTGCCGTTCCTGCTCGCCGGTGGAGATCGCGCGTGGCCCCTCGCGCAGCAGCAGCCAGGTCGCAGCCAGATGCACGACATTGAGCAGCGCGAAGACGGCCACCGCCAGGTCGATGGCCGCGAAGGCCCTGACCGGGTGCCACCAGATCAATCCGCCGCTGATCAGGGCACCAGCTCCCACGGCCAGGCCGAGCACCGTGCCCGCGCGGGATAACTCCTGATCGACATCCGCGCCCGGACTGCCCTCGTGGACGGTGTCGACGAACCACGCCTCCAGGGGGCCGGAATCCAGCGCTCGGAAGGTGCCCATGAGCGCCGCCGCCCCCACGAACTGCCAGAAGTTCTGGGCGAACAGATAGGCGGCGCCGGCGAGCACATTGACCACGGCAGCGGCCAGGTAGACCGCCCGGCGGCCGAAAGCGTCGGCAAAACCGCTGGTCGGCAGCTCTAGGGCGAAGCAGGCGAAGCCCGAGACTGCGGCTGCCGTCATCGCCTGCGCGATGGTCAATCCGCGTCCGGTCTGGATGAGGATGAAGATGCCGACGACGAAGCCGACCGGGAACCAGCGCGTGAAATTGAGCAGATAGAAGATCCGCGTCGCCTGCTCCAGGGACATTGCCGTATGCCGCATGGCCGTGCTCATCGGCGCGGCGCCTTGTCCATGTCGATCGGATAGAACACCAGATAGACCGCGACCCGCTTGGCTTCCGGATTGCCTTGCCCCACACGCCGATAGCGCTCGACGACGGTGTCGATCTCGGCGTGCATGTCCCGGAGCTGATCGGCCGTGACCACCACCATGTCGTCGTTCATGCTGGCCCGGTTCCGCCACACGCCCGGCCAGTTGCCCTGGACATCGAGCCATCGACCGAACTTCTCGGTGAAGTGGCGCAGCCAGTCTCGCGTCAGCCAGCCCATCGCCGTCGCCGCATCGTCATCGTCGTCGAAGTCGCTGACCTCGAACTGGGTCATTGTCGAGGCCGCCGCCCACACGCGTGACTTGCCGTCACCGTCCCCGGTGTCGACGACCAGGCCCACCTCCGCCAGTTTGCGCAGGTGGTAGGACGTGGCCCCCGAGTTGGTGCCCAGAGCTGCGGCCAGGGCGGTCGCGGTGGAAGGGCCGTTCATGCGCAACGCACCGATCAGGCGCGAGCGAAGGGGGTGGGCGAGGACTTTCACGCTGGTCGAATCCAGGCGGATGAAGTCGGCGGACTCACTCATAGAATGCACAATACATGTGCATACTTCGTTTGCAAAACTATTATGCGATTGTCCGCCCTGCGGCATACGCGCAGGTCAGGGGGTTCTCTGGGCGCGCGGTGCTGGATTTGGGAGGCGAGGGAAGGGCCCCTAAACTTGAGTCGTTGTGCCGTGCGCCCCTGGTGGGCGGATCAACCGCGAGGGCTATCGCCCGGCGGGAGCACGCGGCATACGAGCCTCATCCGAATCTCACGTAAGGCAAGACGTTGCGTACTTTCACCCCCAAGGCGGGCGACGCCGTCCGTCAGTGGCACGTCATCGACGCCACCGATGTCGTCCTCGGGCGCCTCGCGAGCCAGACCGCGGCGCTGCTGCGTGGCAAGCACAAGGCGACCTTCGCCCCCCACGTCGACATGGGCGACTTCGTCATCATCATCAACGCCGACAAGGTCGCGCTGACCGGCGCCAAGCTGCAGCAGAAGCGCGCCTACCGCCACTCCGGCTTCCCGGGCGGCCTGAAGTCCGAGACCTACGCTCAGCTGCTCGAACGCGACCCGGCCAAAGCCGTCGAGAAGGCTGTCCGCGGCATGCTGCCCAAGACCACGCTCGGTCGTCAGCAGCTGACCAAGCTGAAGGTCTACGCCGGTGCCGAGCACCCGCACACCGCCCAGCAGCCCAAGCCCTTCACGATCTCCCAGGTCGCGCAGTAACGGCGCCGATCGAGAACCGACACAAAGGAAATCACGCCGTGACTGACACCACCTACGAGCTCGATGACGACGTCGAGCTGACCGAATACACCTCCGAGTCCGAGGGCCCGGTCTCCGGTGAGCCCGCCCGCCGCCCCACCGCCTCCGCCCCCGGCGGCGGCACCGGCCGACGCAAGCAGGCCATCGCCCGCGTGCGCATCGTCCCGGGCACCGGCGAGTGGACCATCAATGGTCGCTCGCTGGAGAACTACTTCCCCAACAAGGTCCACCAGCAAATCGTGAACGAGCCGCTCAAGGCGCTCGAGCTCGACGGTGCCTATGACGTGCTCGTCCGCGTGCACGGCGGTGGCCCCTCCGGCCAGGCCGGCGCGGTCCGCCTCGGTGTGGCCCGCTCGCTTAATGGCGTCGACTCCGAGCTGAACCGCCCGACCCTGAAGAAGGCCGGTTACCTCACGCGCGACGCCCGCGTTCCCGAGCGCAAGAAGGCCGGTCTGAAGAAGGCCCGCAAGGCGCCGCAGTACAGCAAGCGCTAAGTCACCCCACGAGGTTCCTCGCTCGCAAGCTCGCGGGCGATACTTCTCGGGGACCCCGACGGGCCTGCGGCCCCAGCGCAAAGGCGCGGCTCTCCCTTGGCGAGCCGCGCCTTTGCTGTGTCCGCGGTCAGCGCTCAACGGTTACCTGTAGGTAGGTGTGACGAACCGGGCGCCAGGGCGCCCGCTTTGCCACACCTACCCGCGGTAACCGCGCGGTGACCAGCCGGTGGAGCGCACCACGGCATACGTCACGCCGGACAGCAGGGCGCAGCTGGCGGCCGACGCGAGGCGCAGGCCGGGCGGGAGGACATCGGCGGCGGCCGTGCCTCCCCAACTTCCCGAGCCCCAGGGCAGCCCGGCGGCCAGGCCCGCCTGGAATAGGGCCACCCCGCCCAGCAGCCCGATCTCGACATATCTGGCAGCTACCACGCCTTATATCTAGCAGATATCCTGGCGTTGTGTCGCGCCGCCCCCAGACCGAACTCGCCGTGCTCGGTGCGCTGTCCACTGGCTCGATGACCGGCTACGAAGTGCGGGCGGCGATAACCGAGATCCTCGGCGACTTCTGGCATGAGAGCTTCGGCCAGATCTACCCGGCGCTGAACGCCCTGGAGCAGGCCGGCGCGATCGCCCGGTCGACGCCAGGACGCACCTCCGGCAGCCGCTTCGAGATCACCCCGGCGGGCACAGTCCTGCTGCGCGAGCGGCTGGCCGAGCCGCATCACGCGACGCCACCTCGCAACGGCCTGCTGCTGCGTTTGTTCTTCGGCACCCAACTGCCGCCCGGGCGCAGCCGGGAGCTTCTCGAAGCGGAGATCGAGCGTGCCGAGGTCGCGCTGGCGCGATTCGCCGCCATCCGGGCCGATATGGACACCGAGCCACCCGGCGCCGAACACGACTATCGCGCGCTCACGCTGGCGTATGGCGAGCATCACGCCCGTGCCCATCTCGCCTGGGCCACCGAGGCCCTCCGTGCCCTGCCCGACCGGGACTGACGCGGGGTGCAGGCGGGGACGCGCGGCCTGCGGGCGCGGCCCGATGCGGATCACGACTACCATTCACGTCGGCTCTGGTGGCCGATCGGCCCCCACAGAACTTGGAAGGCACCCCCTGATGGCACGACTTTTCGGCACCGACGGCGTGCGCGGACTCGCGAATGACAAGATCACCGCCGAGCTCGCTCTGGGCCTGTCCATCGCAGCGGCTCAGGTGCTCGGTGAGCCCGCCCGGGCCGTGGGTCGCAAGCCGAAGGCCGTCGTCGGACGGGACCCGCGCGCGTCGGGGGAGTTCCTCGCGGCGGCCGTCATTGCCGGGCTCGCCTCGGCGGGCGTCGATGTCCATGACGCCGGCGTGCTGCCCACGCCGGCGGTGGCCTTCCTGACGGCCGACATGGACGCCCACTTCGGCGTCATGCTCTCGGCCTCGCACAATGCCATGCCCGACAACGGCATCAAGTTCTTCGCGGCCGGCGGGCACAAGCTCCCCGACGCGGTCGAGGACGAGATCGCCGCGCTCTACGGCAAGGACTGGGTCCGGCCGGTGGGTGCCGAAATCGGCCGTGTCCACCGCAACCGCGCCGGCCAGGCCCGGTATGTCGCGCACCTCCTCGCCGCGCTGCCCAACCGGTTGGACGGGCTCACCGTCGTCATCGATGGCGCGCATGGGGCAGCGAGCGCGGTCTCGCCGGAGGTCTTCCGGCTCGCGGGGGCCGACGTTTTCGAGATCGGCTGCGAGCCGGACGGGCTCAACATCAACGATGGCTACGGCTCGACCCACCTCGAGCACCTGCAGGAGGCCGTGGTCACGCGCGGCGCCGACTTCGGCATCGCGCACGACGGCGACGCCGACCGCTGCCTGGCCGTCGATGCCGCCGGTGAGGTGGTCGACGGCGATCAGATCATGGCGATCCTGGCGCTGGCGATGAAGGACCGCGGCGCCCTGGCCGACGACACGCTCGTGGCCACCGTCATGTCGAATCTCGGTCTGCTGCAAGCGATGTCGCGCGAGGGCGTGACGGTGCTCAAGACCGGCGTCGGTGACCGTTATGTGCTGGAGAAGATGCGCGAGGGCAACTTCTCCCTCGGTGGCGAGCAGTCCGGGCACGTGATCATCAGCGACCACGGCACGACCGGCGACGGTGTGCTGACCGGTCTGCTAGTCGCGGCTCGCGTGGCGGCGACCCGCACACCTCTGGCCGAGTTGGCCGCGGTCATGACTCGGCTGCCGCAGGTGCTCGTCAACGTCAAGGGCGTCGACACCGCACGGGTCGAGTCCGACGAGACGCTGCAGGCGGCTGTCGCCACTGAGATCGTGGCGCTCGGGGACAACGGTCGCGTGCTGCTGCGCAAGTCGGGCACCGAGCCACTCGTCCGGGTGATGGTCGAGGCCGCCACGCAGGAGCAGACGCGGGCGGTTGCCGATCGCCTGGCTGCCGTCGTCAAGGATTGCCTCGCCTCAGCACCACCGGTCAGTTGACCGGCGCGTAAAGGGCATGCCCGCCCGAGAGGCGTAACGGACAGATAGCGATGGACCACAATGCGGCGGACCCAATTCACACATGCTCGCCGAGCAACCCCAGGCCTTCGATCATGTACACGGGTACACCAAAGTCACCTACTGCCCTATCCCAAGATCACGGGACGTGATCGTCACGTCATCGCACAGGTGCATCGACCACCCTGGTACCACCGACACCGTCGGGTGTCAACGGCATCCCCAACCACATCTACGTGGCGGCTGACCTCGCCCACCTCGACCGTGCCGCAGGTGTCCCTCGGCAAATGCTTCGACGTCGCCGTCCACGATGCGGTTCGGCCGAAATCCGTGCACGGGAATCTCCTGCGCTGCAGCGAAATCGGCGCTCTCGTCGATCCAGCGCTGGCGCCGGGCCACGGCCTCGCCGGCCGTCTGCGGGGTTCCGCAACCACCCGGAAGAGGGCGCGCAACTGGCGCGCCGTGACCCATTCGCCCGCCCGGTCGGCGACCATCCTGCGGCGGTCGCCAGTCAGGCCGAGGGCGTCCACGCCGGCATACGGGACCGGCCGGATGGCCGTGCCCTTGACCGAATGAAGGTGAATCGCCTGCAGGCGCAAGCTCATTCGGCGATTGAGACGTCGCCGACGACGGTCACAACCTGGGCCGCGCCATGGGCGAGGTGATACTCGGCGCCGACGATCGCGAGCCGGCCGTCGCTGATGCGCTCGGCGATGATGGCCGAGCGATCGGCGATCAAGTGGCAGGTCTGGGCGACGTGCTCGCCCTCGATCTGCTCGACCGAGGTTCGCCCTGCCCGCGTCGCGACCAGGACACTCGGGGTCACCCGTTCGACGATGTCGCGCAGATAACCGGGCGGCATAACCCCCGTGGCGACGGCCTCCATCGCGGCCTTGACGGCGCCGCAGGAGTCGTGCCCCAGGACCACGATCAGCGGGCAATCGAGCACCGCGACACCGAACTCGAGCGACCCGAGCACACTGGGGTCGATGACATGCCCGGCCGTGCGGACGACGAAGAGGTCGCCCAGGCCCTGGTCGAAAATGATCTCCGCCGCCACCCGGGAGTCGCCGCAGCCGAAGAAGATGGCGAACGGGTTTTGATAGCCCGCCAGCTGGTGGCGCAACCCGATGTCCTGGTTAGGGTGTTCGCTTTGCTCCGCCACGAACCGCGCGTTCCCGTCCAGCAGGCGCTTCCAGGCCGTGGCCGGGGTCAGGACCCGGTCGGGGCTCGTTGTCATAGTCCTTGCCGTTTCCCGATCGTGAACGCGACGGGTTTGGTCACCGAGGCGAAGAAGTCGTTGCCCTTGTCGTCGACGACGATGAAGGCGGGGAAGTCCTCAACCTCGATCTTCCAGATCGCCTCCATGCCCAACTCCGGGTATTCGATGACCTCGACCGACTTGATGCAGTCCTGGGCGAGCCGCGCGGCCGGCCCACCGATGGAGCCGAGATAGAAGCCGCCGTGCGCCTGGCAGGCATCGGTGACCTGCTGGCTGCGATTGCCCTTGGCCAGCATGACCATCGAGCCCCCGGCCGCCTGGAACTGATCGACATAGGAGTCCATCCGGCCGGCGGTGGTCGGACCGAAGGAGCCTGACGGCATACCGGCCGGTGTCTTCGCCGGGCCGGCGTAGTAGACCGGGTGGTCGCGCAGGTAGGCCGGCATTTCCTCGCCGGCGTCGAGCCGTTCGCGGATCTTGGCGTGCGCGATGTCGCGGGCCACGACCAGCGGGCCGGTCAGCGACAGGCGGGTCTTGACCGGGTGCTTGCTCAACTCGGCGAGGATTTCGGGCATCGGTCGGTTGAGGTCGATGGCGACGACGGCGCCCTGGCCGGTCGAGCCCGCGCCGACCGCCTCGCCGGCGTGGGCGCCGAGGGACTCATGGGTCGCATCGGGCAGGAACCGCGCCGGATCGGTCTCCAGCTGCTCGATGAAGACGCCCTCGGCGGTGATCTTGCCCAGCACCTGCCGGTCGGCCGAGCATGAGACGGCGATCGCCACGGGCAGCGACGCACCGTGGCGCGGCAGGCGGATGACGCGTACGTCGTGGCAGAAGTACTTCCCACCGAACTGCGCGCCGATCCCGAACTGGCGGGTCAACTCCAGGACCTGGGCCTCGAGGCCGAGGTCGCGGAAGCCGTGGCCGGTGGCGGCGTCGCCCGAGGTGGGCATCGCATCGAGGTATTTGGCGCTGGCATACTTCGCGGTCTTCAGGGCGTATTCGGCGCTCGTGCCGCCGATGACGATGGCCAGGTGATAGGGCGGGCAGGCGGCCGTGCCCAGGCCGCGGAGCTTCTCATCGAGGAAGCGCAGCATCCCGTCCGGGTTGAGGATGGCTTTGGTCTCCTGGAACAGATAGGACTTGTTGGCGCTGCCGCCGCCCTTGGCCATGAACAGGAACTTGTAGGTCGTCTCGTGGCCGACGGCGGTGTCGGAATACATCTCGATCTGCGCGGGGAGGTTGGACCCCGTGTTCTTCTCCTCCCACATCGTCACCGGGGCCATCTGGCTGTAGCGCAGGTTGAGGCGGGTGTAGGCGTCATACACACCCTCGGAGATCGCCATCTCGTCGTCGCCGTCGGTTAGGACGTGCTGACCGCGCTTGCCGACGACGATCGCGGTGCCGGTGTCCTGGCACATCGGGAGCACGCCGCCCGCGGCGATATTGGCGTTCTTGAGCAGGTCGAGGGCGACGAATTTGTCGTTATTGCTCGCCTCGTCGTCGGCGAGGATGGTGGCGAGTTGCTGCAGGTGAGCGGGACGCAAGTAGTGCGCGATGTCGTGCATCGCGGTCTCGGTCAGCGTGCGCAGCGCATCGGGCGCGACCTGCAGGAACTGGCGACCGCCCGGGCCGGCGACGACCTCGACGCCCTCGGTGGTCAGCAGCCGCCAGGGCGTCTGCTCCGTGCCATTGCTCCCCGCCCCGGGGAGCAGGTGTTCGAACGCAAAATCGGCCATCGCCGCACGGTCCTTCCCGCTGTCATCACAACTCGTCCAAGCTCGGAGCGTAGGCGCCCGCGTGCGAGACGGTAATGGCCCCGCAGCGGCTGCCCCGCTGGATCGCGGGCGTGATGTCCGCGACGCTCGCCCGGTGGAGCCGGTCGCGGGCGTCCACGCCACCGATCAGGCCGCTGGAGGACAAGCCGGACAGTAGCCCCGCCATGAACGAATCTCCTGCCCCAACGGTATCCACGACGCGGGTCGGGGGTGCGGCCAGGGTCACAAAGTCACCGGAGTTCGTCAATCGGAAGCTGACGCCGTCCGCCGCACGGGTCGCGACGGTCAGGGTTGGGCCGAGGGTGCCCCACCGAGTGAGGATCGCTTCGATGCTCATTCCCGGGTAGAGCAGTTCGAGGTCGTCGCTGCTGGCCTTGACGACATCGGAGTAGCCGATGATGGATTCGATCTGGGCGCGGACCTTGTCCAGGTCGCCCATGATGGTCGGGCGCACATTGGGGTCGTAGGACACGGTGGCCTGCTCGCGGCCCTGCTGCAGGGCGCGGACCACGTCATCGGTGCCCGGCAGGAGCACCGCGCCGATGGAGCCGGTATGGATGTGCCCGATCTCCTCGCCGAGCTCAATAACGCCCGGGTCCCAGGTGATGTCGAAGAGGTAGGTGGCCGCCCCGCCGTCGTCAATATTCGCCTGCGCCGTCGAGGTCGCGTGCTCGGTCGACTTCGAGATGACGGTGACATTGCGGCGCGAAAGATGCGAACGGATGCGTTCGCCGCGGGCGTCGTCGCCGAGGCAAGTCGCGAACTGCACCGTGTTGTCCAGGCGAGCCAGGCCGACCGCGACATTCGCCGGCGAGCCACCCACGTGCTCGACGGGATTCTCGGCATACCGCTGGGCGATGTCGATCAGCGCTTCGCCGATGACAAGGAACTCACGTGCGTCCTGCTGCCCCATTGCTGACCCTTCGAATGACGCGTGGCCCGAACCGACATCTGAACTCTACTGATTCCGCGCGGCGTCGTCCCGGCGGGCCGGCGGGGGTGAGGCGGTTTGGGCACGCCGCAGCCGATGAGCGACGATAGCCCGTATGAGTGAGCCCACCGCCGCGCCGACCGCCTCGGCCCCGACGGGGCCGGCGAGCGCGTCGGCCAGCCACTACGCGCGGGGGTCCGCGGCGAACATGGTGCGATCGCTCGCGCTCATCGTGGCCTTCATGGCCGTGATCTTCTTCGCGGTGGCGCGCACCAATACGCTGTCGGGGCCACCGGTCGACGTCTCGGGCCTGGCGACGAGTGTCGCCCGCGAGACGGGCTGGCCCATCGAGGTGCCCGCCGACCTGCCCGACGGCTGGCGCCCGAGTGCGTTGCGTTTTGTGCCGTCCACCGACAATCTGCCGACCTGGCATGTCGGCTACACCTCGCCGGACGGGCACTACATCGCGGTGGAGCAGACCGCGGATGCCACCAAGAAGTGGATCACTCAGCAAACCAACCGGGCGCCGGTCAAGGGCGCCGAGGTGGCTGCCGGGCGCACCTGGCAGCTTTACGTGCGGGACATCAAGACGCAGAACAGCCTCGTCGCGCCCGGGCCGGGGCAGCTGACCACCATCGTCACCGGCGACGGGACGCTGGAGGAGCTGAAGGTCTTCGCCGAGCACCTGCAGCCTTTCCGCTCCTGACCGGGCGCCTCCAAACCGGGTTCTGCGGGCGGCGGGGGAGCGGCCGGACGGTTACCGGGGAGCGGCGGCCAGGGCGGCGTCCCACGCTGTGCGCGCGCCGATCAGCCGCCGATAACGCATGATGTCGCGGCGCCGGTTGAGGGTCAGGGCGCCGACCAAGCGCTCGCCGTCCCGATAGAGCGCCACGAACTCCTCGGCGTCCCAGTCGCCGACAACCAGGGCCGGTTCGCCCATCGGCATCCCCACGCACTGGATGAACTGGCCATACCACTCCGACCAAAAGTAGGGCACCTCGGCGAACTCCGTGGCATGCTCCGGATCCAGCAGGTTGGCTGCGACGTGGTCGCCCTGCTGCATCGCATTGGTCCAGTGTTCGAGGCGCATCGTGGTGCCGAAGGTCGGATTGGGCCACCGCGCGATATCGCCCGCCGCCCACACGCCGTCGGCGGCCTTGAGCGTGGCATCGCACAGCACGCCGTCATTCAGGTCCAGGCCCGAGCCGGCCAGCCAATCCGTCTCCGGGATGGCGCCGATGCCCACCACCACGAGGTCGGCGGCCAGTTGCGATCCGTCGGCCAACCGAAGGCCGGCGACTCGATCGCCGCCCAGAATCTCGGAAACCGCCGTGTCGCAATGCAGTTCGACGCCGTGGCGGGCATGCAATCGAGCGAGGGCTGCGCCTGCCGTCGGCCCGACGGCGTCCCGTAGAGGCGTCGCGGCCGCTTCGAGGATGGTCGTATGGACGCCAAGCCGCCGGGCGGCGGACGCGACCTCCGCCCCGATGAAACCAGCGCCGACGACCACCAGGCGCGTTGCCCGGTCGAGTGCCTCGCGGATGTTTCGGGCGTCGCCGACCCCGCGCAGGGTGTGCACCCCAGGCAGGGTTCGGCCGGGAAGCTGCCGTGCCTTCAGCCCGGTGGCGATCACCAATGCGTCGTAGGACAGGTCCTCATCGCCGAGCGCGACCCTTCGGGAGTGCCTGTCCACCGAGGTAGCGGTGACGCCCAGCCGGGCGTCGACGTCCAGGGCATCCCAGTCCTGCTCGTCGATCAGGTAGGGCGTGGGTTCCGCGCGGCCCCAGAGGAACTCCTTGGACAGGGGTGGGCGGTCATACGGTCGGTAGTGCTCCGCCCCAACCAGGACTATCCGGCCGCTGAATCCGCGTCGGCGAAGTCCCCGGACCGCGTGCAACCCGGCCAGCGACGCACCGACCACGACGACGTGGGAGGGGGGTCCGGTCATACGGCGATCCTCCCGCAGGGCCGCGGCCCGGGTGCGGTCGGCGGGCGGTGAGTGCGGATGCGGTGAGCGCGGGAGGCGGTCAGCGGCCGGTCCAGCGCGGCTCGCGGCGTTCGAGGAAGGCGGTGACTCCCTCGCGGATGTCGGCGGTGGTGAAGGCCAGGGCCAGTTGCGCCCGGAGGGCGTCGAGGGCCTCGGGGAGGGCCAGGTCCCCGGTGGCGTCCAGCGCGTCCTTGCCCATGCGCATCAGCAGCGGCGACGTGCCGGCGAGTTCGCGAGCCCACTCGGTGACGGCGCCATCGAACTGTGCGGCCGGCACGACTCGGTTGACGAATCCCCAGGTCAGGGCCTCGGCGGCCGTGACCGGCTTGCCCAGAAGCATCAACTCGTTCGCCTTCATCCGAGGCAGATTGCGATAGATGAGTGCGGAAATCATGAAGGGAAAGAGGCCGACGTTGATCTCGGGGCAGCCGAAGCTGACGCCGTCCTTGGCGATGATGAAATCGCAGGCGAGGGCCAGTCCGAAGGCGCCGGCAAGGACGTCCCCGCCGGCCGCGCAGATCACCGGCTTGTGGAGTTTGCCGATGAGGCTGACCAGGCGCGGGAATCTGTCAAGATCGGCAAACTTCTCGACGGCCGAGGAGTCCGAGGCCAGAGCGCGCAGATCGCCGCCGGCCGAGAAGATCCGCTCGTGGCTCGTGCCGATGACGACCACGCGCACCTCGTCGTCATCGCGGGCGCGCTCGCACGCGCCGATGAGTTGGTCGAGCATGGCGTCCGAGAGCGCATTGCGCCGTGCCGGGGCATCGAGGGTGATTCGGGCGATGTGCACGTCGGTGACGGCATAGGTGACCAGGGCGTCGGCCATCGAGACTCCTTCGTTGGGCGAGGGGCGTTCGTCGCTGTCGTGGTCGCCGATCCGGTGCGACTAGTCCGTGCCCGCGCCCTCCGCGTCGGTCTGGGCACGCAGGCTGGCCTCGGCGCGCTCGAGCCAGGCCGTGCAGTGCGCGGCGAGCGCCTCGCCCCGCCGCCACAGGGTCATGGCGTCCTCGAGGCCGACCTGGCCGCCCTCGAGTTTGGCCACGAGACCCACGAGTTCGTCGCGGGCCTGCTCATAGGACAGGTCGGCGATGTCGGAGTCGGTCGCGGTGCTCATGGGCGGCAAGCCTACGGCGTGGGTCCGATACCGACCGGTGGCTAGGGAGGGGTCGGCGTCAGGCGTCGCTCGCCCGGACGGCGAAGTCGCCGCGGGCCACGCGCACGCGCAGCAGGTCGCCGACCCCGACCTGCTCCTGGTCGGTAACGATCGTGCCGTCGGGCTCGGTGACCAGGGCGTAGCCGCGATCGAGGGTGGCTTGCGGCGAGAGTAGCCGCGCCTGCCGGCGCAGGTGCTCGACGCGGTCGCGGTCTCGCCCGATGAGTGCCTCGGCCCGAAGATGGGCCCGCCGGCGGTAGGCCGCGATCTCCGCCCGCTGCGTCCTGACGTATGCCGTTCGGTCGGTCAGCACCGGCCGGCTGGTCAGCTCGACCAGCCGGCGGCGCTCTCGGAGGAGGTGGTCGGCGACCGCGCGGCGGAGGCGATCGCGGGCGGTGTCGAGTTCGGTGCGCACAGCGCGGGCCTCGGGAACGACGAGGCTCGCCGCGTGGGTGGGTGTGGACGCTCGGACATCCGCCACATAGTCCAGGAGGGGGGTGTCGATGTCGTGACCGATGGCGCTGACGACCGGGGTGCGGGCAGCGGCGACGGCCCGGATCAGGCTCTCATTGCTGAAGGCCAGGAGGTCCTCGACCGACCCGCCGCCGCGGGCGATGACGATGACGTCGACATGGGGGAGGGCATCGAGGTCGGCGAGCGCACGGCATACCTCCTCGACGGCATTGACGCCCTGGACAGCGACCGACCGGATCTCGAAAGCCATACCCGGCCAGCGGCGGGCGACGTTCTCCACGACATCGCGTTCGGCCGCGCTCGCGCGTCCGCTGATCAGACCGATGGTCTGCGGCAGGAAGGGCAGGCGGCGTTTGCGCTCGGCCGCGAAGATGCCCTCCGAGGCGAGCATTCGCTTGAGGTAGTCGATCCGCGCCAGCAGTTCGCCGATGCCGACCGGCCGGATCTGACGGGCATCGAGGGTCAGCTGGCCGCGCTGCTCCCAGAAGGCCGGCTTGCACTGGATGACCACCCGTTCGCCCTGACCGACCGGGCGCGCCATGGCATCGAGCGCCGTGGCGGCGATGGCGACCGAGAAAGACATATCGACGTCGGGGTCACGCAAGGTCAAAAAGGCCGTCCGGCCACCTGGTCGCCGGTTGAGTTGGACGATCTGGCCTTCGATCCAGACGACCGACATCTTCTCGATGTACTCGCCGATCTTCATGCTCAGCACGCGCACCGGCCAGGGGTGCTCGGGCGTGGTGTCGGCCGCCCGTTCGGGCAGGCTGGCGGGCGAGCTGGTCACTCGCGCGAGCCTAAGGCGTGCGGAGGGCAACTTACGATGGAGGCATGAGTTCTGCCCAGATGACCCCTCCCGCGAGCCCGCGCAAGCGTGTTCTCCTGGCCGCGCCACGCGGCTATTGCGCCGGTGTCGACAGGGCAGTGGTGACCGTCGAGAAGGCGCTGGAGCTCTACGGGCCGCCCGTCTATGTCCGCAAGGAGATCGTCCACAACAAGCACGTCGTGACCACCCTGGAGAAGCGCGGCGCGATCTTTGTCGACGAGACCCAGCAGGTGCCCGAGGGCGCGACCGTCGTCTTCTCCGCCCACGGCGTCGCTCCCGTGGTGCACGAGGAAGCCCGCTCGCTCGGGCTGAAGACCATCGACGCCACCTGCCCCTTGGTGACCAAGGTGCACCGCGAGGCCGTGCGCTTCGCCACGCACGACTACGACATCCTGCTCATTGGCCACGAGGGGCACGAGGAGGTCGTCGGCACCTCGGGCGAGGCGCCCGAGCACATCACCCTCGTCGAAGGCCCCGACGACGTCGACCACATCACCGTCCGCGACCCCGAGAAGGTCGTCTGGCTCTCGCAGACCACGCTCTCGGTCGACGAGACGATGGAGACGGTTCGCCGCCTGCGCGAGCGCTTCCCGGCGATGCAGGACCCGCCCAGCGACGACATTTGCTACGCCACCCAGAACCGCCAGCTCGCGGTGAAGCAGATGGCCAAGGACTGCGATCTGATGATCGTCGTCGGCTCCCGCAACTCCTCCAACTCGGTTCGCCTCGTCGAGGTCGCCCTCGAGCACGGTGCTCGTGCGGGACATCTCGTCGACTATGCGGACGAGATCGACCCGACCTGGCTCGACGATGTCGAGGTCGTGGGCGTCACCTCGGGTGCGTCGGTGCCCGAAGTTCTCGTCCGGGGGGTCCTGGACTTCCTCGCCGGGCGCGGCTATGACGAGGTCACCCCGGTGATCGCCGCCGAGGAGTCGTTGACTTTCTCCTTGCCCAACGAGATCCGGCGCGACCTCAAGGCACGTGGAATGTCGGACAAGATGCGGCACGACGGCTCGTTCGCCGGCTCATTGCACTGACCGAGGTTCAACTTGCCGCCATTTCGCCCTCCGTCTCGGCCGGTGGATCGACGAGCAGTTCCGGCCGCCGGTCCGTCGCGGTCACCGCGTCGATGAGTTCATAGGCCGTCAACGGCCGCGCCGCCGCCGTCACCGGGCCCATCTGGGGCAGCTCTGAGCCACCGATGCCCAGGTCGTGCAATCGTCGTGCGCTGACCAGCACCCGGGCTTCCAGACCGCCGATCAGGGCGTTGTAGGCCTCGACGCTCCCGGTCAGGCTCCGTCCGAGCTTCGCCGCGTGCCCGCCCAGGGTGGCCAGGCGGGCATACAGCTCGCGCCCGACGACCAGCAGCTCCTCGGCGTTGGTGGCCAGGGCGTCCTGCTGCCACGTGAAGGCCACCGAGCGAAGCACCGCCAGCAAGGCGCCTGGGCCGACCACGACCACGCGCTTGGCCATCGCCCGCTCGTGCAGGCCCGGATCGGCAGCGAGCGCCGACGAGAGCATAGCGTCGGAGGGGACGAAGCAGAGCACGGCCTCCGGCGAGGTCGTGAACGCCGACCAGTAGTCCTTGGCCGCGAGCGTGTCCACATGACCGGTCAACGCCCGGGCGTGGTCGGCAAGGAGGGCCGACCGCTCGGACGCCTCCACGTCCTCGCCCTGCGCCTGCAAGAACGCCGTCATGGGCGCCTTCGCGTCCACAACCAGAACCCGCCCGCCGGGCAGGCGCACGACCACATCCGGGCGCACCGCTCGCCCGTGCTGACTGGTCGCGGCGACCTGCTCCTCGAAATCGCAGCGGGCCAACATCCCGGCATGCTCCAGGACGCGCCGCAGCTGGACCTCACCCCAGGCGCCGCGCACCGAGGAGGCGTTGAGCGAACCGGCGAGCGACGCGGTATGTCGGCCAAGGGCCGAGGTCTCGTCCTCGACGCGCAGCAGGGCCGAACGCACGGCGCTGAACTGGTCGACCCGGTCGCGTTCGAGGACGGCTACCTGTCGCTCCACGCGCGCGATGCTCTCGTGGACCGGGCGCAGGGCGGCCGCGGTCTCGGCGTCCTCGGCCAGTGCCGCTTCGAGGTCACGGACCCGGTCGCGCAGCAGGTCACGCTCCGTCGTGGCTGCCGCGAACCGAGCCGCGCCGCGCAGGTGCACGAGCAGCCCAACTAACGCCGCGGCGAGCACCGCGGGAGCGGTGGTGAGCAGCCAGATCTCCATGAGCCATACCCAATCAGGCAGTACCGACAACCCCATCCACCTGCGTCGATCCGCCCGGGTAGCCTCGCGGTCATGCCCGATCCGAGCGATCCCGCGAGCCGCGCGACCCACCAGCGGCCGGCGGCCGACCTGTCCACGGACCAGGGCCGCACCGACTTCACGGCAATTCTCAACGAGCGCCTTCCCACCAAGCGCGTGATCGCCCAGGGTCTGCTTCGCAACGAGCGCGACGAGGTGCTGCTCTGCCAGTTGACCTACAAGAACGAGTGGGATCTGCCCGGCGGCGTGGTCGACAAATTCGAGTCGCCGGCGACCTGCGTCGAGCGCGAATGCCGCGAGGAACTCGGCGTCGACCTGCCCGTTACGGGTTTGGTGACCACGACCTGGTTGCCGCCCTACCGAGGGTGGGACGACGCCGTCCTCTTCCTGTTCGACCTGGGGCGCGTGGACGCCGATTGGGTCGATCGGCTGACCCTTCAGCCCCGCGAGATCGTTGCCGTCCACTGGACCGATCCCAGCGTCGTCGCCGAGCGCACGGCCCCCTACGCCGCCCGGCTGATTGCCGCCTGCGTGGCCCGCGACACACCGCCTTATCTGGAGAATTCGGCGCCACGCCAAGGCGTTGTCGGACCGGCCCTCTAGGCTCGTCCTCGCTCATCCGAATCGGCCCGAGGACGTGCCACGTGACCATGATCCATCTGCGCAGCGAGACGACTTCCTTCATTGCGGCGACCGACGGCGATGCTCTCCCCGTCGTCTTGCACTGGGGAGCCCGGCTGCCCGACGGGGTGAGCGCGGAGGAACTGGAGGCCACTCTGCGTGCTCCCGTCCCACACTGTTCGATGGACGAGCCTCTGGCCCGCCGGATTGTGCCCTTGGCTGTGGACCGGTGGCGCCTTCGGGACGGCCTTCGCGGGTCGGCTCCCGACGGCACCCGCTTCGCCCCCTGCTTCCGGACGACGGCGCTCTCCCATGATGACGCGAGCCTGCGCCTAGGTGCCCATGACGCCACGGCCGGCCTCGATCTATCCCTCACCTACACGATGCATCCGGACGGGCTGCTTCAGATCGGCGCTGCGCTGACCAATGTCGGCCCCGGACCGTATGCCGTGGCCGCCCTCGAATCCAGCGTGCCCCTGCCGATGGATGCCGTCGAGGTTCTCGACCTGACCGGCCGCTGGTGCCGGGAGCGCACGCCCCAGCGACTGCCGCTCGGGATGGGCAGCTGGGTCCGCGAGTCGTATGAGGGGCGCCCCAGCCACGACGGTCCCCTCGCCTTATGCGTCGGTGACCCGGACTTCGGCTTCCGCACGGGTCGCGTCTGGGCGGTCCACCTCGCCTGGAGCGGAGACTGTGTCTCCTTCGCCGAACGCAGCCCCGGCGGCTTCGCCCAACTCGGCGCGGGGGAAATGTTCGCCCCCGGCGAGATGATCCTGGCGCCCGGCGAGACGTATGACGCGCCCGACCTCCTCGCGGCCTACAGTGCGCGCGGCCTGGACGGAATCAGTGCGGCCTTCCACGGCTTCGTGCGCTCTCGCCCCTCCCACCCGACCACGCCCCGCAAGGTCCTGCTCAACACGTGGGAGGCCGTCTATTTCGATCACCGACTCGATGTGCTCACCGAACTCGCCGACGCTGCGGCCGAGGCCGGCGTCGAACGCTTCGTCCTGGACGACGGCTGGTTCGGCTCGCGGCGCAATGACACCAAAGGTCTGGGAGACTGGGTTGTCTCGCAGGAGGTCTGGCCCGACGGGCTCGGACCGCTCATCGACCATGTGCGTTCTCGGGGAATGGATTTCGGCATCTGGGTCGAGCCCGAGATGGCCAATCCCGACTCCGATCTGTTGCGGGAGCACCCGGACTGGATGCTGGCCGTCGAGGGCCGCGACCCCTTGCTGGCGCGCCATCAGCAGGTCATCGACCTCGCCAACGAGGAGTGCTTCGCACACATCCTGGGCCGCCTGGACGCGCTGCTCAGCGACAACGCGATCGCCTTCGTCAAGTGGGACGACAACCGCGGGCTGACCGACGCGGCCCACGAGGGCCGAGCGGCCGCGCACGGGCAGACGATTGCGCTCTACCGGCTGTTCGACACGCTGCGCGAGCGTCATCCCGATGTCGAGTTCGAGACCTGCGCCTCCGGCGGGGGACGGGTCGATCTCGGCATCCTCGCGCGCACCGACCGGCTCTGGGCCAGTGACACCATCGACGCCATCGAACGGCAGCAGATCAACCTGTGGACCTCACTCGTGGTGCCGCCCGAGCTGATCGGTCAGCACATCGGTGGACCGCATGCGCACACGACGGGGCGCACCTCACCCTTCCCGCTGCGGGTGGCGAGCGCGGTCTTCGGCCATCTCGGCATCGAGTGGAATCTCGCGACCTTGACACCGGCGCAGATGACCATGGTCAAGACCGCGGTGGAGTGGTACAAAGCGCATCGCGGTTTTCTGCACAGTGGCGACGTGGTGCGGATCGACGACGCGACCCGGCCGGTGGTCGTCCACGGCGTGGTCGCGCGCGACCGGCGGGAGGCGATCTTCTCGTATGCCCAGATCGGCACCAATGTCACCGAGTTCCCGGGCTTGCTCCGTCTTGACGGTCTCGACCCGGCGGCGACCTACCGCGTCGAACCGGTCATGCTCGGCGAGATCCCCGGCACGCAGCAGAAAGCCGGCCCCGCGTGGTGGAGCGCCGGCGGTGCCGACATCAGCGGAGCAGTCCTGATGGATCTGGGGCTTTCGCTCCCAGCGCTGCACCCGGAGCAGGCATTGGTGATCCACCTGACCGCTAAGTAGACTCCTGACCTCGTGGCTCTCACCATCGGCATCGTCGGACTGCCCAATGTCGGCAAATCGACACTCTTCAACGCCCTGACCAAAAACAACGTCCTCGCGGCGAACTATCCGTTCGCGACGATCGAGCCGAATGTCGGCGTGGTCCCGCTGCCCGACCCGCGGCTGACGCGCCTGGCAGAGATCTTTGGCAGCGAGCGGATCCTGCCCGCCACGGTGTCCTTCGTCGACATCGCCGGCATCGTCAAGGGGGCGTCGGTCGGCGAAGGGCTCGGCAACAAATTCCTCGCGAACATCCGTGAGGCCGACGCGATCTGCCAGGTCGTGCGCGCCTTCGAGGACGACGATGTCGTCCACGTGGACGGCAAGGTCGACCCCGCCGGCGACATCGAGACGATCCACACCGAGTTGATCCTCGCCGATTTGCAGACTCTGGAGAAGGCCGTCCCGCGGCTGGAAAAGGAGTCGAAGATCAAGAAGGATGTCCGGCCGGCATACGACAATGCCGTTGCGGCGCAACGGGTTCTCGAAGAAGGCACGACCTTGTATGCCGGCGGAGCCGCCGCCGGCGTCGACCTCGCCGCCGCATCGTCGCTGGGCCTGTTGACGACGAAGCCGTTCATCTACGTCTTCAACCTCGACGAGGACCAACTCGCTGAGAGCGACCTGCGGGAGAAGCTGCGGGCGCTCGTCGCGCCGGCCGATGCGGTCTTCCTCAACGCCAAGCTCGAGATGGACCTGATGGACATGTCCGACGAGGAGGGGCTGGAGCTGCTCCAGAGCTTCGGCGCCGAGGAGTCCGGCCTCGATCAGCTCGCGCGGGTGGGCTTCCACACGCTCGGCCTGCAGACCTACCTGACGGCCGGTCCCAAGGAGTCGCGGGCCTGGACGATTCGGCAAGGCTGGACCGCGCCCCAAGCCGCGGGCGTCATCCACACCGACTTCCAGAAGGGCTTCATCAAGGCCGAGGTGGTCTCCTTCGCCGACCTCGACGAGCTTGGCTCGATGGCCTCGGTCAAGTCCGCCGGCAAGGCTCGCCTCGAGGGCAAGGATTATGTGATGCAGGACGGCGACGTGGTGGAGTTCCGGCACGGAGGAACGTCTGGTACCGGGGGCAAGAAGTGACGCTCGCCGAGACGAAGCCCCTCGGCCTCTCCTGGAATGTCGGTGGCGGCTGGTCAACTGATCTCGAGCGTGCGCAGTATCGGGGCCGTCCGTCACGAGGGGCATCGCCCCTCCTCTCCGAGTCGGGCGAACTGGAGGGTGCGCCGTGGATGCCTTCCGAGGCCAGGTCCCGAAGCAGGCCCCTGACCCAGATGACACCCTCGGGGTCCAGACCGTTGATCGGTTCATCGAGGACGAAATGGTCCGGGTCGCCAAGCAGTGCTGTCGCGATGCCCAGACGCTGTTTCATACCCAGGGAGAACGTGCGGATCCTCCGGAGGGCGGCATAGACCAGGCCGGTCTGCTCGAGAACTTCGTCGACCCGAGCCCCGGAGATCCTGGCGCGTGCCGCGACCGTTCGGAGATAGTCCCGGGCGCGCAGCCCCGGGATTCCGCCCTGGCCATCGAGCAGCACGCCGATGGTCCGGATCGGGTCGGTGAGATCCCTAGGGCTGCTTCCTCCCACCGTGCACGTGACGACGTCCGGCCTTTCCAGCCCAGCAATCATGCGCATCGTCGTGGACTTTCCCGCCCCGTTGGGGCCGAGGAAGCCGGTGACACGACCGTCGGCTGCGGTGAAGCTGATTCCGTCGACGGCTCGCACCTGGCCGTACGTCTTGGTGATCCCCTCGACCTCGATCATCCTGAGCACTCCTGGGGCGTTGTCGTCGTGGGCGCTGCCGCTCCACGGCTTGGGTGGTCATGTGTCATGAATGTGAATCTCCTTCTCAGGTCGTCGGGTGTGCGCACCTGCAGGCCAACGCTGTCGTCACTCGCGGACCGCGGCTCCGTCGCCGACGCGGTTCTGGAGGGTGCTTCGGAACCGGGCCCAGACGACCTGCTGCGCCGGGCTCAGCCCCTCGATCTCGAGCTGCTCCATCGCCGCAGCCATCGTCGATTGCTCGCCAGCGGCAGGGATCGGGCCCGTCGCGTCCATAGCGGCAAGGCCGAAGCTCACCATCTGCCCCACCAGGTGTTCGGCTGTCGCCTCGTCTACATGGGTCTGGTCCTTGAGGTCCTCGAACTGTCCGAACCAAGCCGCCGCGTCCGTTGCGAGTGGCCCATCATGGACAGCGTCGAGCATCGCTGTGGCGGTGTCTGCGTCAATCGCGCCGGACGCCGTCGCGAGTGTCCAGACGTCGTGATCGAACGACTGGCTGGAGGCGGGGGGACCACCGTTCGGCTGACGCATCCCGGTCCGGGGGCTGGTCCGGCGCAGGTCCGCCAGCATCTTCCGCTGAATGCGGATCCGTTCGGCCTGATCCTCGAGCTGCTTGTCGAGCTCGGTCAGGAGCTGGTCCTGGCCGACCTCGCCCCCTCCCAAGAGGTTTCCGATGTCGCGCAGCGGTACCCCGCTCGCAGACAGTTGGCGTATCCGCAGCACAGTCACGAGATCTCGCGCGCCGTAGCGCCGGTATCCGTTGGTGTCGCGGGGCACCTCGGGGAGCAGTCCGATCTTGTGGTAGTGGCGAAGGGCGCGAGGAGTCGTTCCAGCGAGTTCCGCGAGTTCGGCGCTCCGCAGGACGAGATCAGTCATATGCGGCCCTCGCCTTCGGATCGCTACCTGTCCCATGGTCACCGTGGGGAGTCAGTGCGTTCACGAACGCATCTGGATCGTCGACATAGAGCAGGACTTCCGACGCTTTGAAGCCGGCGATCGCGTCCTTCTTGGCCACGGGCGGATCTGCAGGGACCGGCGCGGCAAGTCGAATGCGCACGTTGGTGCTTTGGAATTGGGTGAGCACCAGCTGGCTGCCCTCTGCGAACGGGTGCGCGTGGGTGTGGTTGGCGTGAAGTTCCACGGACAGGATGTTCGAGATCGGCGTGGTGAGGACGTTCTTGTACCCCCATCGCAGGTGCAGCGCACCGGTAGAGACGAAGTGCGGGTGGACTCTGCGTGCAGCGAAGAATCCAAAGATGAACAGCGCGCCCCAAACAGTGAGCACCAGCAGCACGATGCGTAGCCACTGCCAGGGGACGATGAAGTGCACGACGACGAGCTCGCCGAGACAGAGCGCGAGCATGACGGCAGGCATGGCGAAGGTGCCCCTGGTGTACCCGAACGGTGCCGACCCGGGCGGGACGCGCCTTCGGCGTGCGATGGCCATGCACAGGCTCCACATCGAGCGGATCTCAGAGAGCGCTGGTCTCAGGATCGGTTCCTCGGCCTTGAGCCGGTCAAGGAAATTGGCGTTGCCAGGCCCTGCGGAGCGTCCGAGGTTCCTGAACCGCACGAAGGTAATGGCGGCGAAGACGAGGATCAGCGGGACCTCGATCAGGAGGAAGAGTCGAAGCGCCATCTCGGGGCGGAGCACGTCCGTGAGGTTCAGGATCAGCAGGGTGACTACCACTGCCACTGTGAGTCCTGTGTGTGCGCGGTGCGCGGCTCGCAGCCACGCAGATTTCCTCGTCATGCCCCTAGCCTCAACTATGACCCTGCGTCGTACTCAAGTCGCCGTTGTGGTGGGTCGACCGGCCCTTGACTACTCGCGACTGTGACGCGTTGCTGAACTCGGGGGATGGGTGCTGTTCCTCCGACTTGGACATGGGCGAGTGGCGCATCGGGGAGGTCGCGGAGTTGTCGCTGGGTCGCCTGAAGATTGAGGGAGTCAGGGGGTCTCGCATTAACCCCTTTCTAACTGTGGGAACGTGGTCGAGTTCCGTTTCAACGTCTGAAGCGGGGCATTTGCGCAGTTCAGAGGGCGTGCGACTCCTCCCAGTCCGCACAGAGTCCGCAGGAGTTCCAGCGTGATCGGCTCGATCTGGCTGTTCTGAGGGCTGTCCCCGGGCCTACTGCGGTCAGTTGACCCCCAATGCGTGACCGTTGGCGGCGATGTGCACGACGCCGAGCCGACCGAGCGGATCGCGGCAATAGCGGATGGATCCGGTGACCCGGCCCCTTCATCACATGTGGATGGCCGTGAGCAGGCGTTGCACGTACTCCACTTGCTCGGTCAACTCATCTGGGTCCCTCGACCATCGCTCCCAAGCACCCACAGGCCCGAGGAATGGGGAGGCGTGATCCGTCTGCGAGCGTGCGTCGAGGCAGACGAGGGCGGCCATCGCCCAGTGCTGGTCGAATCGGCAGTCCGTTTGAGGAAGCCAGGTCTTGAGGTACTCCGACAATCGGGCGGCTGCCGCGTTCCCTCCGATGCTTGCGAGCGCGATCGAGAAGCCTTGGCCGGCGTAGACCCGGTCGCTGGCGACCAGGAGATCCCCGATTGGGTCCACGAACTGCGCGCGCTCGGACGTGGTGATCAGCCACGACGCGGTGAGCCGGCTACGCCACTCCGAGCTGAGGAGCACCCCAATGTGGTCGTCGGAGATCTTGTCGGCGTCGCGTCGCAGCCGGCGGAGGAACCTAGCCTGCGGCCGGTCGGGCAACCCGAGGAAGTTCCCGTGCAGCAGCTTGAGGTACCGACGGTCCGGCATCACGTAGCGCTTTACCAAGAGTGCAAGCTCGAGGTCGCCGGCACCGGGAAGCCGCATGACCTGATCGTCTGACACGTGCTCAGCGTGCCCGAAGGCGTTGCTCCGCGCAGCCGGTCGCCTCGCGTGCGGTCGCTTAGCCTCGATCCGTGGATGGATCGGGTTGTTTGGGGTGGGGGCGGCGGGTCTGATCGTGGAATGCCTTCTGTGGCGGGAGAATCGGGGTAGTTGAAGTCCTGATTCGGTCCGCGCACAGAAGGCACTGGAAGTGAAACTACCGCAGGTGTGGTCCAGGGCGGTACCGGTGTTCGATGATGAGCATCTCCTCTCGTGTGCCGGGCTGGTCCCGGTGATGGCGTTGGCCGAGCAGGCCGGACTCTCGGAGCTGGTCGCTGACCGGGTCACGTTGGCCACGCTGACGCCGGCGCGGGTGGCCTCGGCCGGGGTGAACCCGGGCGGGAAGGTCGCTGCGATCATCGCTGGGATGGCCGCCGGTGCGGACAGTATCGATGACTTACAGGTGGTCCGTTCCGGTGGGATGAGGCGGATCTTCGGGCAGGTGTATGCGCCGGCCACG
>Ga0075158_10000264_pt1 | contig 42429 bp, 41 predicted proteins | sample JI91814BDNA_FD_70968 | JGI IMG/M metagenome (GOLD analysis project Ga0075158, IMG submission 70968) | Wastewater effluent complex algal communities from Wisconsin, to seasonally profile nutrient transformation and Carbon sequestration -... | ecosystem: Engineered > WWTP > Effluent > Algae... | reverse complement strand
GACATCGCCTGGGCTGAGCGCACGTCGATGAACCAGTGGCTTCTTGACCGGATCAACGAGCACGCCGTCCCGAAGATGCGAGGCACCACCCCGCGGGCTGTCGTGGTCGACGAGCCAGCTTGGGTCGCAGTGCCCCCGCCGCCGCCCGACCCCGAGATCAACGAGCGGTTCGCCTTCACCGACCACGTTCAGCCCGAGCTGGACTTCTACTCCGAGGATGCGTCAGCTCTTGCTGAGCAGGAGCCGATCGAGGTCTCGGAAGAGAATGTTGACATTCCAGCGGTGGAGTTCTAGGGTCTCACCCGCATAGGTGACCTGGCTTCGGGGTGGTGACGCCCCGAAGCCAGGACTTAAGGATCTTCGGTCGTTGACACCGAGGCCCCTGCCCCGATACCGTCACCACCCCTATGCACAGCCCGACACGGAGATACGCATGACCGATATGACACAAGACGACGACGCCCGCATCGACGAGATGGTGAGGTTCACCGCGAAGGCGATGGGATCGCTGCTCGTGGCACGCAAGGACGCCAAGGCAGTCGAGAAGGGCGACGCGTGGATGCCCGACCGGGAGCAGATGCCCCGAGGCGTCGACCCGAACACCGGGGCACTCATCCCCTTCAAGATGGGAGACTTCAGGCAGCACCTCCTGGGGAAGCGATGCCTGGGGACGTACTTGTTGAATACCGACAACATGGTCAAGTTCTTCGCATTCGATATCGACCTCAGCCCAAAGCCCGAGTCGATCTGGCTCAAGATCCACGATCCTCAGGCGTTCGACGACCCGGAGCCGGTGCTCGACCTGGAGATCCACCACGGCAATCTCGAAGCAGCGATGCATGTGATGGGGGAACCCGCCTACCGCTGGGCGCGGACGATGGTCTGGAATCAGGTGATCAGCCTGGTCGGCCTCGTCAAGAGCCAACTGGGCCTGCCGGTGCTGCCGGTGATCACGGGCGGCGGCGCTCACGTCATCGTCCCGCTCGGTGACTTGATGCCCGCCGTCGAGGCTCGGTCGCTCGCCCGCTCGGTGATGGACGCCACCGGGTTCGAGCCGTTCCGGGGAGACGCCTTCTGGCGGAACCCGTCGAACCCGAACTCCGGCATCGAGATCGAAGTCTTCCCGAAGCAGGACAGGCTGCCCGACAGCGGGAGCTTCGGCAACCTGATCCGCCTTCCTCTCGGCTGGCATCACGCCGCCAACATCCGCACCTATTTCTTGGACATCGAAGCGCCGGTATCGACCCCGGCCTGGGAACTGCCTCGTGCCAGTTCGAGCGCCGTGCTGCGCGATGCCCTCAACTTCTTCGGCATGGAGTGACCGGTGGCAACCTTCTTCCCAAATGTCTCGGACGCCTACAAGAGCGGACTCGTCACACCAGAGATGGTCGACGAGTGGATCGCCCTGGTCTACGGCGATGACCCCGAGGCTGCGGCCACCAAGCGAGCGGCGACGATCAAGGATGACGGCACGATCGTCCAGTTCCAAGTCGTGTCGATCCACCGCCTCGCCAAGGAGGCAGCGGAGGCGGCGACGATCGAGTTGGTCGAGGCCGTGGCCGAGCCGGTCGCCCGCACTGACATTCCAGAAGAACTGAAGGCCGACATCCCCGAGATGGAGGCGAGCGAGGCGCTCCCCGACATCGCTGGTGCGATCAAGTCACGGGTCGGGATCATCTCGGCGGTACGCAAGTGGGGAAAACCCCAAGACCGCATCCGGGATGCCCGGACCGAGGGCGTCAAGGTCCGGTGCCCGTTCCACGATCACGTCGACTACCGGCCCTCTGCGTGGGTGAACACCGAGAAGAACACTTGGTACTGCGGCAAGTGCTCGGTCGGCGGCGATGTGATCGACTTCTTCGTGGCTCGCCGGTACGGCTTGAAGCCGGTTGACTTCCACAGATCGAGCGACTTCCACACGGTCGTGCGGGAGATGGGCGAAGAACTCGGACTCTCCGTCAGGAAGTCTCCGGTCGGCGGCTGGGAGATGGTCGAAGAGGGGGTAGAGCTTCCATCCCCTCTCGTTGATCACTCCGAGGAGGAAGAGGTAGCACCTCGGAGTGAAGACCCGCTGCCGTCGTCGCCGGAGGCGTTCGAGCCGATCACCGTTTCAGAAGAAGATGTGCTCAAGGGCATCGACATCGACAGCGAGGATCTTGATGTTCGTGAGCCGACCGACCTGATCATCGAGTGGCGTGACTACGCGATCAACCCCGGCTCGTTCCTGGGCGAGTGGATGCAGCACGCCGAGCGCCACTTCCTCTGGGCACCACAAGAGTATTTCTTCTTCCTGGGTCTCCAGGCGATCGGGATGGCCTGCGGACACGACACCCAGACCTACACCGACGCCCCGCTGAACGGGAACTTGATGATCACGCTCGTCGGTCCCTCTGGTGGTGGCAAGTCGACTGCTGTCGGTGAGATCAAGCGCATGTTCGACCGAATCTCGGTGGTCAGGTTCGATCCCGAGACCGGAACTGGCGTCAAGTTCATCCCGAATCCCGGATCAGCGGAGGCTCTCGCCGTCGCTCTGCGTACCGATATCGAAGACCCTGTCGATATTGTCAAGAAGGTCGAGGTGCCGACGACGGCCTGGTTGTACGTCGACGAGTTGGCCGACTACGCCTCCAAGGCGAGCCGTCGCGGCGGTGGGAACATGAAGACGATTCTGCTCACGCTGTTCGACTTCGTGAAGCGTTCATCGGCTCCCGAGCGCGTGATCGACGAGGTGTCGCTCGGGAGTGGTAAGCGCATCGTGCATGACACGCACTTCTCGGCAACCTTCACGACGCAGACTGCGTCGATGCGCGAGATGATGAGTGGCGCAGACCTGATCTCCGGGTTCCTCGGCCGCATCATTCCTGTCTTCGGCAACGGTCGCGTGAAGCGTCGGTATGGTGGAGAAGTCACTGAGCCGGAGTACCTCTTCGATGTTCAGTACGAGCGGATGTGGCGTCTGCGTCGTGACTTGTCGAGGAAGCGGGTGCAGTTCACGCCGGAAGCCTGGGATCTGATCAACACCAGCCCCCTGTGGGAGCGGATGGCTCCTGACGCGGTTCCTGACCTGATGGCTCGTGCTCATCTATTTACCTTCAAGATTGCATTCCTGTTGGCGGTCAACAACGGCGAGCACGAGATCGGCCCCGAGTACGTCGACTCGGCCATGAAGATCGTCTACAACTACATCATGCCTGGCTTCGGTGGCGTCAAGCAGGCCGTGAAGGCGACCGAGTGGAGTGACCTCCAGAACAAGATGATGGCCTGGTGCCAGCGGCACTACGATCGGCATGGCACCTGGCCGATCGCCACCGACTGGGCCAACGCCAAGTGGACGAGGTACGGCGATCTGAAGATGATCCATGAAAGCAGGGATCTTCTGATCAAGTCTGGCGAGATGGTGATTGTCAAGATCGCCACCAGTGGTAAGCCGAAGCAGGCGCTCGTGATTCCCAAGGGCAAGTGGGCCGAGTACGCAGGCTGGGATTCGAAGATCCCTGTCGATGAAGAGACCATGTATCCGAGGAAGAGGAAGTGATCTCCTGGCTGGAAGACGGCATCCCCGTCATCACCCCCGAGTGGCAGACCGAGTGCTGGCTCCTCGACCCCGGCCCGTTCATCGACATTGCCTTCGACATGGGGTTCCGGAACTTCGTCTTCCGGTCGCAGTACCACGAGAAGATCAAGCAGGACTTCTCGAAGTGGATCGACGTGTACGCCCGAGGCCGCGAGTGGAAGTGCATCTGGATGCCCTACCCGGCCAACTTCGCCGTGCTGTTCACCTCCAAGAAGGGGTGGAGCCAACACGAGGCCATCTGGCCGGTGTGGCGCTCGAAGGAGGATTCGTTCGAGACGTTCAACAAGATGTTCTACGAACCGCCTCCCCCTGGCACCGTACTCGGGTCGTTCGGCGTCGATCGTCACGATCACCGGCCGATCGAGGTGACCGATCACCAGGATGACGGCGTGGTGGTGGCTGCCATGCCGACCAGTCCGTACGCGTGGGCCGAGATCGCCCAGGCGCTCCAGATCGCTCAGGCCACCGTCCCCTCGCAGATGATCCACTTCCACGGACAGAAGTCCGTCGGTCGCACCATCGGCATCGCAGCCAAGAGCTTCGATCACCCGGTGCGGATCGGGTGGACCGACGGCTGGCCCCGTATCCTGCTCCCGAACGGGATGCTGTGGGAGACGATCAAGGAGCCGGTCGAGTCGCAGCGGCTCTGGCTGTCCGTCATCGGTGTCGACCACAAGAACCTTTTTGACCTGACCGGCAAGGACTTGTCCCGTCGGGTCTACGAGATCAACCTCATGAGCCTCCGGTGGGCACTGCTCAACTGGAGTCGAGCGTGGGACTTCCGTCGCGTCGCCTGGATGGAAGAAGACGAGGAGGCGACCTCCGATCTCGACTGGTCGCCCAAGACGCTCCCCATCCGCCTCAGGAAGACTAAGACCGAACGAGAGAACCTCGACCGCTGGCTGTGCGATTCGTGTAGCTTGCAGAACAAGTGTCCATACGCACGCGAAGGATCGGTATGCATCGTGCCTGACTCAGAACCCGCAGAGATCGTCGAGATGTTCGGCACTCGCAACAGCTCCCAGATCATCAACGGCCTCGGCGCTCTGCTCCAGGCTCAGGGTCGCCGTATGCAGCGCGCCATGAAGGAGGAGGACGATCTCGCCGCCGCTGTCGCTGCTGGTGACTTCGACGAAGAAGACGACACCGGCAAGAAGCGCAAGGCGAAGCCGAAGGTCGTGCTCTCCAGGGAGCTGACCGTTCTTCAGAACTCCATGTTCAAGAACGCCGTCGCCTTGGCGAAGATGGTGGACCCGACGATGGCGAAGCAGCTCGGGACCAAGGTCAACGTGCAGATGGTCAACGTCGGCTCGGGTTCGGACCTGACGCCGCAGGCGTTGATGGAGGGCGTGTCTGTCGCGCTCGCTGAGCGGGGTATCCGCATGGAGGACGCGACCGAGGAGATGATCCAGGCCGTCTTGGCGGAAATGACCGGCGCTGCTCCGGCAGCAATCGAAGCGACTGGCAGGGAACTGTGAGCAAGAACCGAGTGATCGAGATGGCGGCTTGGGAGCGAGGTGACGTTCCCGACAAGGTCGTGAACGTGATGTACTTCATCTTCTCTCAGCGTTCGCAGGGGAAGGCTCCGACCTGGCGGGAGATCGCTGATGTCGGCGGCTGGTCGGACCGGCCGCGGCCTGACTGGCGTCCCAAGATGCGGTACCTCAAGCGTTGGGGCGTGCTCTGGTGGCCGAACAAGCCCAAGAGCACCAAGATTGCTCCCGAGGTCGTGCCGTACTTGCTCCGCATGGTCGACGACCAGAGGGACTGCCGCCAGATTGCCCGTTGACAATGGGCGGCGAGTGTGTCAACATTCCTCTAGCAGAAATTGCAGAGCGCGACTTAACAGTGATCCGGATGTCGCATCGGGGGCTACACTCCCCGGCTTAGCTTGTTCCTAACGGTTCGGCCTATGGCTCTCTCGGGATGCTGGCGACGGCGACCAACGTGCAACGAAGACCGGGGGGTTGATCACCTCCGGTCTTCGCTGTTTGTCGGCTACAGTGCTCGTCATGTCGATGACGGCAACCCCCACTGAACTCTTCACCATCGCCATGCGCGAGGCGAAGTGGCTCCGGGACAACCCTCGCTTCGAAGAGCGGCCAGCCTCGATGCCCGAGTTCCTCGGCCCGAGCTACCTGAACATCGAGAAGCACGTTCGTCCTGCCGTGCGGGAGGTGCTCATCGACTTGTTCGGTGAGGAGACCAACCCGCACCGCATCGCCCGCTACGAGCGAGGCATCTACACCGGGGCCATCGGTATCGGCAAGACGACGGTTGCCTCGATCGTGCTGCCGTACATGGCGCACTGGGTGCTCTGCCTGAAAGACCCTCAGGGCTTCTTTGACCTGATGCCTGGATCTCGTATCGCCTTCATGCAGATGTCGACCTCCGGCCCGCAGGCCAAGGAAGTCGTCTTCGGTGACATCAAGGCGCGCATCGAGAACTCGCCGTGGTTCACCGCCAAGTACCCTTACGACAAGACGTTCAAGAACCAGATCCGATTCTCCAAGGAAATCTGGATTCTCCCCGGCGACAGTGCCGAGACCACCTTCGAGGGCTACAACATCCTCGGCGGCATCCTCGACGAGATCGACTCGCACAAGGTGACGAAGGTCAAGGACTACGCCGAGCAGGGCTACACGACGATCCACGGTCGTATCACTTCTCGATTCCAGGACCGAGGGTTCATCCTCCTGGTCGGCCAGATGAAGAAGGCGACCGGCTTCGCAGCCAAGATGTACCGGGACATGAAGACGGACAAGCAAGCCTACGTCTGTCGCATGAAGATCTGGGAGTCGCTCGGCTGGGGCAAGTTCCTGAACCCGGACGGCACGCACAACTCCTTCTGGTACGACATCAGCCGGTACGCCGAGACGACCGAGGCATACGCCGAGATGATGGGCTACCCGGAAACGATCATCGAAGTCCCGATGGTCTACCGCCGAGACTTCATGAACTCGCCCATGAAGGCGCTCCGAGACCTCTGCGGGCTGCCCCCTGCCGTGAGTGCGCCGTTCATCCACAACATCGACAAGGTCGACGAGGCTCGCCAGCGATGGAAGATGCGGTACGGTCTGGAAGAGGGGCCGGTCGACGCCAAGGGCAACTTCGCTGACTGGTTCGTCTCACCCAACGGCCTCAAGCGAGTTCTTCATGTCGACGTGGCCTACTCCGGCGACGGCGACGCGCTCGGGATGGCGATGGGCCATGTGGCCGAGATGGTCGAGATCGAGGGTGAGCGCAAGCCGATCATCGTCATCGACTTCGCGCTCAGACTCAAGGCCCCTCCCGGCCGCGAGCTGTTCCTCCCTGACGTTCGCAAGATCATCTACAACCTGCGCGACGAGCGCCGGTTCCGAATCGTCAAGGTCACGACAGACGGGTTCGAGTCGACCGAGATGCGCCAGCAGCTCCAACGCAAGCGCTTCTTCACGGACAAGATCAGCGTGGACCGGGACATGCTCCCGTATCAAGACTGCTACGACACGCTGATGGACGGGCGACTGATGATCCCGCCCTACCTGACTTACGCCAACGTGAACGACACCGACATGGTCGACATCGTCCGCAAGGAGGCGTCCGAGCTATCCGAGGTAGGCAACAAGATCGACCACCCACCGGACGGCTCCAAGGACGTGATGGACGCCATCGCTGCCGTGATCCACGAGCTGTCCGGGTCTCGCATGTATAAGACTGCTTCCGTCGCGATGGATCAGGACACTGGCCTCGGAGCAGAACCCACGTCTAGAGTCTCGTCGTCTCCTGCTTGGTTCCAGCACCCGGCAGTCGACACCAACTTCAAGGGTTCGGCACCGGTGCCGAACCTGTTTGGTGATCCGGTGCCGTTCGCACCGCCTCGCCGCTAAGAGACCAGTCTCAGGAGAACAAGATGCAACAGACCGAATCCGGCCTTTGGGCACCCTCGACTTTCAAGAAGTCGACCCCTCCTCCGCTCGGACCGATCGCCAACGCAACGGCGTTCGACTCCAGCGTCGTCAGGATGCCGGGTGGTGCAACGCTCATGTTCGACCTGGACAAGCTCACCCTGGCCGACTACCGCTCGATGCGGTACCACCCGCAGGTCAACGCATCGCTCTCGCTGATCACCTTCATGCTCCACCAGCTCGACTGGCACATCGAGTGCGAGGACTCCAAGATCGCTGAGGTCGTCGAGGAGAACGTCAGGCTGATCTGGACCCGCCTTGTGCGGGCGCTCAGCCAGAGCTTCTGGGCTGGCTACTCCCCGTCGATCCTGGAGTGGGAGAACGCCAACAACGGCAAGCACATCTTCATCAACAAGATCCTCGATCTCCCCCCGGAGGAGTGTCAGGTCAACTGGCGCGAGGTCGAACCCGCCTACAAGCCGCAGCGCGTCAACGGCATCACGCACCTGCCGCCGAAGGTCAAGATCTACGACGGCATCAACAAGTACGGCCTCGGGTACCCGATCCCGGCCGAGCTGACTCTGTGGTACCCGATCCTGATGGAGAACAACGACTTCTATGGTCGCAAGCTCCTCAAGTCGGCGTTCCAGCCGTGGTACTTCTCGATGCTCATGCACCTGTTCGCCAACCGCTACTTCGAGCGGTTCGGTGAGCCGACCCCCGTCGGCCGTGCTCCGTTCGACGACGAGTTCAAGTACAAGCGCACCGACGGCGAGACCGTTTCGATCAGCGGCAAGCAGGCGATGGAGAACATCCTCGCCACCCTCCGCAGTCGGGGCAACATCGTGCTGCCCTCGGACCGTGATCCAACGGCGACCAGCTCGGGCGGGCGCAGCGAGTACCTCTGGGATGTCGAGTACCTGGAGTCGCAGATGCGTGGCGCTGACTTCGAGCGTTACCTCGCTCGCCTCGACGAAGAGATCAGCCTCAGCATCTTCACGCCCATGCTCCTCATGCGCTCGGGCGACACCGGCAGCCACAACCTCGGCGTGCAGCACACGCAGACCTGGCTGTGGTCGCTCAACGCCTTGGCCGGAGACCTCAAGGAGTACATCGACCGCTACATCTGCGAGCGCATCAAGGCGTACAACTTCAGCGAGAAGGCTCCGAAGTGCCACTGGGTGCCGCGCAAGCTCGGCAAGGACAACCCCGAGACGATCCGCACGATCATCAACATGATGATCTCGCAGGGCTACGCCAAGCCGAACATCGAGGAGATGGGCGTGGCGCTCGGCATGAAGCTCGAAGAGATCGAGCAGGTCGCAGAAGATCCGAACGCCAACCCGAATGCTCCGGCTGCCGACGACCGTGGCGTGCGCCCCGAGCGCAACCGCTCCGGCTCCGGGCCTCGCCGTGTCGGTGAGCCGCTCGCCACTGGCCGCGAGATCGCTGCCCGCATCGGGGGCCAGGTCAAGAACGCCTGGTCGGACCTTCCGAACGCCAACCTCTCGATGGGGTTCCGTCGGCGGTTCCACGAGTCCCTCGTGGCCGAGGGTGTCGATCACGAAGCGGCCGAGACGATGACCCTGGAGGTCTACTCCAAGATGGAGACGTGGCTCAAGACCGCAGCCTCGCTCGGTTCGGACGAGTTCTCCAGCCCGCAGGACTTCGTCTCGTTGTTCGAGCGTCGTCTCACCACGGAGATCGAGAACCTTGCAACTCGATGAGTCGAAGGCGAAGCGCATCGAATGCTTCTGCTCTCGACATCCACTCCTCGCGATGTTCGTCGTCGACGAGTTGGTGGGCCGTCCTGTCATCTGGATCAAGACGATCAAGAACGGGAACATCTCGACCGAGGTCGTCCTCGCTGTCGGCTCCATTCGAGTCCGGTGCAGGGAGTGCTTCAGGTTCCACCGGATCGACTTGTGGCCCGACAGGAAGCCCATGTTCGATCGCGTCCTGGAAGATTCTGACGACTTCCGACAGTGATGGTTGACACGAAGCTGGGTCTTCCGGCTATCGTGACCACCCATGACGAAGAGGAAGTTCTCGACCGGGCTGCTGTCGCCCGCAAGATTCTCGCTGGGTCTCATGGACCCGGCAGGTCTTGCCGCCGAAGGCAACATCGTTCGCGGACTCAAGGTATTCCGTGCAGGAACCTTCAAGGACTCCAAGGGCCGTGAGGCAACCTGGACCCGCGAGATGCTCGCCTTGATGGTCTCCAACTTCGAGACGCTCCGGGCGAACGGCATCCTGCCGAACGTGCCGGTCCGTGAGGATCACACCGAGACGATGAAGGATGTCGTCGGCTGGTTCCATGCGCTGTACCTCGATCCGTCCAACCCCGACATGCTTCTCGCAGATGTCGAGTTCACGGAGCCGGAGAAGCTCGCCAAGTACCAGCGCGGCACCTACCGCAGCCGGTCCATCGAGATCAGCTCCTACGAAGACAACGATGGTCGTGAGTACGCACCGGTCGTGATCGGCCTGGCGTTCGTCGACCTCCCTGCCGTCGAGGGTCTCTTCCGACTCTCGAACAACGACAACCCTCCTCCGGCCAAGGACGACAAGTCTTCCGACGGCGGCGCAGGGGCGTCCCACAACAAGGAGAAGTCCAAGATGGCGAAGTTCAAGCTGAACGGTCAGGAGACCGAAGACGAGGCTCAGGTGCAGGCACACATCGCCGCGCTGGAGACCTTCCGCACCGAGGCCGAGAAGACTCTGGCCTTCAAGTTCAAGATCAACGGCACCGAGACCAGCGACTTCACTGCGGTCCAGGCCCACTGCCTCACGCTGGAGACCTTCCGCACCGAGGCGATCGAGAGCGGCCGTGCGTCGTTCGTCGACCAGCTCGCCACCGACGGCAAGATCGGCAACCCGATGAAGGAGTCGTTCAAGGCGATGGTCGCCACGATGAACGACGCCCAGTTCGACGCCTTCAAGAAGACCTACGAGGCTGCTCCGAAGCTCCCGCTGTTCGGCCAGCATCAGGGCGGCAACGCCAACGGTGACACCGATCCGGTGAAGGCCGAGATCGAGACCCTCGAAGAGATCATCGCCAACCACCGTCGTTCGGGCATGGCCGACGAGGCCGTCCAGAACACCAAGAGCTTCAAGCGTCTCCAGGCCATCAAGGCCGGGGCCTGATCTGACCCAGGAGGCAGAACAACATGAGTTCCTTCAGCACCGCCAACGCTGCTCGCCAGCCGTTCGGCAAGAACCAGTACCTCCGCTCGACGAAGCGCAAGGGCACCATGTCCTACACCTTCTCGAAGCTCGGCATCCCCACCATCACGGTCGACGGTGACGTCACCAAGGTGCTCCAGCCCGGAACCGTGGTCGCCAAGATCACGAGCGGTCCCGAGGCCGGCAAGATCGGCGTCTTCCAGGCCGTCGGCACCGACGAGGTCCAGCGCCTCACCAAGGCGGGCACCGTCTCGGGCGGCACCTTCACCCTCACGGTGCTCGGTGCCACCACGGCTGCCATCGCCTTCGACGCCAACGCCGCGACGATCCAGGCAGCCATCCGGCTCGCCATCGCGACGGCCTACACCAACGGCACCGTCAGCGCAGATGTCGCCGCCATCGGTGACGGCATCACGGTGGCCGGTGGCCCGTTCTCCGGTGCGACGCCGGTCGATGTCACCTTCAACGGTGAGGTCGGCGCAGACGTGGCCCAGATCACGGCCGACACCGCGCTGCTCACGGGCGCTGGTGCAGGCATCACCCCCAGCACCACCACCCCCGGCGTTGCCGGTGCCACGGACGGCCGCGGCGTGACCGCCAACATCGTCGGCGTGGTCGACACCTTCCTGCCGTGGCAGCTCACGGAGCGCGATGTCGAAGTGTCCGTCGTGTACGACGCGGCACTCGTGCAGGAGTGGTGCATCGAGTACAACGCAGCCGGTGAGCCGGTCGCGTTGGGCAACACCACCCGCGACGCGATCATCGCCCGCACCGACCTGTCGCTCATGTTCCCGGACCCGGCCTGAGCGACCCCTTCAACACGTAGGAGAAGAACAACATCATGTACCCGGAACAGGACCGCCTCGTGCGGAAGGAAGTGGCGCTCGGGACCATCCGCGAGATGGAACCGCCGCTGACGCACATCGGCACGGCCATGCTCGCGCCGTTCATGGAAGTCGCGACCGACGACGTGATCTTCGACTACGCGAAGGGCCTGACCGACGGTCTCGCCCCGGCACGAGCCGAGGACGCGGAAGCCGAGCTGGCGCAGAAGGATCTGCTCTTCGGCGGCACCGGCCGTGCGGCCGTGCTCGACTGGTCGCTGAAGGACCACTACAGCGCCAGCGACGTGACCCGCTACCGCGAGTCGCTCATGGTGCAGAGCCGCCTCGGCACCAACATCCCGCTGCCCCTCACGGTCGGCTCGATGGTCGAGGAGTTCCGGGCCAAGATCGCTCGTGACGACGCTCTCCGTCGGCGCAAGCTCGACAACCGCTTGGAGTGGATGATCCTCCAGGCGATGGAGACCGGTGGCATCGCCTACAACGACGGCAAGATCAAGTTCGCCGTCGACTACGGCCGTCCCTCGGGCCAGCAGGATCAGGCCCCGATCGCTCTGTGGTCGTCCACGACCTCGGACCCGATCAAGGACATCCTGAACATGCAGGAGTTCATGTACGACACCTACGGTGTCCGCATGACCCGTGCGATCACCTCCAAGAAGGTGCTCGACAACACGCTGAACTCCGACAAGTTCATCGCCCGTGCCGGTCTCGCCGTCGGCGGCTACTCGATCCCGTCGGGCGGCACGGTCGGCAACCCCGGCACGACCCTCGATCCGAACTACCTCATCGACGGCTGGGGTGCCGACGCAGCCCGCGCCGTCATCGAGCGCCAGACCGGCGTCCGCTTCGAGGTGTACGACTCGGTGTACCGCACCCGGCCGGTCGGCTCGAAGGTCATCACCAACAACCGGTTCTTCTCGCAGAACAAGATCCTGTTCCTCCCGGACCCGTCCGACCTGGCCGAGCTGGACGACATGATCGGCTTCGGCCGCACGCTGACCAGCCCCCACCCCGAGGGCAACTGGCAGCCGGGGTTCTACGAGTGGGAAGAGGAGACCAAGGATCCTTGGGGCCTCAACCGCGGCACCGGCATCAAGGCCTTCCCGGTGTTCCCCCACCTCGACCTGACCTTCACCATGACGGTGTTGGCCTGATCACCACCCGAAGTTGACGATGAAGGGCCAGGGGTGGATCACGACCACCCCTGGCCCTTCTCGCTGAACGAGACAAGGAAACTTCATCATGGCCCACTGGATCACCAACCGCGGCAAGCTCCTTCTCACCCAGGGTTCCTGGGACGACGAGACGGCCACCAACCTCTACATGGGCTTGCTGGCCGGTGCGTCCACCCCCGTCGGCATCGACACCGAGGGCGAAGTTCAGGACTTGAACTTCGTCAACGATCTCCTCGTGATCGCCTCGGTCGACGAGCCGGTCGGCGGCTGGTATACCCGCAAGAACCTCACCCGCACCAACGCCGCAGAAGACGACGTGAACAACCGCGTCAACCTCGACGCCGCTGACGTGACCTGGACGGCGGCAACGGCAGGCGAGACCATCTACGGTGCCTACATCGCCGCCGAGCGCGGCACCGACGCCCAGGACGAGCTGATCTCCGTGATCACCTTCGCCTCCGCACTGCCGACCAACGGTTCCGACATCACCGTCACCATCGCAGACCTGTACCGCCTCGTCTGAACCAGGAAGGGGTCACCATGCCCGACTCACTGCCCATGCTCGCTGAGATCACCGAAGCGATCGAGGCTTTGCCGACGACCGGCGCTGGCTTCCGAGTGGAGAACCCCTCGGAGTTCGCCATCGCCATCGTCGGCATCGTCGCGCCCGCCTACCAGGCCGACATCGACATCATCGAAGGCCAGCGCACGACCGCCCAGTCGCTCGCTGACCAGCGGAACGCCGAGCTGATGCTTCTCCGTGGAGAAGTCGATCAGCTTCGTGAAGTCACGGCAGGCGTGAAGGCTGCGGTGGACAACGGCGATCTCGTGACCGCCGCAGCCCTTCTCGCCACGATCGGCTGACCATGCCCATCTCGATCGACTCACTCCTCGATGGGGCGCGCCCCAAGAAGAGTATTCAGAAGGTGTCGGCAACGGCCGAGGGTGCCGGTACCTTTCACAGCTTGTGGAAGGTTGCCGGTAGCCCCACGGCCGGAGCCAACCCGACCGCCTTCGGTACCGCTGGTCCGTTCATCCCGACGAACGCCACGCTCGGCAGCATGGCTCAGCCCAACCCCGGCGCTGGCAACGAGCTGCGTCTCACCAGTCTCGAAGCATCTGGTGCCACCGCTGGCAAGCTCATCATCTACGACCGCTTGTGGGCGTGTTCTGGCTTCACCACGAACATCACCAGCTTGCAGTCGATCAACACCCCCGACATCGTCTCCAGCGGCCGTCTTCCGGCAGGCCCGGACTACAGCGACGTGGAACTGTGGTTGGAGGTCTACACCGCTCCCGGTGCGACCGGTGCGACGTGGACGATCATCGCCATCGACGGCGGCGGCACGAGCCGCACCATGACTTACACGCACCCGGCGAACGCTGAGTCGGTCGGCCAGATGATGATGGTCGCGCCGCTCGCCGCTGCGGCGGCAGGCTTCCGCAACCCGGTCAGCTTCCAGTGCTCGGTCAGCTCGGGCACCGCAGGCGACATCGGCATCACTCTTCTTCGTCGTATTGCCTCGATCGACATGGCGATCATCAACACCGGCGCGTTCCGCAGCGCCCTCGATCTCGGTCTGCCGACGGTTCGCACCGACGCCTGCTTGGCGATGATGGTGCAGTGTACGACGACGAACACCGGTCTGATTCTTGGCGATGTCGGGATCAGTGAGATCACGCCGTGATGAAGGAAGGCATCCTTCATGACGACCATCCTCACTGACAACTTCACGGGCGCGGATGGCGCTGCGTGGAACTCGACTTATTGGCCCAGCTTCTACGACAGCGTCGGCGGTGGGTTCCACGACATCCAAGGCAATCAAGGTCGGATGCAAACCGGTGTCGGCTCTTATGCCGTCATGCAGGCCGAACTCCAGAACGTCCTGGGTGTCGACTTCGAAGCAACCTTCGACGTAGAAGTCCAGGCGACGACGGAGTCCTACTTCCAGGTGGAGTTCCGGTCGGCGCTCACGGGCGACGGCAACATCTACGAGATGGTGCTTCGTCGAGACACCGGCTACCTGGCGATCGAGAAGAAGGTTGCCTTCACGCCGACCGTTCTCGCTTCGACTACCTTGTCGCTCGCCACGAACGACGTGGTTCACTTCCGCCTCCGTGCCGTCGGCTCGGAGTACAAGGTCCGCGCATGGAAGAACGGCGCACCCGAGCCGGGAACCTGGAACCTCGAAGCATCTGACTCGACCTACCTGACGAACCGTCGCCTGGCCTTCAAGGTTCTGTCTGGTGCGACTTCTGCATCTCAGCGGTGGGATGTCGACAACGTCACCTTCACTGACGCGGCTCGTCGGAACCACGATCGGTTCCAGTGGCCGAGCAGGCGTCAGGCAGACCGGGCGCTCAGCCGGGTCATCATGCTGCACGATCACGACAGCATCGAGTCGCATCTTCTCAACACCGAGTACACCGACAAGGGTCTGGCCTCAGCCTTCACCTTCGATGGTGTCGATGGCGACGGCTGGCATCCGTCGTGGGTCTTCACGCAGGCGACCGGCGACATCCAGGGTGGTCGCGGTCGGATGTCGACCGGCATCACCAACTTCACCGGGTGCTCTGCTTATTACGACATGGGCATCGTCGATGCTGATGTCAGGATCGACGTTGAGGTTCCGACTTCAGATGCTCAGTTCCCTGAGATCCGGTTCCGGTACAACAACACCAACGGTGACTTCATCAGGTTGCTGTTCGAGCCGCACAACGACATCGCTCAGTTGCACTCCTTCGACAACTTCGTGCAGATCGCGCAGATTGGGTCGAACATCGCCTTCGCCGTGAGTCCGGGCGACATCATCCACATCCGAATGGCTGCGGTCGGCACCGACCACAAGGTGAGGCTGTGGAAGAACGCTGACGCCGAGCCGTCGACCTGGGCTGCCGAGTTCAGTAGCACTTATGGTGCTGGCAACGACCAGCTCATGATCCGCACGGTCACCGCCGATCAGGGCGTGGCTGCCATCAACTACTGGGACAACTTCTCCTTCGGGACTGCCGTCTTCGGCGGTTCGCCTGTCAACTTCACGGCTGACACCGCAACCGGGACTTGGACCGGCGTTCAGGCGACGATCTCCGGAACGGGTGCAGCTTCCCGTGTAGCTGATGTCGGTTCCGAGACTTGGACTGGCGTGCAGGCGACGATCTCGGGAACCGGCGTGGCCTCCCGTGTGGCTGATGTCGGCTCCGAGACTTGGACTGGCGTCCAGCCCACGATCTCCGGCTCAGGATCGGTGTCTCGGTCGGTCGACACTGCCATCGGTTCTTGGACTGCCGTTCAGGCGACGATCTCTGGCTCGGGTGCGGTGGCAAGGTCGGCAGACGTTGGCCTTCTGACTTGGTCCGGCCTCCAGGCTGCCATCTCTGGCACAAGCAGTTCCTCGAGGGCGCTCGACACTGCGACGGGTACTTGGACCGGAGTTCAGGCGACGATCTCCGGCTCAGGAGCTGTCTCTCGCGCCGCCGACGTTGCCACCGGAACGTGGACCGGGGTCACGCCATCCGCTGCCGCTGGAGCGACCCTCTTCGCCGCCAACACGGCCACCGCGACGTGGACCGGCGTCCAGCCGACGATCTCGGGATCGAGCGCCGTCGCTCGGGCCGCAGACTTCGCCACAGGGACTTGGACTGGAGTTCAAGCGACCATCGCTGCGTCGAGCGCAGCATCTCGGGCTGCCGACCTCGCGACCGGCACCTGGACCGGCGTCCAAGCGACGATCCGTGGCTCAAGTCCTGTCGCCAGAGCCGCCGACATCGCGACCGGCACCTGGACCGGCGTCCAGCCGACGATCTCGGGTTCGAGCGCCGTCGCTCGGGCCGCAGACTTCGCCACCGGCACTTGGACCGGAGTTCAGCCGACGATCTCGGGTTCGAGTGCGGTTACAAGAACTGCTGACATCGCGACCGGCGCCTGGACCGGCGTACAAGCAACGATCACCTCCGGCGCTGCCACTCGCAGTGCCGACACGGCGACGGCGACCTGGACCGGCGTCCAGTCGACTCTTGCTGCGTCGAGTGCAGCTTCTTGCTCGGCTGACATCGCCAGCGGCACCTGGACGGGCGTTCAGCCGACCATCTCGGGTTCGAGTCCCGTCTCAAGAGCCGCCGACATCGCCACCGGCACCTGGACCGGCGTCCAGCCGACTCTTACAGCTTCCGGTGCGGCATCTCGCTCGGCCGACATCGCCACCGGCACCTGGACGGGCGTCACTCCCTCGATCTCGGGTTCGAGTCCTGTCTCAAGAGCTACTGGCGTAGCAACCGGCACCTGGACCGGCGTCCAGCCGACTCTTGCTGCGTCGAGCGCAGCATCAAGAACCTCTGACACCGCCACCGGCACCTGGACGGGCATCACGCCTTCGATCTCGGGCACGGGTGCGGCCTCCCGCGCAGCCGATGCGGCGACGGCGACGTGGGTCGGCATCACTCCTCAGACCGACGCCGACATCTTCTTCGAAGCAAACGTCGCCGTGGCGACCTGGACCGGGGTCACGCCCTCGATCTCGGGCGCTGGGGCCGTCTCTCGGGCCTCCGATGTCGCCATCGGCACCTGGACGGGCGTTCAGCCCTCGATCTCGGGCGCTGGGGCCGTCTCTCGGGCCTCTGGCGCTGCCACGGGCACCTGGACGGGCGTCCAGCCCTCCATCGCTGCCTCCGGGGCCGCTCAGCGGGCCGCTGACACCGCTGCGGGCACCTGGACGGGTGTCCAGCCCTCCATCGTGGCCTCCGGAGCCGCTACGGCGATTGCAAGTCCTGGCGGTATCGTCATCGTCGGCGTCACGCCCGGTCTGTCGGCCGGAGCCGGTGCCCTGGTGGCCGATCCAGCGATCTTGTCGATCTCCGGCCTCACCCCCACCATCTCCGGTGCCGGTGCTGCCGCGACGAACGCCGGTACCGGCACCGGAACCTGGACTGGTGTCACCCCTTCGATCAGCTCCGGCGCAGCCTTGCGAGCTGCCGACACTGCAACTGCGACTTGGACTGCTGTCCAGCCTTCAATCGTTCCTGGCACTGTTCTTGTGTCTGTTCCGGCTGCCGTCGTCACCTGGACCGGCGTCACGCCTTCGATCTCGGGTGGGCCTGCGTCTCGGGCTGCTGGTTCGGCCACGGGGACTTGGGTCGGCGTCACCCCGTCGATCTCCGTCGCTCAAGAATCTTCGGTCGATGTCGCTGTCGCCACCTGGGTCGGCGTCCAGCCGACCATCAACGGCTCGGGTTCGAGTCAGCTCTCGACTCAGGTTGCTGTCTTCACTGTCAGTGGTGTCACGCCTTCGATCTCGGCTGCAACGACTTCGTTCCAGGTCGAAGTGCGCTCGCTGTCGTGGGTCGGCGTTCAGCCTTCGATCTCGGGTGTCGGCAACGCCAGCGCCGGAGCGGACACCGCGATTCTCACGATCCTCGGCGTCACGCTCTCGCTGATCATCGGCGTCGACATCAAGCTGCCGGTGACGACGATCGTCACGGTCGCTGAGTTCTTCTCCAAGGCAACCACCAAGCCTTCGAATACGAAGGTGAACGTTCCGAGTTCGAGTACGATCTCGACGACTCGACCGAATCGAACGATCCAGACCACACCGGGGAGCACCTGATGCCTGCAACGACGAACTACAAGAAGGGTGATCAACTGCCGGAGTACACGGCTCAGTTGATCCAAGGCCAAGGTCTCGACGCCGAGCCGATCAACCTGACCGGCACCACCGTCAAGCTCCACATGACCAACCGTTCCACCGGAGCCGTCAAGGTGAACTCCGACGCCACGATCGACGCCCCGGCAACGGACGGCAAGGTCCGGTACGTCTGGGGCGCGACCGACCTCGACACCCCCGGCAACTACGACGTGGAGTGGGAGATCACCTTCAGTGGAGACCGGAAGATGACCGTCCCCAGCAAGGACTTCGACATGATCGTGGTCCGCGAGGATGGCGACTAAGGCTTGTTGAAGACGGAACCCTGGCTGTAGCATCCCCGACATGCCGTACTGCTCCGACGACGATCTTCTCCTGACGGCCGACGTGATGGTCTCGCCTGCGGAGAAGACGCGGTTCATCCGCCTCACCTCCGAGGCAATGGACGCGAAGCTCGGCTACCTGTACTCGGTCCCGATCAACCTGGACGCACTGCCGCCGCACCAGAAGCTTCTCCTCAAGACGATCAACGCCAAGATGGCGACGGGTCGGATGCTGATGTCGTCGTCGGTCGGCTCACAGAACACCGAAGTCAACGCCTACGCTGCTTATCTGATTCGAGAAGCAGAGATGGATCTCGCCTCGATCGCCAACGGTCAGGTCGACCTCAACGCCCCTCGCGTCGATGAAGCAGGTGACGGCGTCGGTGTCGTTGCTGACCCCACCGTGGAAGATCCCTTCGCTCGCATCCCCGGTGGCTGGAACCCCGACCAGACCTCTGCCGTCACGACGTTCGAGAAGAACTACATGACGGAGACCACGGAGCAGATCAAGTTCACCCCTGCCGACAACATCCTGGGTGAAGGTCGGTCGACGAGGATTCGCTGATGCCTGCTCCGATCTTCTCGGCCACCAAGAGTGGCAAGATGACCGGCATGGTCACCGTGGACGCTTCGGACGTGTTCCAGGTGATCTCTCGGGTCGAGCAGGCTGTCAGTCCTCACCAGCTTCATGTGTTCCTGCGTGGGCCGGTGAGTCACTACTTCGAGAACAAGATCATCGACCTGTTCGCATCACTCGGCGGGGGCGGCGTTGCTGGTGGTGCCTGGCCTCCGCTGAGTGAGGGCACCAAGAGGATTCGTCATGCTCTTGGCTACTACGACGACTACGCAATCAACGAGCGAACCGGCGAGCTACTCGACTACGTCGCCTTCAGCCGCCAGTTCTCTCCGCTCCCTGACGGCGCTTCGATGACGCTTCCCGATGGTCAAGCTGGAACCGAGCTGGAGCGCAAGCTGCGGACTGCTCAGGAAGGTCGCACTCAGGGTTCAGGCGAGATGCTTCCCGGCGCGTATACTCCTCCTCGTCCAGTCCTTCAGCCCCTCGACGAAGAAGACCTGCTCATGGTGACTCGAATGCTTCAGGTGTTCATCATGCAGTTCGTCGGAAAGATGTCCCCGTGACCGATCTCCCCGCCAACGCAATCGACGCGCCGAAGGAGTACTTCCCGGCGACGTTCGTCTCGATGATCGCTAAGGCTCTCGACGATCTTCTGCCCGATGACTGCGTCGTCGTCGAGCGCCCTCTCGGTGAGTCTGATCCGAACTACGCCGTCGGCGTGTACGCCGAGTCGTGGGCGACCGACGAAGACACTTACCAGATCGGGCAGTTCGAGCCGACGGAGAACCGGTACGAGATCAGGGTCCAGAGCTTGGTCAAGTCGATCGACCACATGACCGGTCGAGCAGCTCACTCCAACCTCGCCAAGACGATCAGGGTGATACTGTACCGAGACACCACTCTTCGGGTACGTTTGACCACTGCAACAGAAGAACTCCTCTCAAGTGTCGAAAGAGTCAAGGGTTACGGTGTCAAGAGGCAAGAGTTCCTCTCCGGCAAGGTCGGGGCGGGGTTCATGTTCATGGCAACCACTCATGTCTTCGTAGACACCAACACCACCTTCCTGTAGGAGAAGAAACAAGATGAGCAACGTCGCAGAACTCCGGTCCGAGGTCGAGTCCCTCCGTGCCGAGGTCGAGGCCGAGAAGGCCCGCCAGGCTGCGAAGACCCGCGAGGGAGAGGATGCTCTCCGTGCGGAGCGCCTGACCGCCGAGCGCGATCGCCTCAAGGCCGAGCTGGCAGCCCTGCGTGGCGAAGCACCGGCTCCCGCGCCGGAACCCGCTCCCGCCCCCGCACCGGCCCCCGCGCCGGAACCCGCTCCTGCCTCCGCACCGGCCCCCGCGCCGGAACCCGTCGTCTCGACCCCGGAGTCGAGCGATTCCACCGACACGGCCACGAAGCGCCGCTGAGCCTCACAACAAGGAGTAAGTCATGGGCTTCAACAGCCAGTCCGGTCACGTCGGGTTCCGCACCCAGGCGTCCAAGGGGGTCTATGCCGATCCCGGCGCAACCGCGCCGAACCAGGGCATGTTCCTCAACATCCGCTCCGGTGCCCTCGGTGGCAACCGCGAGCTGATGATCCCCGATCCCGAGATCGGCGGTCACCGCGACGTGCCCGACGCTCAGCTCGGCCCGATCTCGTACTCCGGCGAGTACGACTTCTACGCCCGCATGGAGAGCCTCAGCGGCATCATGCGCGGCGTCTTCGGTGACGACGTGGTCACGGGGTCGGCGGCGCTCGGCTACACCCACACCCACACGCCGCAGGACACCCTGCCGTGGGAGAGCGTGGAGGAGAAGATCGGCAACGGCTTCGAGACGTTCAAGTACACGGACGCCAAGATGAACACGCTCCACCTCGAAGCCGACGCCAACGGCTACCTGATGGGCACCGTGGGCATGTTGGCGCTCTCGCAGGCGACCACGACCGCGACGGTCGTCGGCTCGCAGCGCCGGGACACCTCGCCGCTGCTCGTCGGCACGAACATCACCGTCTCGTGGGCCGGTGCTCAGCTCCCCGCCAAGAGCTTCAGTCTCGACGTGAACAACAACATCGAAGACGACGACTTCCGTCTCGGTTCGCTGTTCCTCGGCAACGCCGTCGAGAAGCGTCGTGAGATCACGATGGGCGTCACCATCCGTCCGGAGGATGCGACCCTGTGGAAGACCGCCATGTGGGGTTCGCCGGTGGCGACCGCTCCGCTCGGTCAGTCCTTCAAGGACGACGTGTCCATCGTCATCACCTCCTACGAAGACATTGCCGGCGCGAACCCGGGTGTCAAGTACACGGCGACCTTCACGGTGCCCTACGCCGCCATCGCTCCGTTCTCGCTGTCGCCGTCGGGTGACGACGTGATGGAGCACGACATCGAGATCCGTGCGCTGCGCCCGGTCGCGGCCACGCCGATCGTGACGGCCGTGATCAAGAACAGCATCGCCACGGCGTACTGATCGCCACGGGGGCGAAGAGGGGAGGGGTCAGGTCTTCGGACCTGGCCCCTTCTCCGTTTCTGACGCTTCCGATCTGGAGCTTCCGTCTGCTAACCTCCTCGTTCAGCAAGACCACCAAGGGCACAGGAGGCCAATCAAAGTGGAAGACACCCAGGTTCAGGAAGAGATCGAGCGGAACCAGCGCACGCTGGACGCGATGGAGGCAGCAGGCGTCTCCACGACGGAGTTCACCCAGGAGGATTACTTCGGGTTCGAGGAGCACCACACGGTGTACCTCCCCGACGGCAAGAGCTACGTCGTCCACCAGACGCTCAACGAGGGCGCTCGCCGCAAGTACATGAACTCGCAGAACCGCGAGGTCAAGCTCCAGAAGGTGACCGGCGATGCCATCCTGAAGATGGCGACCGGCGAGGAGCGTCTCGCCCTCCTGAAGTCGGCCATCACCGGCTGGAACCTCGTCCGCAAGAACCCGAAGACGGGTGCGATCGAGCCGGTCCCGTTCACGGACCAGAACCTCACCCAGTTCCTCGACAAGGCCAACCCGAAGGTCGTCGACCTCATCGACGCCGACGTGCGGAAGCACAACCCCTGGCTCACCGCCGACATCACGGTGGAGGACATCGACAAGCAGATCGAGGAACTCCAGAAGCTCAAGGAAGACAAGATCCGGGAGGATGAAGCAAAAAAGTCCTGAGGGAGCAGGCTGCCGCGTACTTCGCGAACAAGCCGATCACAGGCAAGATGCACGAGTCGCTGAGGCTGTGGTCGATCCTCAACGCGATGAAGTGGAACCACCTCCCGGTATCAGGTGGCCTCTACGACCAGCACCCAGGGTTCCTCGATGACATCGAGATCATCTTCAGGGCGCAGGGCGACCAGAGGCAGAAGGACCAAGAGAAGCAAGAACGAAACATGAAGCAGAAGAAGGGCAGGCGCAGGTGAACTCAGTGATGACGATTCAGGTCCGAGTGATCGGTCGTCAAGCCATCGCGCAGCTCAATCAGGTGCAACAGGCGGCTGCCGGTGTTGGGGCGGGGAGTCCCAACACCGGCAAGCACATCACCGGCTTCATCGAGTTCTTGAACTCCAGCAAGTTCTCCCGAGGCATCCAGCGCCTCAACTACTTCGGTCGCCAGATGACCTTCACGGCGACCCTGCCGTTCCTGTACCTCGCCAAGAGTCTGACTCGGGCGAACTTCGCCATCGAGTCTTCGATGAACAGAGTGGTCAAGGTCTACGGCGACCTATCGTTCTCGCAGCAGCGGATCAACGAGGAGACCGAGGCGCTCGGCAAGAGCTTCGAGCTTCTGTCGACCCGGTTCGGCGTCCACCAGGAAGAAGTCATCGACATCGCTGCGGCGTGGGCCTCGGCTGGCTCGGCCGGTCGTGGCCTGGCTGAGAACACCAAGCTCACGCTTCAGGCGATGATCCTCGGTGAACTCGAAGCAACCGAGGCGACCGAGGGTCTCATCGCCATCCAGGCGCAGTGGGGCCTGTCGACCGTCAAGAACGCTCAGGGCATGTCGGAGATGTCGCTGGCCTTGGCTCAGCTCAACATCATCGAGAACCAGACCGGCGTGACGATGCAGGGCTTGATCGAGTCCCTCCAGAGATCGTCGGGTGCGGCCCGAGTCTCCGGCATGTCCTTCGTCGAGCTAGCCGCGATGACAGCGGCGCTCGTGCCCGCTGCCGGTACCGCTGCCAACGCCGGTAACGCTCTCAAGACGATCATCGCCAGCCTCCAAGCGCCGACGCAAGAGGTCATCGACACCTTCAAGCTCATGGGCATCGAGGTGAACAGCCCAGAGTGGCTCGGCACCTCCGTCACCGGCAAGATCGAGCAGGTCGCTGAGAAGTTCGACGATCTCTCGACAGCCAACCAGGCGTTCGTGTCCGAGGTGCTCGGCGGCAAGTGGCAAATCTCCCGGTTCAGCATCTTGATGCAAGACCTGAACAACGAGATGGGCTACTACAACAAGGCCATCAAGGCTGCCGGTGGGAGCACGAAAGACTTGACAGATCAGTTCGATCGAGAGCTGCTCACAGTCTTGCAGTCGAATCCCAAGAAGTGGGGCATCATGACGAACGCCATCCGTAACACGATGGCAAACGCCTTCATCCCGCTGATCCCGGTCATCATGTCGGTGCTCAACGCCTTCATGCAGCTCTCCAACTGGTTCGCCGGTCTCGACCCGAAGACTCAGACGTGGATCATCATGGGCGCTGCGCTCTTCGCCCTGATCGGTCCCATCGCTCAGATCACTTCGGCCTTCATGAACCTCGGCCTGATGATCTACGGCCTGAGCCGTCCCTTCGGGTGGCTGATGTCGAGCGTCCTGGTACCGATGATCAAGCAGATCGGCGTCACGCTGATGGGCTGGGTCACCTCGATCGTCGGCACCATCGGCACCCTGCCGATCGCCGTCGGCACCTCGACTGCTGCCTCTGCATCTGCCGCCACAGCCTCCACCGCCGCCGTGGCGGGCGCTGCCACCGCTCACACGGGCTATGTGCTCACCAACGTCCGGGTGATGTCAGCGGCCTCGCAGGCGGCGTCCACGTCGATGATGCTGGGCGCTCAGGCTGCCCTTGCGGCCTCGACGGCGACCTCCAGTGGAGCTGCTGCCGCCGCGCTCGGGTCTCAGCTCGCCATCGGCACCGGAAGCACCGCCTTGGCGACGACGCAGATCATCAACACCACCGCCGTCGAAGTCGCCGCCGTCCAGTCGGCCGGAGTCATCACTGCGGCCAACACCGGGGCTGCGGCCACCACTGCTGGCGTGTGGACGAGAGCCTTCACCTACATCCGTGGGGCCTTCATGCGCTTCCTGGTGGCTCCGATCGTCTCGGCGGTCACCGCTCTCGCCGCCACGCTCGGGCTGCCGGTCTGGGCGGTCGTGGCTGCCATCGCCGCCGTCATCGCCGCCATCGTGCTCATCCTCCGGACCGACCTGGAAGAGAACATCTGGGACGTTATCAAGAGCATCGGTCGAGCGTTCCAGGCGCTCCCTCAGGTCATCGTCAACGTCTTCAACTCGATCATCCAGATCATCGGCAAGGCCATCCTGATCATCCGCGATGCGCTCAGCTACCTCAACCCGTTCGCTCGCCACTCGCCGTCGCTGGTCGACAACGTCAAGGCCGGTGTCGCCGTCATCCTCGACGAGTACAAGAAGTTCCAGCAGATCCCGGCGCTCATCCGCTCCGCCGTGGCCGCTCTCGACACCTTCGGACAGGTCGCAGCTCCCGGCATGAAGTCTGCCCGCGAAGCTGAGCTGTCTGACATCAAGAGCAAGATCGGCAAGTACGATGCTCCGGCTGCCGACGCTGCCGGTGGAGTCATCACTCAGGTGCTCGCCCTCGAAGCCGAACTGCCCGGTCTCGCCGCCGAGATCGACAAGCAGAAGCAGGTCGTCCGCGAGTGGGCCGCTGCCCTCAAGACCGCCGACGCAGCCCTCAACGCTGCCGAGGCTCGCCTCAACAAGGCGCAGGCCGAGTTCGAGGCAGTCGGTGACGCCATCCAGGCTGCCAAGGATCGGATCGACGATCTGTCGAGCATGAAGATCACCGGCATGACGGCGATGGAAGATCAGATCTTCGCCAACTCGATGGCTCAGAAGCAGTTGAACCTCCAACTGCTGGAGTACGAGCGCCGTGGCGAGGGTCTCGACGACGTGCGCGAGAAGTACGCCGCCCTCAACGGCGAGATCGAACTCCTCCAGGGTGAGCGCAACACGCTTCGTCTCGGTGGAGCTGGCTCCGACATCCTCAGCGTCTACGACGACCAAGTCAACGCCATCAAGGAGCAGCAGGGTGCTCTGGCCGACACCCAGGACGAGATCAAGGCAATCCAAGATCAGCTCGACGCCCTCGACCTCGAAGGTCGCTGGCTGGAGCTGACCCAGTCGATCACCTTCGATCCGCTTCTCAGAGAGATCGACAAGCTGGTCAACGGCGTCGACGAGATGGCGTTCGACGACATCGTCGCCGGAATCCAAGAGCAGCAAGCTCTCATCGCCCAGCTCCAGCCGCAGTACGACGCTCTCGCTGACACGGTCGAGAGAGAGAAGGCTGCCGTCGAGGAGGCCAGGGCGATCCGCGACGGCATCGCCGCTCAGCTCGACCTGGAGGAAGAGAAGCTCAACAGTCTCGAAGAGGCGTACTCGTCGATCGAGTCGCTGATCCGAGACATGGTCTCGGCCATGAGCGACTACGCGACGGAGCTGGAGCGCGCAGCGAGCGTCAAGGCTGCGGAAGGTCCGGGCCTGTTCGAGACCGGAGTCAACTCCAACTTCGAGATCCCCGGTGGCGACAGCATCATCGGCCCCGAGGGAACGCTGTTCGACATCGAGGCATTCAACAAGGAGATGGAGGCCGAACTCCAGGCTGCCATCGAGCAGATGGGTGCCTTCGACATCTTCGCTGGCATCCGCGAGCAGTGGGACAAGATCGTCGGCTGGTTCAAGGACAACGGCTGGAAGCTCGGCGCTGCCATCGTCGCCGCCCTCACCGTCTGGATCTGGGGCATCCCCGGCCTGATCGCCGTCGGCGTGGCTGCGCTCGGTGCCGTGCTCGTCAAGTACGCAGGACCGATCTGGGACTGGACGAACGACAACATCGTGCAGCCGATCTGGCGAGCACTTCAAGGAATCGGGTCGGCCATCTCGGGTGTGTGGACGACTTACATCTGGCCCGTCCTGTCCGTCATGATCAACGTCATCAAGACGGTGCTCGTCACCGCCTTCCAGATCGCCTGGGGCGTCATCTCGACGATCGTGCGCGTCGCCTCGTCGATCATCAGCGGGGCCATCACCGTCATCACGACCGTCTTCGGCTGGCTCATGACCGGCGTCAGTTGGCTCGTGACGGCGTTCCAGACCTTCTGGGCCATCGTGTCTCCGGTCCTGTCGTTCTTCTGGACTCTCATCACGACGATCTTCACGGCCGTCGCCGCCATCATCACCGGGGTCATCATCCCGATCCTGACGATGCTCTGGAACTTCTGGTCTGCCGTCTTCATGGAAGGCATCATGCCTCTCCTGTCGACGTTCTGGGACTTGATGGTCGTCGTGTTCGAGTCCGTCGTCGAGATCATCGAGACGTGGGCCGTCCCCGTGTTCGAGATGCTGCTCGCCATCGGAGAGATCGTCTTCGTGTCGATCGGTCGAGTTCTTCAGGCGTTCTGGGACATCGCCGTCATCGTGTTCGAGGCGGTCTGGGACTTCATCACCACCAAGCTCGGCCCTGCGATGTCCTGGCTGTGGAACGAAGTCGCCAAGCCGGTCTGGGACGGCATTGCCAAGGCAATCGGTGTCGCCTGGGATGTGATGAGCCTGATCTTCGAGGGGATCTGGAACTTCATCAACGACGAACTCGGCCCGATCTTTACCTGGCTCGGTGACGAAGTGGTCGGCCCGATCTGGGAAGGCATCACCAACGCCATCGACTTCGCCTGGGACACGATCTCGGGGATCTTCAACAGCATCAAGTCCGGCATCGAGAACGTGCTGGCTCCTGCGTTCGAGTACGTCTTGGAGCAAGTCGTCAAGCCGATCTTCAAGGGCATGATCTACGTCATCGGCTGGGCCTGGGACAAGATCGCAACCATCATCGAGGGCGGCGTGAACTTCCTCGGTGACGCCTTCAACATGATCGCCAACGTGATCAACAAGATCGGTGACTTCCTCAACATCGACGTGAACATCTCGACGGTGGGCGACGTGAGCCTGCCCCGTCTCGCCTACGACGTGGACATCCCGGATGTCGGCGGCATCGGCGGCAGCGGTGGCAACGGCGGCGCTGCGAAGTTCATGGCGTCCGGTGGTGTCGTCCCGGCCGACGGCGGTCGCTTCAACCAGGCTCGCGCCATCATCGGTGAGGGTTCCAAGGTGTGGCCCGAGTTCGTCATCCCGACCGACCCTCGCTACCGTGGCCGAGCGCACAGCCTCCTCGGAGACCTCCACAGCCGCATCGGTGGCTCGATGGTGCCGACCTACGCTCAGGGCGGCGTGGTGGGCCGCAAGGGCATGTCCGAGATCGAGGACGCGAACCTCGCCCGCAACGAGATCGGTGGCTGGGGTCCGGTCGGCTGGGCCTTCAACAAGGGTAAGGATCTTGTCGGCGCTGCCGCAGGGTTCGCTCGCGACAAGGCTCTCAGCGCCCTGTGGACCCCGGTCAAGGCCGGGGCCAACGCTCTCGTCAACCAGATCGGGATGCCGTTCATCCACAACATCGGCAAGGGCTTGATCGGCACGATCGACGACTGGGTGAACGGTGGCGACTCGGCCATCGCTGACAAGATCGCGAAGCTCCCCCAGCCGACGAAGGGCGCTGGCTCTTGGGAAGTCATCCCCGAGATGCTCGATCTCATGAAGATCCCGTACCGCATCCTGAGCACCCTGCGTCCCGGCGCTGTCACTCGCTTCTCCGGCTCGCCCTCGTGGCACGCTATGGACCGAGCGATCGACCTCGCTGGCCCGACGTGGCTGAACCACCCGCAGATGCTCAACATCGCCAACGCCATCTACGACGCCTACAAGCCCAAGCTGCACGAGCTGATCTACGGCGGCGCTGGTGCCAAGAACGTCTACGAAGGTCAGGATCACCAGTACGGTCAGTTCCTCCTCAACGAGCACAAGAACCACGTCCACGCATCGCTCCGCAAGGGTGGGCTGCTGGTGCCGCGCTCCAGTGGTGGGACGCTGCTCCGAGTCGGTGAGGGCATGTACGATGAGAAGGTGCAGGTTCTCCCGATCCGACCCGGCTCCGACGACGGAGGCGGCAACAACTACTACTTTTACGGTGACCTCAGCTTCCCCGAGGTCAAGGACGGCACCGACGCCGAGCGGTTCCTCGCCAACCTCGAAGCTCTCGCCACCCCGAGGGGGATGGTGTGACCGCCGTAACTCTTCGTCCGAATGCGACGAACGCGTCCGGGACTCTCACCGCCACCCCGAGCGGAACGCTTCATGGCGTCACGTCGGACAACAGCGATTCGACTTATGCTCTAGGTGACGGGTACGTCTACCTTGGCCTCGGGACTGTCTCGATGCCTGCTGGGTCGGTCGTCAAGAGCATTCAGCCGCGAGTCCGATTCGCTCGACCGCTGGGCGTCTACTACTTCTACTATCAGGTCAGAACGGGAGATGGATTCGGTTCCATCTTGACGAACAACAGTCAGGTCGACACGGCGACGCCGACGACCTACACGGGAACCCTCCTGAGTTCGCCCATCAGTCAGGCAGACTTGGATGCTCTCCAGATCCTCGTTTCTTGTGCTGGCATCAACGACGGACGCATCTACGAAGTATACTTGGATGTCGTCTACTGCCCCCCGCCGACGGTGTCGGTCTCAGCGCCGACTGGGACGATCACGGCCACCCTCGCCCCGAACGTCTCCTGGACTCACACTGCTGGCAGCGATGCTTCTGGTCAGGGTGGATACAGGGTCAAGATCTTCAACGCCACCCAGTACGGCGCTGGCGGGTTCGATCCCGACACGAGTCCCTCCGTGGCTGATAGCGGCTTCGTCTCTGGCTCCGCTTCGTCTTGGAACCCTGGAACCCTCGCCAACGCCACGAGCTACCGCGCCTACGTCAAGACCTATCAGTACACGAACAGCGTCGAGCAGAGTTCGGCTTGGGCCTTCAGCTCCTTCACGGTCAACGTTCCTCCCGGAGTCCCGACGCTGGTGACCCCTGCGAACGGCGGCACCGTCTCGTCGTCTCGACCGGCCCTCAACGGCACCGTCTACACCTCGGGCCTCACCGCTCGTCGTGAGTGGCAGTTCGCCACCAACGCTGGCTTCACGACCGGCGTCATCACGATCACCGAACCCGTCGGAAGTCTTCGTGATAACCCGACTGGCAGCTACGCGTTCCCCGTCGCCTCAGGTCGACTGGCTCAGGGGACTTGGTACCTTCGTTCAAGGTCGATCGACTCAACAGGTGCATACTCGGGGTACTCCTCGACTAACGTGTTCACCGTGGCGCACGCTCCTTCAACGACCAGCCGTACCCCCACCGGCGCTCAGTCGGTCTTGTATGCGACCACCCGTCGCGTCGACTGGCTCTTCACCGATCCGGACGCTGCCGACTTCCAGCTCAAGTATCAGGCTCAGCTCTGGAAGCTCAGTGCTCCCGGCTCCCCGATCGACACCGGCCAGGTCACTGCTTCGAGTCAGTTCCACAACTTCACGGGTCTCGACTCAACGTGGCGGGACACCGAGCTGCGGTGGCGTGTCCAGGTCTGGGACCAGGACAACGTCGCCTCGGGGTGGTCGACCGAGCAGGCGTTCTTCATGCGCGACCCGGCGACGATCTCGGTCACGAGTCCGACCAACCTCGAAGTCATCAACAACGCCGCTCCGCTGATCACTTGGTCGTTCAGCGCTTCGGCGGGCCGCACTCAGGCGCAGTGGCGGATCACGATTCGCAACATGACCACCGGCATCGACGTGATCACCTCGGGGTGGGTGACGAGCACTGCAACGTCTTGGCAGGTTCCGTCCCCGGTGATCCTCGTCGGTCCGACGTTCAGGATCACTCTCGAAGTCATCGACAGCGTCGGCCTGACGAACTCGACGACTCGCAACTTCACGGCCAGCTACGCCGTTCCGGCTGGTCCGACCTACTCGATCACCTCGATCAACTACCCCTCGACTGGGCAGGTCTTCATCGAGTGGTCCGGTGCGACTGCTGATGTCGACTTCGTCGAGTGGCGCGTCTACCGTCGTGAAGACTCGGGTCCGTGGACCTTGATCTACTCGACGGATGTCGCGACGGTCAGGCTCTACGACGACTACGCCGCGCCCTCGGGTGTCTTCGTGGAGTACGCCGTCGTGCAGGCGATCCTGGACACCGGCAACGTGATCGAGACCGCCTACAACCCGACGGCGATGACGGAAGAGCTTGAGAACTACATGCTCACCTGTCCCGGCAACCCGGCGCTGAATCTCGTCTTGTACCACGTCAGCGGCGAGAACTTCGCGGACGAGCAGGAGATGGCTGCGGTGAACCTCCTCGGTCGTGGCCGTCGCATCGAGTACGGCACTCGCTATGGCATCTTGGGAACTCTCGAAGTCAGCTTCAGGGACCAGGCGACCGAGACCGCTCGCGAGCAGAGGGTCAAGCTGGAGGCACTTCGTGACTCCGGTCTTGATGTGTACCTTCTCAACCCTTTCGGTGACGTGTACCGCGTCGCTATGATGTCGGCAAGCGTTACAAGGGTTCCTGGCACTGGTCGTCACGAGATGGCTGGAGCCTCGATCGCTTACAGCGAAGTCACCGCATAGAGGAGAAGGCACCAATGCCGCACTACGTCACGAACAGAGGCAAGCTCCTGCTCGCTCAGGGCGAATGGGACGACGGCGCTGCCGGAGTTCTCTACTGCGGCCTCCTGGCCGGAGCTTCGGTGCCGGTCGACATCGACACCGAAGCAGAGATCCAAGACCTCAACGACGTGGCGGCGCTGCTCGCCATCTCGGGCGTGGACGAGCCGGTGGGTGGCTGGTACTCGCGCCAGAACCTCTCCCGCATCGCCGTCACCGAAGACGACACGAACAACCGTGCCGCCGCTTCACTGACCGACCCCATGTGGGCATCAGCCACGATCGGTGAGACCATCTACGGAGCCTTCATCGCGAAGGAAGGTGGAGCTGACTCGGCCGACCAGTTGGTCAGCGTGATCACCTTCACGCCGACGGCGACGAACGGTGGCAACTTCACGCTCGACTTCACCAACATCTACCACTTCGTCTGATCGGAACTGACTCATGGCAGATGGAGTTGCCCTTCCCGCAACCGGCGTAACCGCCGCAACCGACGATGCCGGTGCAGCCGGTCACGTCCAGATCATCAAGCTGGCGATCTCGACCGACGGCTCAGCCACGGTCATCCCGGCCGACGCAACCAACGGCCTCGATGTCGACGTGACTCGGGTGATCCCCGGCGTGACGGCCACCGCACTCGGCAAGGCAGAAGACGCAGCCCACGTCTCCGGCGACACGGGTGTCTTCATCCTGGCGGTGCGACAGGACACCCTCGCCGCTCTGGCTGGCACGACGGGCGACTACACCGGCCTGAGCGTGGACGCTACGGGCCGTCTCTACGTCACTGGGCCGGTCGTCGGCTCCGACGCAGAGGATGCCGCCCTGGCGGCTGCTCCGGTCCGTATCGCCGGTCGAGCGCACTCGACGGTGCCCACCGCCATGTCGGCCGACAACGACGTGGTGACGCCCTGGCATGACCGCAACGGCGCTGCCGTGGTCGTCCCTCAGCCGCGTCAGATCCGCCTCACCGCCACGCCCACGATCTCGACCACGGCCTACGCGACCGGCGATCAGGTCGGCGGGATCATGACCTTCGCCTCCGCTGCGATCTTCACCGGCAGAGCGGGTCAGATCGTCGGCGCGACCCTGGTCGACAAGGGCAAGCAGAAGGCCACCCTGGAGATGTGGCTGTTCGCCGTGTCCCCTACGCTCGTCGGCTCCGACAACGCAGCCTTCGACATCCTCGACGCCAACGTTCTGACGGCGCTCCCGTTCGGCGTCATCGACTTCACGGCCGCTGACTACAAGGACATGAGTTCGAGTTCGTTCTGTATGGGTGAAGTCTCCGGTGGTCCGGTCACGATCCCCTTCGTCACGAGCGCAACCGCCAGCATCTTCGGCGTCTTCGTCGTCCGCGGCACCCCCACCTACGCTTCGACCTCCGATCTCACCGTCGACCTCATCATCAACCAGTTCTGAGGTTCGACCATGCCTGCACCGGTCGTAGCATCAGTGGTCTCGGACTGGGGAACCACATCGTCGCTCGTGATCGACAAGCCTTCTGGAGTCACTCCAGGAGACTTGCTGGTCATCGTCGCGGGCCTGTTCGGCAACAACACCTTCACTCCTCCGTCTGGGTTCACTCAGCGGGTGACTTCGATTACGACCTACTCTCCTGACTACGTCCGCTCAGCCATCTTCGATAAGGTTGCCGACGGCAGCGAGGGAGCTGACTTCACGATCGGTGCTTCCGCTTCAACTGATATCCGCGCCTCGATCTTGCGCGTCACCGGAGCCGATCCGGCAGCTCCGTTCGATTCGAGTGCCAACGTCAGTTCATCGAACTACGTTCAGGAGAAGAACATTCCCAGCCTGACGACGAGCGGACCTGATCGTCTTCTCGTTGCCGTTCAGCAGCGGTGGTACACCGGCCTCACGACGGAGCCTGCCGGGTGGACGATCATTACCGAAGACTACCAGACTTCTCACAGTTCGTGGTACAAGACTCAGGCTGCTGCTGGTGCATCAGGGCAGACTGACTTCAACCAGTCTGGCGTCTGGGACCTCTTCGCAACTTCGGTCGCATCTTACGCCTTCGCTCCGGAAGTCCCGGCTCGTGGTCGTCCTGCTGGCTGGCGGCGCTCAATGGGCCTGAGGTGACCTCATGAGTCTCCTCTTGCTCTTCGGGTCCGGTGGACCGCTCTCGATCGCCTCCGACACCGCCACGGGCACCTGGACAGGCGTCCAGCCGACGATCTCGGGGTCAGGGGCCGTCTCTCGGGCCTCTGGCGCTGCCACGGGCACCTGGGTGGGCGTCACGCCGACGATCGCGGGCGTGGTCATCATCGCCACCCCGACGGCCACCGTCACGATCTCCGGACAGACCCCCACGGTCGTCCTCGGGCCTCCTCCTGTGGTCGTCAGCACTCCGACGGCCACCATCACGATCTCAGGCCAGACGCCGACGGTCTTCAGTATTCCTCCGGTGGTCACGCCGGTCGACTTCGCCGTCATCACGATCCAAGGTCAGACGCCCACCGTCATCTCCGCTGGGCCTCCGGTCGTCGTGGCCGTCTCGGCTGCCGTCATCACCGTCTCGGGTCAGACACCTTCTGTTCAGTCTCGACTTCCGTACACCCCGCCGACCCCTGGCGTCACGATCATCGGTACTGGCATCCCTCCGGAGTCGGTGGTGGCTGAGTTCGAGGGATCGGTCATCAAGGTTGTTCGGTGGCTCGACATCTACGAACAAGATGCGACCACCCTGTGGCGAGCAAGTGTCGGCATCACCGCTGGCTCGGTCAGCGTCGACATGGGTCGAGACGAGCGGCGCAACATCGACGTGACGATCTACGACGCTGACGGCAACATCCCCTACGGTCCGGGTGGTCTCTGGTACGACAAGGTTCTCAAGCCCTATCGCGGCATTCAGCTCGCCAACGGTGACATCTACGTCTTCCCGCTGGGCGAGTTCTTGATCGACACGGTCAACCGTCCGCACTTCCCGAACACTCTCCAGTGCAGCGGTCGAGACTTCGTCAAGAAGTTGAAGCTGGCGAAGTTCACTCAGACGACCAGCTTCGCTTCTGGAACCAACATCGTCGACATCATCGAGGCGATCTGCGTCAACGGCGGAATCACCAAGCTCAACTTCATGGCTGGCTCTGGTTCGCTTTCGTCGATTAAGTCCTTCGATCGAGGGTCAGAGCGTTGGTCGGCAGCCAAGGGTCTCGCTGAGTCGATCAACTGCGAGCTGTTCTTCGATGTGAACGGCTACCTCACGCTCCGGCCGTTCGTCGACCCGCTGACCGCGCCGACGACGTTCACCTTCAACGACACGAATCTCGTCGACTTCAACAGGTCGTCCAATGACTCGTTCTTGTATAACCACGTCGTGGTGTACGGAGACAGCCCGGACAACCCTCTCGTCTTCGGTGAAGCAGAGAACAACAACTCAAGCTCTCCGACGAACATCACCGAGCTGGGTCGACGGACCTACACGCGCACCTCGCAGTACGTCGTCGACAACTTCCAGGCCGAGCAGATTGCCTTGTCATTCTTGAGGGTGATGGGCCTGGAGCAGTTCGACATGAGTATCACCTCGCTCGTCATTCCCTGGCTCGAAGCAGGTGACGCTGTCGAGGTCAACGCTCCTGACGCCTCGATCGTCGATCCGACCCGCTACCTTCTCTCTTCGTTCTCGATCCCGCTCGAACTCGGGCCGATGACCGGCAACGCCAAGCGCATCTCGATCGTAGGTTAAGACATGCCTCTTCTCTCAGACTTCGATTCAGCGGCTCGCATGAAGGAGTCGATCGCCCTCGTCGCCTCGGAGGTGATCGAGGCAACGATCCCTCGTGCTCGATACGGCACCGTCACGGCCGTGGAGACGGCTTCTCGGCGCGTCACGGTGACCTACCCCGACGAAGGTACATCGGTGTCGCTGCCTGGCAACACCATCCTTCCTGGCATCGGAGCGGTCGTCCGGGTCTCCGGCTACCAGGGCGGCAGGTACATCGACGACGTTGTCTCGGGGCCGGTGATCGCGACCGGCAACGTCCAGGTCATGGGTGGGTTGACTGCCGGTGCTCTTGTCGCAAGCTCCGGAGTCTTCGCGAGCACGGTCAACGCATCTGCTTTTCTCGGCTCAGGTGCCTCCCTGACGGGCCTCTCGACGAGCCAGCTCACCTCCGGCACCCTGCCACTCGCTCGTGGCGGAACGGGCGGCACCGACGCTGCCAGCGCCCGCACCGGTATCGGTTTGACCTCGATGAGTTCTGCCGTCGTCGCGTCGAACTTGGTTCAGCGCGATGCCAGCGGGTACATCTTCGCCAACTACATCAACATGACGGCTGGCATTCCGGGCGGCAACCCCACCTATCTCGCGGGTCAGAACGGCGACGGATACCTTCGCTACTACAACTCGATCCCTGCTTCGTGGATCAGCGGAAGTCTTCCTTCTGGCGCTCTCAACAGCGGCAACTACTCGTGCAACACCTTGTACGCAGGGTCGTACATCACCACGGGCGGGTACATCGTCGGCTCGTACCTCGGCGGCACGGGCAACACGACGGGCGGCATCACGGGCGGCTCTGGCGCTGTTCTTCGTGATGACTCGGGCGACAACTTCGTCCACATGGACTGGAACGGATCAGCTCTTCTGTTCTACGTCGACTCGACGTTCATCTTCTACGCGACGCCTGGCTCGATCCTGAACTCGGCAGGCACCAAGACGTTCGTGATTCAGCACCCCAGCAACGAGGATCGCTACCTCGTCCACGCCTGTGCCGAGGGTCCGACGACGGATGTCTTCTACCGTGGTCGAGCCAAGTGCGGCGGCAACGGCCTTGCTGTGGTCGAACTCCCCGACTACTTCGAGGATCTGACCACCGAGGATCGGACCATTCAGCTCACCGGCATCCGTGGGCCTTCTCCGTGGGTCGAGACCGAGATCGTGGGCAACTCGTTCATCGTCAAGGGTCAGCCGGATCAGGAGTTCTTCTGGCGTGTCGACGCCGAGCGCAAGGGAGCAACCTTCAACGTCGAACCGCTCAAGAGCGAATCGGTCGTCGAAGGCTTCGGTCCGTACCGGTTCCTGCGCTAGCATGATGCTATGACCGATATCTCACCCGAAGAGGCACCTCAGACGCAAGACATCGAGGTGTCGTTCCAGGCGTTGACGAACTCGCTCGAACAGATGACCCAGCTCTACGGCATGGCGATCAAGGATCTGATCGTCCACCGGACCGTGGCGGCTGAGCTGCACCTACGCTGCCAGAGCCTCGAAGCTCAGCTCGCGGCGCTCAAGGAAGCTGCCACGCCGGGGACGGTTGTCCATCTTGACACTCGTCACGTCGAGGCGTAAGGCGTGACCCATGCTGACCCACTCCGGTAGTCTGTCACCCGAAAAGTCTCACAAGACAACCACTGGAGTTACGTTGAAGGATCTAGCCCCCGGCGCAGTTCCCATCCTCGCCGCAGGACTACTGGCCGTCACCGAGCAGTTCTGGCAAGCCATCATCACCGGCCTCATCGCCGGTCTCGTCGCACTTGGGGTGGCGCTGATCAACAGCGGTCGCCTGAACAAGAAGGCTGACAAGGTCGGCAAGGAGACCACGCAGATCCACAGCGACACGGCTCAGATCAAGACCCAGGTCGAACCCGACCACGGGTTCTCGATGCGCGACGTGTTCGACCGCATGGAGAAGCGTCAGATCATGGCAGAAGAGCGCCACGAGCGAGTCGAGAACAAGGTCGACAGTGTCCTGAGCATCAAGGGCAAGGTCCAGGGCATCGAGGCGTCAGTCAAGACTCTCGGCCAGACGGTCGGCGTGCTCGTCACCAAGGTTGACAAGATCGAGCGCGGTGTGGTCGAGGGCGAGACGCCCGCCGACCCGCTGGCCGAGAACGACTAGAGGTCGTCGAACGGAGACGAGACTTCGATCTCCAGCTTCGACCCAGGCTTGTTGCGGAACAACCGCTTCAGTGCGATCTTCATGTCGGGCGTGATCGACGGCTCGGTCTTGATCATGGTGTCGAGGGTGGTGACGCCGACGCTGCCGTACTTCGCCATCAGCTCGGGGCCGACGACCTTGGCGACTCGCTCGCTGTCGACCTCGCGCCGGTTCGTCGGCTTGATGTAGACCCGGACGCCCTCGTACTTGATCTCGGTCGTCTCCTCGGCGTCCATGATGTCGGTGATCCGGCCTTCGAGTTCGGTGCGAAGGTTGGCGAGCGCCGTCATCCGGTTCTGGGTCTCAGCGAGCAGCTCGACGGCTGCCCGGTCGCTCAGGTGGTTGATCCCACCGACGGCGACGTGGCGCTGGAGGGTCTCGCAGGCAGACTTGCGAACGCACCACTTGCACTCAGAGTTGATGGTCTCGATGGTGCCGTCGCTTGCGTCGATGCGCTCCCACACGTCCCGGAGGTACCGCCAGGTCGCCTGGTTGTCCTGCCGGGTGAACACCGCCGAGATCGGGCCGTAGCGGAGCAGCCAGAGGGTCACCCAGATCCGCTCGGGCTTGATGTCCTTGAACTTGATCGCTGCGGCGAGGGCGTACAGCCGGTTCTGCACCTTGGAGTGCATCTCGTCGGGCGACATCGGACGGGCGTAGGTCTTGTAGTCCACCACGTCGATGACGTTGCCCGGAAGCATGTCGCCGCGATCCCAGATGTAGGTCACCGGGATCGAACCCAGCCTCGGATGGGTGAGGGTGAACGTCTCCTTGGACTCGGCGCAGATGACCTCGTTCCAGCCGTTCTCGTCTTGGTAGGCCAGGAACCGGTCGACCATCTCGATCGCCTGCTTCTTCTGGTTGGTGTCCAGGCCGAGAGCTGAGCAAGCGAAGTCGAGCTTCGTCATCACTTCGTCTCGGGTGTACGGAAGCTTCTTCATCACACGCTCGACCACCAGCCATTCGAGCGCCTCGTGGCAGGCGGTCCCGAGGTTGGCAGCTCGGCCACCCGGCTCTCGACCCTTCTCGATGTAGGTCGCGAAGAATCTTGCCTCACAGGATTCGAAGCAAGCGATGGACGATGCGGACAGTCTTTCAGGCTTCAAGTCATTCCTCCAGAAACGCCAGTGGCCGGGAGAGTATCCCGGCCACCGACCCCGACAACAGAGATAAGGGGGAGAACCCGGAGGCTCGATCCCCTCACCAATGCATGAGTGAGATCATACACGACCGCTGGGGAATGTCAACACTCATCACGGTACTAGGTCTGATATCGCGCCAAGCGGTACGGTGTGAAGCCATGACGAACCTCATCCCCCGTGCGGCAATCGGCCTCGTTCCTGCGAAGCCGAACAGCGCCCGCTTCATCAACCCTGACCGGATCACCGCCCACTACGGCGGCGTCGACCCTCTTCTTCGGACCGAGGAGGATCTGTTCCGCCTCATGCGTCAAGTCCAGTACCAGGACTTCAACAAGGGCTACAGCGACATCATGTACTCGCTCGCAGCCAACCCCTTCCGGCCGGTCCCGCTGGAGCTTCGTGGCTTGGCTGTTCGAGGGGCTGCCAACGGCACCACCACGGCGAACACCATCAGCCCGAGCGTGCTGTTCCCCTTCGGGCCGTCGCTGTCCGGGATCGCCCACATCCCGAACTGGCAGGAGAACATCATCGAGAGCGCCCGCATCGCGGACGACATCATCGAGTGGACCTTCGGCAAGGCGATGCCGTGGGTCGGTCACCGTGACTGGAAGGCGACCGCTTGCCCCGGCGACTGGATGTACCAGATGGTCAAGTCGGCGTTCGACGAACGGCCGGCACCCGCACCCATCCCGATCTGGGTGGCCGATCCTGACCACAGCCGCTGGCCCATCGTCGGCTTCAACTACATGACCCGTGACCCCTACGGGCAGGACGGGTACGTCCACTTCTTCCAGGACTTCCTGAACAAGACCAGCCCCGAGGGCTGCCCGGTCGACGGCGTCTGGGGTCCGATCTCCAGCGACCGGCTCTTCAAGTTCCAGGGCTACTTCGCCGCACAGGGTTACCCCTGCCGCCCCACGGGCATCACCGACCAGAACACCTGCGCCACGATCAAGTGGATCGGGACGGTCGAAGGCATCCTCTGATCTCACTACAACAAGGAGAAGACATGAAGGTACAGACCCTCAATCGAACAGCACGTCGATACCTCACGGTGTTCTTCGTCATGTTCGCCATCACGAGTGGCACCGCCCTCGCTGCCGGTGAGCAGGCGACGACGAACGGCCTGGTGCTCAGCGCGCTGCTCGTGACCGTGCTCATCAGCTACGTCATCCCGATCATCACGTCACTGCTCACCCGAAGCGAAGCATCGCCTACGGTGAAGCAGGTGGTGACGGCGGCGCTGTCGGCCATCAACGGCTTCGTCACGAACTCGGTCCTGGCTGACGGCTCGGCGTTCTTCACGAAGGAGGCGCTGCTCCTGTTCTTCCTGAGCTTCATCTCCGCTCAGGTGAGCTACGGGCAGCTCTGGAAGCCGCACGACATCAACTCGAAGCTGGCGCCCACGAAGGGCATCGGCTGAGTCCTGGAAGGTGGAAGGCCCCCCGTCGGATCGGATCGACGGGGGGCCTTCTCACTTGAGGGGACTGGACACATGGGGGTATCCAAGTCCGGATCATACGCTCCGAGGTCGGCCGTCGTCCACCTGAGAGATCACTGACCCGATGTCGGTGATGTCTTCGTCCATCGAGGGCTGCGAGTCCTTGGAGGGGAAGAACTGGCCTCCCCACACGCCACCTTCGTTTCCCTCGTAGCGGCTCTCCAGGCACTCAGCCCGCACCGGACACGGCAGACCGTCCTCGGTGCCGTTGCAGACGGCGAGAGCGTCGTCAGGTCGCCCACCCTTGCCCAGTACGAACAGGTTGGGGTCCAACCCTCGACACTTGGCTCGGGCAACCCACGGCGCTCTCTTGATGATCACGACTGGAGCTTGGCCTCGAACTCGCGGATGGTGCCCTCGATGGAGAGGAGCTGGTCGAGCGTGGCCTCACCGATGCGAGGGAGTCCCTGGGCGTCCAGCTCGGCCCGCAGCTCGCGGCCCTGACCGGCTTCAGCGATGGCGTTCGCACGACCCAGCAAGCCAGCCTTGATGTCGTCGATCACGGTGTAGGGCGAGCGGTCTTCCTCGATGTTCTTGGTTTCCTCCAGATCGCCCTGAGCCGTTTCCGGCGCGGTATCAGCCCATTCGAGGGTGATCTCGGCGCTGTCTGCGCCAGGAACCGGGCCGTTTTCGGCCTCCTGGACCGGCTCAACGGCCTCCTGAGGGGCCGGAACCGGCTCGACGGGGGGTTCGGGGGCCGGAACCGGCTCGTCGGCCAGGACGGGCCGCTCGGGGTCCATCGGTGGCCGCTCCGGCGTCGGCAGCGGGTTGGTCAGCATCCGGTCGCGCCGGATGGCTTCGGTGCGCTCAGCGAAGGTCATCTCCTGCGCCCAGCCAGCCGTCGGGTGGTTGAGCATCTCGGCTCGACTGACGTTGGGCCGGAAGTCCACCTCACCTTCGGGCCGGATGTTGGTGATGTCGCTGTACGCCTGGACTTCTCGGGGTTCGCTCATGTGGCGGGATGTTACCACTCCCGGAAGCCCGAAGATGGCTTCACCAGCCGTCGAGCAAGCTTCCTTCGCTGAGGCGATGTTCGGCGGCGGCGTGGTACGAAGCGTTCTTCTCGATGCCGACCCCTGATCGACCGACCTCTCGTGCAGCGACCACCGTCGAGCCGGAGCCAGCGTAGGGATCGAAGACCATCTGGCCGGGGTCGGTGCTGTACTCAATCAAGATCTTGAGCAGCTCCGTCGGCTTCTGGGTCGGGTGGACGTTCGTGCCAGGACGAACCTTGTCGACGTGCAGGATCGCGGAGCGCCGGTACGGCACCTTCCGCTTGCCCTTCTTGAGGTAGTAGATGAACTCGTGCCCGCAGCCCCAGTTGTAGGTCACGTCACCGATGCCGGGGTAGCCCTTCTCCCAGATGATGCACTGGCGAAGGTGGATGTCGAACTCGGCCAGGGACGCCAGGTACTTCTGCCATTCGGGAGCGACCTGCCACTGCGTGAAGACGTACAACTCGCAGGTGTCGGCCAGATGCGGGAGCATCGCCTTCATGGACACGTCGAAGCTGGCGAGCGCCGTCTCGACATCCATGTCGTCTTCGATCTCCTGCTGGAACTTCTCCCGACTCTCCGGGTCTTTGCCGTAGGTCGACTTGAACGCAACGCCGTAGGGCGGGTCAGTCACCACGCAGTCGATCTTCGGGATGTCGAGGGTCGTCAGAACCTCCCGGCAGTCCCCGTGAATGATCTTGTGCATTGTCATCTCCTTGTTGTCGGGGAGTCTCGCCGCAGTTGCAGCATGACTCGCCATCGTACCAGTGGTAGCAGTGGGTGATCTGATCCTGGGCAGGGCAGTCGAACCAGCGATCGTCGAACTGATCCATGAGCCAGCCGTCAGTCACCGCAGAACTCCTTGAGGAACTGGCGACGGTTCCAGCCGAGGAAGTAGTGGTTCAGCCCGTGGCCGAACATCTCGTGAATCCACAAGACGTGCGGGTACGCGGACCTGTAGGTGCATCGCGGGTAGATGCAGTGGTACCTGTGGCACGGGATTTCACAAGTGTTCCTCAAGAACGAGTCGTCGCAGAGCTGGAAGCGCTCGATCGTGTCGACCGAGTCGTAGCCGGTCTCGTGCTCGATGTCGAGGCTGACGGCGCGGATGATGGTTGCCTTGCTCATTTGCGCTTCACCATGCTCTTGTTGTCTTGCATCTCCTCGGCGTGGTCGGTCCCACGCTGCCAAGCGTCGAGGCGCTCGCCAGTGAGCCACGACGGAGCCACGGCGGCGTGCCTCGGCGGCGGGGAGTAGGGAGTCGGGACGACGGAGGTTCGGCCACCAGTGGCGACCAGGCCCGTGCAGAAGCAACAAGTCTCTCCGATGTCGTTCAGGGAGTGCTGGCAGTTCTCCGTCGAGAGCATCAGCCCTGTCTTCTTGGACTTCTTCTTAGCCATCGTCATCCTCGTCCACAGAGTGAAACTGGTTCATCGAGTCACGCCTGACCAAGTCGAGGGCGGTCTGCAACATGCCCACCGTCTCCATCAGATTCAAGTCGACGGAGTACCTCGTCACGAAGCTGACCGAGCCGTCCGACTGAATGATCTTGACGAGACAGATGACCCCGATCGGGATGGTCCCTTCTGGGACATCCATGATGTCGAGGTTGAAGGCCTTAGCCGACATGTGCTCGCTCGACCTTGCCGTTGCGGATGTGGAGGTTGATCCGATTCATCTTGAAGTCGTTTGTCACCATGAGACCTTGTCCGTCGATCTTGATGGTTCGTGAGCGCAGGCCAGCCAACTCGATCGCGACTACCGCATCGTCTTGATCCTTGCCGATGAGTCGCTGGCAGAGTTCTTCCAACAGCTTCGCGTCCGCACTCATGTCATTGGCCTTCCGTTTGGGTGTCACGGCGCACCCCTGCCCGCTGCGCCTTCGACCAGCAGCTCGTCAAGGCGGTCATGGAGT
>Ga0075158_10000261_pt1 | contig 42850 bp, 37 predicted proteins | sample JI91814BDNA_FD_70968 | JGI IMG/M metagenome (GOLD analysis project Ga0075158, IMG submission 70968) | Wastewater effluent complex algal communities from Wisconsin, to seasonally profile nutrient transformation and Carbon sequestration -... | ecosystem: Engineered > WWTP > Effluent > Algae... | reverse complement strand
ACTGGACATTTATGCTCCTCTAGGGACTTTAGAGTTTATTGTCAACGGCAAGAATATGAGTTGGTGCTCTTCGACTGCACCAAAAGAAGAGATCGTTGCTTTTGCTAGATCTTTGTCGAATATTGTTCATCGACTCAAGCTCGGCGAAGAGATTAAACAACCGAGAATTATGAACGGTGGAAATAGATGGTTTAAGTTGGTTGAGCCTGACACTGTTTGTATAAAGACCGGAAGCTCGACTATTACCCAAACTCAGTGCAGTTATTCCGAACTAAAGCAGGCTACTGAGACTTTTTGCAGGAAGCTATATGAGGAAATATCAGAAAGATTTCCGGATTACTTTGCATTGATGGACCTCTCTATGTGTGGAGATTCTAGAATTCCTTGTGGTGAAAAGTTGGTTCAAACTCTTTTGCAGCGTTAGTCAGCGACGGGGTGTTTGATGTTTTTGGACAACTTTCAATTCATTCTTGTCTATTGTGTAGATTGTAGTCGGTTCTTTGTCATATGTAGCAACGGTGATTTCGAGTTCGTCCGGATTATCTCCTGGTCTTACAACGTAATAGCAGTCCTCAACAGACTTTTCAGGATTTTGCATTGAATAAGTGCGTTTGACAAAGGCAAGACCCATCTGTTCTTGTTCGGAAAGTATTGTATTGACTGAGTTTTTCGGCCAAATTTCTACAGGAGATCTGCGCCCCAAAAAAATCGTTTTTACTTTGTTCGGCACAACAAAACTGCAGTCAATAAATGGTGCAATATTTGACGATTTGCCGAATAGGTGTAATGGGATGAGCACAAACATTTTATCTTTTACAATTTTGAATTTTGGCTTGCCTAGCACGTGAAGACTATCCATGTACGTGGAGCGAAACCTGAGTTGTCGACAACCGTTGTTCACTTGTTCGGTTACAGTAACATTGGAAATTACATTTCCCTCCAAGCTGTTGGCCAGAACCTTTTGAGGGTTAAGAAAGCAAAAGACTAGACTTGAAAATAGGACGAATTTACCCGAAATCATTTCTATCCTCGCGAAATCTAAGCAAATCTTTGCTAGTTTATTCCCCATATACGCATTTTTGTGTTGACTGAACTGGTAAAACGGGACTGTGTTGAGCCTCCCTTGTCAAGTGGTTGGGAGAATTGGAAGTTATAGTTACTCCCTGTATTGAATCAGAGCCTCTAACTCTGCTGCTCTTTTAACTTGTCACCTGGCATCGATGACGTCGTTCGTTTGATTTTAAAGACGTGATACAAAAAGAAAAAGGAAGGAAATAGAAGCAATCCACCAGCAGCCAGCGCCATCAAGACTAGCTCCAGCGTGGCTATATGCGAGGCTGAATTAAATATCGTCTGGCTCGGTCTGATGATATATGGATACTGTGCCAGCGCCCAGCCCCAGAGGATAAAGGCAACTTGCGCTGCGGCACAAAAGCGTGCGATGGCAAATCTGCGCGTTGCTAAAAATACTACAGTTGCTACAGCGGCAATAAAAGTACCGACATAAATTGGCGACATGATGTGCATGTCGTGCCAGAGATCGGGGGCACCATCTCTTGCCAGTAGATAGACAGTGAGTGCTAGTGCCGCTGTGATTGCTTGAGTGATATAAGCGCGCAGACGGAAGTCGTTTTGTAATAATGGCTCTTTTGTATCAGCCGTGAGATAGACGGCAGCTAGATAGGCAAAGAGCATCAAGGCAAAAAATCCAACAGCTATGGGAAAGGGTCTGAGCCATGGAGATAGATATACTGAGAAGAAATCGCCTTTGGTGATGATATGTCCGCCAGAGATTGCACCGACAATTGTGCCAAGCATCACCGGTGTAATTGTGCTTGATATGGCAAAGATACGTCCCCAGCGTTTTTGGACTTCGTCCTTTTCACTATCATAAGTGCGAAAAGTAAAAGCCGAGCCTCTCAGTACGATGCCAAACAAGAGCAGTGTGAGTGGTATATGCAGTGCGATAGAGGCAGTGTAAAACGCCCTGGGGAAGCAAGAAAAGAGCAAAACAACAATCAGTATGAGCCAGACATGATTGGCTTCCCAGATGGGACCAATGGCCTTCTCAATGGTTTTACGTTGCTCATCTTTGCGAGGACCTGTGGCAAGTAAATCCCAAAAGCCGCCACCATAGTCAGCACCGCCCATGACGGCATAGAGAGTCAGACTGGCTACACCGACTCCACCCAGGAGCAAAACACAATCGGCGTGAGAGAGGCTCATTGCTTTTGCTCGCCCTCATGAATAATCGGGCTATGACCAATCTGTCTAAATACAATAAAGATGACAATTAGAGCAAGCGCTAGATAAAGCAGGGTAAATAGCGTCGCTGACACTCCTAATCCCGGCATCGGCGTGACTGAGTGCGATACGCGCATGACGTTTTGGATGATCCAGGGTTGCCTGCCACACTCGGTCACCATCCACCCGGCCTCAATAGCGATAAAGCCCATGGGAGAGACGACTGCGATGGACTTTAGGAAGATATCGCTATCTAATAATTTGCGCGTCTTGACGTAGTATCCAGCCGCCCAGAGTGAGACTAGCATCATGGCTACGCCACAGCCCACCATAAGATCAAAACTGAGATGCACTATATTGATATTGGGCCAATCAGATCGCTCAAAGTCATTGAGCCCTTTGACCTCAGCATTGGGGTCATGGTGAGCGAGTACGCTTAGCATCATTGGTATTTCTATTGCGTAGTTGAGTTTGCCGGCTTTGACATCGGTGATGCCGCCGATATTGAGACTGGCACCCTTGGTGGTATCAAAGTGAGCCTCCATCGCTGCCAGTTTGACTGGCTGCAACTGCGCAGTGAGTTGCGCTAGTAAGTCACCAGACAATGGTTGCAATATCGCCGTAGCGCCACCCAAGGCAAGGGCAATAGCCAGTGCGCGCCGGTGAAAAATATTGTCCTTGGCTTTGAGCAGTAGTGTGGCGTGTATACCGGCTACTACAAAGGCTGTGGCTGCATAGGCGGCGAGTAGCATGTGTACTGCCTCTGGTAGTCCAGCCGGGTTAAACATTGCTTTTATCGGGTCGATATTTATCGCTTTGCCATCGATTAAATCAAAGCCCGTTGGAGTATTCATCCATCCATTGGCAAAGATAACAAAGAGTGCCGATGCTGCACCGCTTGCTGCTACTACCAGCCCAGCAAAGAGATGGACTGGCTTCGGGACGAGCTTCCAGCCATAGAGATATATGCCGAGAAAAATCGCCTCAGTAAAAAAGGCAAAGCCCTCAAGGGCAAAAGGCATGCCAATGATTTCGCCAGCAAAGTCCATAAAGCCAGGCCACAAAAGCCCTAACTCAAAGGATAAAACAGTGCCCGAGACAGCACCTACAGCAAACAAGATAGCAGCACCTTTGCTCCATCTCTTTGCTAGTTCTTCGTAGACATTGTCACCGGTCTTGAGCCAGAGCCATTCTGCGATACTCATCATGAGCGGCAGAGCAATACCTATTGCCGCAAAAATTATATGAAATGCCAGTGACATTCCCATCTGGCATCGCGCTATCAGCAGGTCATGCACGTTAATCCTGAATGGTCTATCGGTGATGCTCAAAGACTACTCTAATTTGACTGACAATTTCCTTTTTTGTCGGCTACTTTCACAAGAGTTATCTTTGCGATTAAATGCGCCCCGGCATTGCTAAATCAAAGTGCTTTAGGCTTGTCAGTATTTTCCGGTGATTTTAGATCTGTTTTTTCGGCATCTGGTGTCTCGTAAAAGACACCGCGATTGTTGTAGCCAGGTCTGGCTAACTGAGGCGCGTGAGCCTCTTTTAGTTGGGTCAGGGTGGGTTTGACTCTGGTGTGCGGTTTGAGGGCATCTGTGCAGCGCAGAGCGACTAGATCGCCCTCTTTTAGCTCTCCAAATACTTCAGTCAAGTTATTCATCATTTCGCCCTGTACCACGGGCACCCATTCGACTTGGTCGTTATTGATGCGACAGACAAATGTAGAGAGTGTGGAAGTGGTCTCAACTGCGCTTGGGGGCAAAAATAAAGACGGATGGGGGCGTTTGGTTGGCCAGTAAACCTCGCAAAACATACCTGGCAGTATGCGCCATCCTGGATTGGGGTAGTTAAGCTCGACAGGCATGGTCCGTGTTTTTTGCTCTAGCGCATTGCCAATTCTGGCTACTTTGCCTTTAAAGCGTTCGCTAGGATGGGTAGAGACTGTAAATTCTACTTCGGCACCGGGCACAACACCGCCGACGATAGCTTCCGGCACTGGGGTGATGATGCGCAACAGACTGAGTTGCTGCACTCTGATTATGGCTGGATAAGCACCGTGTCCTAGTGGTCCGACAAAGCTGCCGACATGCATGTTGCGCTCGGTGACATAACCATCAAATGGAGCAGTTATCACCAGATACTGCGAGATGTCTTTGTAGTTGTCGCTCGCTCTTTTGGCTGCCACCAGAGAGTCAGTGAGTGACTTGACGGCGTTTGAGGCGGCTTCGATATTTTCTTGCCATACTTTGACTTTTTCTCTGTCGGCTTCTACTTTTTGTCCGAGGACAACGACATCGTTAGGTGCCACGACTCCTGGTACCAGGGATGCTTCTTTGGTACGGGTGTAAGTGTCCTCGTCTCCAGCTAGTTGAGCTTTGGCTTCCAGTAGACTGGCTTTGGCTGCGGATAGTTTGGAGCGTGCCTGTTGTAGCTCACTACTTACTGCTTTGGCTTTGGCGATTGCTTCATTACTCTGGGCCAGTAGCTCTGGGGCTATCAGGCGCACCATGACCTGCCCTTTTTTAACTGTTGAGCCTCTGTCTACACCAATCCAGTCAATAAAGCCTGGTACTTTGGGATAGATTGCTACATCTTGATAGGCTTGTATTTCACCAGGTAGTTGATCGACTCGTGAGAGAGTTTGTTTGATCACTTTTGTCACAGGTAATTCTTGTACATCCGTAGATGCAGTTGGCGCTATTTCTTTTTTGTCTGAGCAACCAGCAAGCGATAGCGCTGTCAGGACTGCCATTGTCAGTGTCAGTGAGCGAATGTGATTTTGCATTTGCGTTGTCCAAAATTTATTCATCACTTTACTCGCCTCGGTCATCAGGATGTATAGAAGGTGAGGCAGTAGAGCTGTTACGCTGCACTACCGCAAAAACTAGTGGCAAAATAGTCAGGGCTGTCAGGGTCGACATGGTCAAGCCGCCTATTACTGCCCGTCCCAGCGGTGCGCTCTGGGCGCCGCCTTCGCTCAGTGCCAGTGCCATCGGTACCATACCCGATACCATGGCGATTGATGTCATCAAGATTGGACGGAGCCTCTCTTGTGCTCCAAAGAGTGCTGCATCCAGTGCTGTTTTGCCCGCTAAGCGGCTGTTCTCGGCATAGTTGACGAGCAAGATGGCGTTACTTACTCCGATGCCGATAGACATAATCGCTCCCATAAAGGACTCGATATTGAGCGTAGTGCCTGTAAGTTTGAGCATCACCATCACACCACAGACTATGGCTGGGGCAGTGGAAAGTACTATCAGAGCCAGTCGTATTGATTGGAAGTAACCAGTGAGCATGAGGAAAATCACAACGAGGGCAAGCGAAAGGCCGATGAATAGATGTGAAAATGTATCGCTCAGTACAGGGACCTGTCCTGCTACTTTTACTCTGACGCTACGGGGTGGAGAGCCGGCGCGGGCAATTGCTGCTTTTACTTCTTCGCCCACATGACCTAAGTCCATCCCCTTGATATTGGCTGTCAGTGAGACCATACGCATCATATTGTCGCGGTCGTACTCACCTACACATTTGCCATAAGTGACCGATGCTACATCACCGAGGAGCGGGTGCTCATGATTTTCTTTTTGCATTATGGGGAAATGCTTGAGTGCTTCCATCGACTGGATTTGATTTTGTGGCACCTGCACTTGTACTTGATAGGCGACACCGGTCTTTCTGTCCATCCAAAAATTTTCAAGGATGTAGCGGCTCGATGACGTAGCTGGCACCAGTGCTTTGCCCACTTGTGCTGGAGTCAGTCCAAACTGACCGGCTAACTCTCTATCGATATTGACGTCGATGGTGGGATAGTCGAGGGGCTGACCGTATTGCAAGTCGCGCAAATAAGTTATTTTTGCCATCTCTGCTTTGACTTTATCGGCAAACAAGCGGCATTGTTCCAGGTCTGGGCCTTTGACCACCACTGCTATTGGAGTAGGCGAGCCGAGGTTCATGATTTGACTGACGAGGTCGCCTGGCTCAAAGCTAAAGCTTACATTGGGCATTTCTTGGGCAAATTTGCTACGCAAGACATCTTTAAAACTTGGCAAATCGATATTGGCTTCTTTGCGCAGGCTCACATCCATTACAGCCTCGTGGGGGCCGCTTGTCCAGAGGAAGACTGAGCTAATCACAAACTGCACTGGTTGCTGTCCGGCATAACCCAGTGTTGCTTCCACGTTGCCGGGACCGGCTTCGCGCTTGATGATATCAATCATCTGCAATGTCTTTTCTTCGGTTACTTCAACTCTTGTGCCAGTTTGGCAACGCATTCTGATTCTAAAGTCTGTGGTATCAGAGTCAGGAAATAGTTCTCTACCGCTTTGCCAAAAGAGTAGAACGCTCAAAGTAATAGTCACTAAAAAATAGACCGGAATGACTACGGCACGCAGCTTCATCAATCTCTCTACCAGAGCATAATGAGCCGCTTTAAAACGAGCAAAAAATCCTTTCTCTTCGTCTTCTCCACCTTTGTGGCGGATTAAAAAGACCGCCATGACTGGTACAAGGGCGCTGGACATAAAGAAGGACCAGATCATGCAAAAGCCCACCGCCAGAGAGAGCGGCACAAATAGTGCTTTGGTCACGCCGGTCATAAAAAATGACGGTACAAAGACTGCGATAATCGATAACATCGCCAGTAGTCTTGGCACTCTTGTTTCAAATCCAGCAGCAAGAGTCGCTCTTGTTACTGGCTCGCCCCTGGCCATATGGGCGTGGATGTTTTCGATGTCTACTGTGGCTTCGTCCACAAGTATGCCAATTGCCAGTGCCAGACCAGAGAGAGTCTGCATATTGATTGTCTGACCGGTTACGTAGAGCGATAGACAGGCGCCTAAGAGCACACAAGGGATAGTCGTTATGACAATCATGGTACTGCGCAGATCTCTAAGAAATAGAAAGATCATAAGTCCTGGCAGAATCGCCCCTAGAGCGCCTTCGTTTAAAACACCTTTGATGCTATCGGTGACATGTTTTGATTGGTCAAATTCGTAGCTTATGGTGACGTCTTCTGGCAGCAGTCGCTGCATCACTGGCAAGTGCTCTTTGAGGGCATTGACCACAGATACAGTTGAGGCATCAGCGCGTTTGACCACAGGCACATAGACTGTGCGTCTGCCGTTATGCAGGGCGTAGCCAGCCAGGATGTCGCTACTGTCACTTACTGTGGCTACATCGCGCATAAAGACAGTGGGACCCGCACCCATTTTGATGGGTAGATTGTCGAGCTGGTGGATGTCAGGCAAGTCTGTATTGATTGGTGTGATTTGCATAAAATCACCCACACGAGCATTACCTGCTGGCACTACTTCGTTGCCTGTGGCCAGTGCTTTGACGATCATGTCGCCGGAGATATTAAACTGTCTCAGCTTTTGACTATCAGCACTGATAACAATTGTGCGAGCATTGCCGCCAAAGGGTGGTGGTGCCGATGCACCAGGGATAGTGCCCAGCTCTGGTCTGACTCTGACAAATGCTAAGTCTTGCAGTTGCTCGATGGTTTTGGTCTTGCTGGATAACACCAGTTGCCCCACTGGCAAGCTGCCAGCGTCAAACCTCAAGACAAAGGGCTCTACTGTGCCCGGCGGCATCAGTGTGCGTGCTCTGCTGACCATGGCGACGCAAGTGGACAGTGCCTCTGACATATTGGTGCCAGGGTGGAAGTACACTTTCATCATTGAGATGTTTTGAATCGTTTGCGACTCAATATGGTCTACACCAGGAATGTACAAAAAGTGCACTTCATAAGTGGAGACGATATAGCCTTCCATTTGATCTGGTGCCATACCGCCATAACCTTGCACCACATAGATGACAGGCATATTGAGGTCGGGAAAAATATCTTCCTTCATGGAAGTGATAGCCATGATTGCCGCCAGCATCATGCTTATAACCGCTACTATGACGGTTATTGGGCGCTTCATCGAAACAATCTGGAGCCACATTTAGTTAGTGACCTCTTTTTTCGGTGCAGCATTATCGTTTTCGGCGGCTGCCACTAGCTTTAGAAATGGCTGAATATCGCCGTGAGCATAGGAGATGGCAAGCAGTGCTTGCCAGACTTTGAGCTGGGCTTCTATGTCCTGGGCTTGCGCTCTTGCAAGGATGCGCTCTGCTTCGGCTACTTCTATTACATTGGTGAGACCGACTCTATATCTTTCTTTTGCTTTGATTTCATTTTCTCTGGCGGCGATGAGTAAAGTCGGTGTTTCATCGGCAATTTCTTCAGCTCTGCTGAGCATGATTTTGGCTTTTCTGTCTTCTTTGATAAGTTCCTGCATAGCCAGGTCATAGTTAGACCGCTGGGCTTCGATAGAGGAGCGCTCAGTAATTTTTTGTGCGCGTATTTTAAAGTATTCCATTACAGGAAATTGAAAAGTAAAGCCAACAGTCCAGTTGGCAGTTTTAGGAACAATGCCGGAGGCAATTGGTTTGATAAAACGACCCTGACCTGAGCCCCTGCCCCAGATGGCGGATTCAAGCCAGAGGTGGGGATACCAGCTGTGATCTAATAGATTGAGTTTGGATTTTGAGACATCGACTTCGGCCATACGGAGCACAGCTAGAGGATGTTTTTGCAAAGTAGCAGTGGTGTCTGGTACAATTATGGCGGCAAGCTTTGGCCGCTTTAAAAGTGGCTCTCCCACAGGTTGGATCAATGTGCCGGCCATACCCATTGCTTCCGCCAGATCTTGTTGCATCAGATCGGCTTCTCGCCGAGCCTCTATCAAAGCGATTTTGGCCAGTGAGACTTCGGCGTCTGCCCGAGCGGCATCAACTCCTGGTTTGAGTCCTTTATCACAAAGAGTGCGCACCACAAGAGACCAGTCCACCATGCGATCTAAAGTAGCCTGGCAGACCAAAATCTGTTGTTGCACCAGTAGTAGCTTGAGATAACAAAGAGCGCAGCGGGTGGTCACATCTAGCTCTGTCAGGCGCAGTTGGGCGGTGGACTTGGTTAGTGATTGTTTAGCCAGTTTGACATTGGCAGCGCGGCGACCAAAGTCTACTAGCTCCCACGAAAAGTTAAGTCCGGCGTTTGAGCCAAATATGCTGGAAAAAGTTGAACTATTGCCTGGCGCGCCTGATTGGATGGGAATGACGTTAAGATACTGCGGCAAAATCGTACCGGCTGTGACGTTTTGAGTAGCACGCAGCTCCTGCACGATCATGTCCATCCGCGGCAGGTATTGGGTGCGAGCGACGCTCACTTCACCTTTTAGCTTTTTTGTGTCCGAACTTTCGCGCGCAATAGAAGGATACTTTTTGTTGGCTGTCGCAATTGCTGTAGTCAGAGACATCCTCAGCGTAGGCTCGGTCAGTTCGACTTTGGGCCTGAGGGTAACTCTGTCCTGGTCAATATCAGCAAAGGCTGGCTGAGACTCAAATAACAAAAGCAGCAAAAAAATTGTACAGGCTAATCCATAATGCTCAGCAAATTTGCTGGACAAAGACATGAGTAATAACGAATGTCTATTAAACATGCCGTATTTTATGCAATCAGGTCTACCAACCACCACCAGAGCCTTTATAAAAAACGGTAAAAGGCAAGCAGCTCATAGCTTATACGACCTGAGCTGGGCAACACTTAAAGTTAGTAAAGAATAAGTAAGAGTTGGGCAGTTCTGTATTTTCGGCACTGATTGATCACTTATTGATCATCAATTGAACGAAACAGTACAGTGGTTCAAGCGGAGGCACCACTGGTAGTATCGCGCCAGTGGTGCCAGTTGTGAACAGTGCTCAGTCGATTGATTGGCTCTTTTGCGTCTAACTTGATAGCGCACTGATGCGCGATACTGCCGGTCTGTATCAAAACCCTGACTTACGCCACTTCTGAGAGTACGGTTGGGGCTTCACCTACTAGAGAGATTGCTTTAGGTGTTACACCAATGACCGGTCCAACAACCGCAGCCCGACTGATTGTCTCTACAGGATTGTGGCTATCAATTATTTGATACGCTTTGCGACGCTCATCAGCACTGACGCACTCCACCGAAACAAGCACTGCGCCGTTTGTCACGTCGCCCTCATAGGCATTGGCAAAGTACTGAGGCTGGCTGGCGTGCAAAAAGGCACTTAAAAAAGTACCGATATAAGCCATCACTATGCCGCCAGACACTGCAGCCATGATCATGGTCATCACCTGGAAGGTGACTACATAATGCAAAGGCGGAGCCAGCATGACACCACCCCATAGACCAGCAAAGGCGCCTACGATGCCGTATTTGACAAAGTATTTTGCCTGTGGGCTTTTGATTTTGGCTGATTGGTGATGAAACTCTGGGCAGTCTTTGCCAACCACATTGATGTCGACTTCTTTAAAGCCGGCTTTGTGCAGGTCCGCCACAATCAATTGCAGGTCTTTGGCATTTTCAAAGACTCCATAGACAAAATCTAACTGAGACATGGGTTGCTCCTTATAGTAGGTCCATAAATGGTCAATATTGGTTTGTTTTTAAATCGATCATCGATTATCGATAATCGAGAATAGATATTGGTAGTCTAATCTATAGGGGGGCAGTTGGGAAGTACTCCCTTTACAATTAATCATTTTGCCAATTTGGCGCCGAGGTCTGAATGGCTTTTAAGAGGGTCACCTCTACCAGAGAACAAATCACCCAGGTGATTATGGAACGCATCCTGGATGGCACCTACAAGCCCGGTGAGCGCCTCATCGAGATGCAGATAGCCGGGGAGCTGGGTATCAGCCAGGCGCCAGTGCGTGAGGCTCTGCGCTATCTAGAGGCGATGCGTATTGTCGAGACCCAGCCCTATAAGGGTACTTATGTGCGCGAGGTGACCGACCGTGAGCTGGCTGAGTCATCACAAGTAAGAGCGGCCCTGGAAAAGTTGGGCGCGCAGCTAGCGGCACCGCATATCAAAGATCATATTGAGCGTCTCGAGCTTGAGGCCAAACTCTTTATGAAAGCCGCTAAGGCAAAAGATGTGCAGCAGTACTCGCAGCACGATATTGAGTTTCATCGCATCATTATCGAAGCATCAGGTAACCAGTTGCTCTTATCTATATGGGAAAACGTGGTGCTAGAAAGCCGCTTTATGCGCACATTGCACCGCATTGGTGAGGAGCAACTAGAAGAGTTTGGCCAGGCCCATCTGCCCGTATTGGAGGCTCTTAAGTCCGGCAACGGTGCTAATGCCGGTGAGTTATTGGATAGCCTTATTTGCAAATATCATTTTATGGGACCCAAATAACCGTTTCCGTACTTTTTTGAGTAATTGCTATTAGAGGATTAGCTGTTGCGCCTGACTAAAAATAACCCCTTACTAAACGACGTTTTTAATTTACTAAAAGACTGCACTAAATATAGTGCTCTGGCATTTCTTGTTTTTGCTGTCTTTTGCGCCGCACTAAAAATTTTGGCTGTAATACAGGGTTACTACCCGCCAAAGGTAGATGGACCTCTCACTGTGGAGCCACAGTGGCTGCTTCAAGCTCCACTACAAGGGTACTTTGCAATATTTTTGCTCACTTACATAGTTATCGGGCTCAAAGCAAATCTGGAAAAAAGAGTTGTAAGCACAGCAGTATTAAGTAGTAGTTTTTACGGATTTTTGATTGTTGTACTACTGGCGGTGCTCAAGTATTTTGAGTTGAGCTACCTTTTACCCTCTGATATGGGGCTGATTCTATATTTTGAGCAAACGTCGTATGTGACAGCTTTGATACATGGCATAGTGTCTGCTTTTGTTGTGGGTCTTATATACAAGTTTTACAAACGCCCAGCTGTCAGTACTGGTGAGGGTTTGCGCCTGGGCTTTTGTATCTGGTTTATGGCACTAGTTAGTTTGTTGATTTATTTTGTAACGCATAATTGTCTCTAGGGCGTCGGTCGTAATCGCTCAAAGCCTCAGCTCTGGCTGCTTTTGGGCGATGTTCCTGTTTTTGAATTTTGGTGTCACTTTGTAGCTTTTAGCGCACTTGTGTAAACATCGAGCAAAAAGGGGTTGCCATATGCCCGCACAGAGACTAACTTGGTGAGAGGACAGCAGTAGCGTCCCTAGAAAAGTTGAGAGTTTTTACTATGGTGACATTATCAATTTGCGGCTAATTAAGCGGACTTATCGTCGCTGATAGCGGTGTGCAGGTAATAAAAGGTTTTATAGATCTAAGTCCGCAACCAAGACCTGGTGCGGATAGTTTGAGTTTTTGTATAGTGAGGTGGAAATGTACGATTTAAGAAATCAAATAACAGGAGCTGGAGCAGCTACGCTCTCCATGGACAGACAGATACGCACAAGACTGGTAATCACCGATGTGGACGGCACACTGGCGTCCTTTTGGGATTACTTTGTACCAGCTATGCGCGATTTTTTGAGAGATATCAGTGCACGCACTAAGATGCCTGTGTCTGAGCTTGCTCAAGATATCGGCCACGTCATCGAGAGACGCGGTACTCACGAGTATCCGTGGTTACTTGAGGAGACAGGGTTTGCCTGGAAGCATTTTGCTAAAGATCCAGATGCTTTTGTGGAAGAATTTGTCAGACCATTTTGGCAATCAGTTGATGCCAACCGTGCCAAATATTTGAGACCTTATCCCCAGGTCCTGGAGACTCTGCAGGAGCTTAAGGCTAAAGGTGTCAAAGTAGTTGCTCTCAGTGATGCCCCCGAATACATGGCACGTGTGCGCAATAAACAAATATTTGACGGCTTGCTTGATGCTGTTTATTCACTGGAAACAGTGGAGCCAGATCAGGATGATATCTTCCATCCAATTACTCTGGTGCACGGCAGAGAGCGCGTGCAAAAACTAAGAGAGTCTACTGCCGATTTGCAAACTCCGCTGCATATTATCCCGACTCAATGGGAAAAACCATTTCCTGCCGGTCTCGATAAAGTGTTGGCTGACTTTGATGTCTATCCTCAAGAAGCATTGTTTATTGGCGATAGTCTGGCTAAAGACGGAATAGTTGCCGCCTCACGTGGTATCAGATTTGTCTGGGCTCACTACGGCAGCAGCTTGCCTGCTGAGTACGAAGAAATGATCAATTACTCGCTCAAACCGGATATCGGTCAAAGCGGTAGCGTGGAGACACAACTGCCTCGTAAGACTCTACCCAAAGAGCTTATCACCGCTGTTGCTGCGCGTTATGATGAATTGCTCTATCATCTCTAAAAAGTAGGTGCACTACTGGTAGTGCTGCTACTTGATGCTAATTACACATCAACAAACAAAAAGACTCCATCAATTGATGGAGTCTTTTGCATAATCGCTTGATTTAATTTAGCTGTTCCAGTTGGTGACGTATTTGTTTACGCGTACACCTTTGGATTCCTGGCTGTTGCTGCCGCCATAAGTGCGGACATTGTTAGCAGCTGACTTGGTGTCGATGGCTTGACCTTCGGTATCGACAACACGAGAGTTGCTCGTAGTGTAGTTGGCTGACTGATAGCGTCTCATATCAGGCAAGATAGAAGGCGCATAAGCTGGAGGTGGTGGTACCAGGTATGCGTGGCTGGCGCGGCGGTGAGTGGTCTTGCCTTTAGCCAGGGCATCTGGAGAGACGATGACATTGCTTGTGGTAGCCAGAAGAGCTGCAACCGAAAGAAGCATGGCATTGTAATTACGCATCAAACCCCCAATAAACCAGCTCATCTGAACTGGTTCAATTTATTGACCTGCACCGATCATACCACCAGCAAACAATAGTCAAACTCTATCGGTCTAACATGGGAACCTTTAGATACAGTGCCGTTTACGACGCTAAAGCCTTACTGGTTAAACCACTTGGCTTTCTTGGGGTGTTTTCTGTCTTCCATGCCCATGTTTTTGCTGTCTTCTGGGTCCCAGGTGACGACCGATTGGCCCCACCAGGCCTTGGCATCTGTGACCGTCTGATCCTGCGCCCGGCGGCGTTTGCCACCATTTTGCAGGATTTCTTGTTGTTTGCGCAGCGTTTCTTTGGTTTTTTCCATGCGTGCCTGTTCTATCAGGAGCTGGAATTGTTCTTCCACTGACTGAGGGGAGGCTGGCTGGGCACATTCGGCTTCAGCGCCGTGTTCTACGGCCAGGCGCTCAAGGTTGGTCTGCCAGGGGTTGCCCTCCTGTACCGCAATGGCGGCGTCCGAGGCGCGGTCGCGTGATACAAGCTGGCGCAGCTTTTTAAAGAAGCTATCTAAGCAAATCATAGTAAATTCTCCCGGTCTAAATTAGACGAAGCACATCTTCATGTCGAAGTATTCCCACCACCCTGATGCGGTAACAGTGTTGTCAGGCAGATTAAGAGCCCGTTACATTAACCTCGGCAGTTTTATTTATTGATCAAATCCGCTCCAGATCAAATAGACCGCCACTTTAAAAGTAGCGGTCTATTGCGATAGTCTGCGCCTGGCTGGCTTTTAGCTGGTTACCAGACTGATAGTTTCTAGTGTGGACATGACCAGTGTTGGCACTTCCTGCTCTGCGTGGGGCAGGTCGATACGCAACTGATAATCGCCTGGTGGCTCAAAGCAGTGAATGCAGCGGGCTTCGTACTGGGCGTCACCGACCAGGATTTGTTCGCTGGAGTGGACCACACGCTGGGTGCGGCAGGCAAAGTCAGAGCCACATTTGCGGCAGACAGCAAGGAGCTTATCGACCCGGTCAGCCATAGCCAGGAGGGCGGGCACCGGTCCAAATGGTTTGCCTCTATAGTCGAGATCTAGACCACTGGCGATGATTTTTTTCTTTTGTCTGAGCAAAGTCTGAATCACATCAATAACGTTATCGCCAAAAAACTGAGACTCATCGAGTCCGATAACTACAGCGTGAGATGAATACTTGAGGATGTCCTTGGCGTCTTCCACCACAATTGCCTGCGATGTGCGGCCGTTGCGGGATTCGACATGGTTGGCTTTGGAGCGAGTGTCGATAGCGGGGCGCACAATAATTGTGGGCAAATAAGCCAGGCGCGCACGCTCGATACGCCTGATCAGTTCGCTCGATTTGCCAGCGCTCATGCACCCGACAATCATTTCGAAACGATATCCGCTAAACATAAAGGCTTTGTCTCCTCAGTGCCTGCAACTCAGACCGACTGTACCCCTCTTATGTATGTGTGCATGGTGTTTGGGGTCGGATGCCATGCGGATACTTATGGTAACCAAATTTGAACGATTTGCCAGATCAAATCGCTTTCATATTTCTTCATCTCAGTGGCCTGCTAGTGGTAGATCGGGTGGCGAATTGATTGTGGTTTTATATGTGGGCTATATCGCCGATCCTCGAAACCTGCTGGGGCTGCGATCTCATCTTAAAGATTAAAAAGCGTCGACTGGATTTTGGCGCCAAGCTCTGCACCGCCTGTGGTGCGATGATGATTTTGTTATTGTAAAGTGGATTTCTTAAGACGATCTCTATAAGACGATCTAGTTGAGCCACTTAGCGCAGTATTGCTTTGGCCACATAGCCATGATTAAAGCTCCTGATAGAGCTTTTGAGGGCATCTGCTGCCGTTAAGATACTCTGACAGGCGATGGTCAAAGCTGGGCAGGCAGAAGGTCCCAGATGTGTCTCTAGAGCCAGGGTTACCTGGTTTTCTTCAGCCTGTACACGGATGCAGGCAAGATGCAGCGTATCCTTAAAGCTCTTGAGCACTGCAGGCTCGGTAAATTCTTCCTCGACACCAATATAAGCCCGACAGAGCCTTACTAGCTCTAGAGCTAGTTGTTTTTGAGCGGCCGCCACTTGCGCTATGTCTATTAACGCTGACTCACAAATCTTGCCGCTTTCGACGCTTTCGCCGGGCAATAGTTTGAGACCGCTGACTATGGATAGCTCTCTAGCAAAAATCTTGCAAAAGCCCACGCTCTCGGACAGAGGCATCTCCAAAAGACGCTCTTTTGTGGCTTTGATCTGGCGCAGATGGCGCTCGGCTGTGCCGCCAAAGCTCTTAAACTGGCGGCAGATATTTTGTCTGATGCTTTTGACTGATGGCGCAAGCTCATTGTCGCCTACCGATAGAGACATCTCTATCTCCAAAAACTTGCGCAATACCAGGCGCTCAAGCTCCAGCAGTGTACTCTCCAGGTCTTTAAGGCTAATCAGCATAGCGAGGCGACTGGCGACCAGGTAGTAATCAGCGCCGGTCAGTGGGTTTTCGCTGATGTGCTCTTGCTCCGGGTCGTCAGGGCTTATGCCCAATAGCTGTCTGACACGTCCTTCCAAAATCTCATTAAAATTATCCAGCACCGCTTCGCCAAAGGGTGAGCTGAGTGGGTCTACCACCATTTGCTCTTTCCATTGCCCACTCAAGATCTCAGTCAGTATCTGGGTTTTGAGCTTGTCAGCGCTGGTGACCTGGTCCAGGGCGCGGTGCGTGGCGATGCGGGCTTTGTAAGTCATGGCCAGAGCATCAAACATCAACGGATGCAGCCTTGCTTCCTGGTATTTCATGGCGCCAGCACGTGAGCGTGCCAGCCAGCGGGTGGTCCGTGGCCCCCAGAGGACGGCTTGTGCTTCTGTTTTAGGCTCCATTACTTCCTTAGCCATAAAAATTTCCCGCTTTACTATCGGACCATTTTATAGCTCTTGTCTAGGGAGCGAGTTCAATCTCTCTTAAGGTTGCAATGGCAAGTTGCATGGCGGCAGCTGTTGTGTTACCGCCGGTGGTGGCATTGTCTTTTGCTCTGGCACCTTGCAAATACATTTTTAGATGAGTACTTGCTTCCTGACTTGAGCCTTTACAAGCGAGAGCCAGCCCCTTGATCAAATATAGATTGATATCGTTGCCGCCGGCGCGCTGATAGAGATCGGCTGCTGTAAGTGCGCTGTCATAGTCACCAGTTGCTAGCAAACTTTTAGCCAGCCCCAGATTGGCCAGAGTGTAACGTTTGTCGATTTCGATAGCACGTCTAAAGTCAAAGAGTGCCTCTTTATTATAATTTTCACGGGCAAGTGAATTGCCGAGATTGATGCGCAATTCGGGAGCGTCCATATTGACCGATGCCGCTAGCTTAAGGCAGGTGGCGTATTCGTCCATGGCGGACTTAGTGTTATTAGTCTCGTCATAGATAAGACCAATCCAAAAGTGCACGGCTAGATTGTTTGGTCGGATACGTGCTAACTCCTTAAATGATTGCATTGCCGAGTTGAGGTCACCTTTTTTATGAAAATCGCGACCTTCAAATAAATAATGCATGTCAGCCTCAGGAGTTTGAGGCGTATCAAAAGCTTTGTTTTTATCCTGTCCATAAGCCAGGGGGGTAAGCAGTAGATTGACGCTCAAAAGGAGCGACAAAGCTAGAGTCAATCTAGACTGGATAGACATCCTGGGCGGCAATAAGGTCAGAAGTGATTGTGGCATAGCTGCGATTGTAGCGGATCAGTGGGGTACTTTTGCCGACTGAGCTGGCTACAACATTGAAAATTATGAGTGTGGATTGAGGCAGTGCCAGTTTATGCACCAAGCGACAATCTAGAGACATGGCCGCATCAGCTATATAAGGCAGTCGGCAGCTTTCAAAATATTCTAGTAAAAATCCAGCCTGGCTCAAGCTGTCGCTGCCGTCTGGCTGACCCTCAGGCAGGTGGGTGGAAGGCTCGGTATCGGGTGCACGAGTCAGTACACTGGCAAAAGTCTGTACCGCCGCTAGATGTCTTTGCGCCAATAAAGACACGCTCAGTGTGCCTGTCTCCATTATGGATTGACCAGTGCGACTGGATAAATACACGCTGGTGCTAAAGAGCAGCGGGTCGAGACTGGCATAGCTCAAAGTGCTGACCATGGCATGATAACTATTATTTGGTCCGGGCGCGGCGATTATCACTACCGGACAAGTTAGTTGTCTGGCTAGTTCAAAATTTTCTTCTAGTGTCATTTATCGCTTTCTTTTGCGCGGGCTTGTCCCGCCACTATGGGCTGCACTGTCAATGATCTACCAGGTTTGAGTAGCCCTTCGCCTTCCAGCGGAGAGCGGTTGACAATGCGTCCCTCGGGCGCACCAATGATAGCAGGATCAAGTCTTTTGCCTCTGATATAGTCGCCAATTAAATCTACCTGGCTGTATTCCAGAGGCATCGCATTGATCTCTTGATGTACTTGCTCAATGGTTTTGCCCTGACCAAAAATATTGTATTTATTCCATTTGTCCACAGGATGAAATCTCGTGGCGATTGTGTAGGTTTGATCTGGTTTGACTGCTTCAAACACACCCTGACTATTGCGAATCTGCAAGTCAACGATGCGCTGTCCGCCGCCCTGTGGTGTCAGTCCTGGTTTGCTCACATCAAAGGCGTAACGCAGACCGCTGGTCTGTACAAAGTTACCTGGTTCATCCACTAGTTCGGATTGACCACCACTAAATAGTGACTTGAGTTTTTCGCTCAAGCTCACTGGTTTTGTCGTGGCCCGTTCGCGTAGTCCGTATTCGAGTGCGTCTTTGACTTGTTGACCGGTGAGAGTGACTTTGACCAGTTCTTTGGCTTCGCCTTCTCTTTTGCCAGCATTCATCACTACGTTGGCGATATCGAGGCGGGTGAGAGTCTGATTGGCTGGGATGTCTGCTCTGATGCCACCAGAATGCACCATCACTGCCTGTGGTGCCTGGTCGCCCAGACGTTTTTGCAAGCCGTCATTGATAGCGTCTGCCATCAAATTGCCGATAGCGGTCTCGCGGTTGCGACTGTTCGCTACTGTATAAGGGCTCAGGGCGATGGCGTCATAGCTTTCACTTTTAAGGGCATTGATTTCGGAGAGATTATCATCCAAAAACTTTCTGATACCGGGATCTTCAGGTACGTTAGCTCCGACTTGATGCAATCTACCGGTGGTTTGATAGCGGTGAGATGTGCCATCTGGGCGGATAGCTTGTTGCATCTCGCCGATCCATTTGCCACTATCGCCGGCCTGGGCAATTGGTATTTCAAAATTGCCAGCACCTTTGGGCATGGATGGGTTTGGTCCGACCCACATCGGTCTGGGCAGGGCATCGTGAGAGTGACCACCAAAAATACCAGCCACTTTGAGATCTTTTGATATGAGGTGCTGCGCTAGTTTGACGTCTTCGCCCAGACCCAGGTGGGAGTGGATATTAATAACATTGACGCCCTGGGCGTTGAGTTCACGCACTGCCCGCTCGGCAACGAGAGCGGCGTCTTGATATTTGAGAGCTTCAATTGCTCCTTCTTCGGTGGTCAGACCGATGGTGCCCACTTTGACTTGTTTGTCGCCTTGCGTCACAGTCCGGACTACGTATGGTTTGAGGATGCGCTGATACTGGTCATAGGCGGATACATCAAGATTGGCGGCAATGAGGCTGACATCAGGATACTTTTGCAAGAGTGGTTCCATTACTGCTGGATACCTTGGCACATCGCCACGTCCGCCAGGAGCGTCGTAAGCATGATTGCCGGGTACCAGTTCTTTGGCTCCGGCTCTCATTAATGCTTCGTTTTCAATGGCGCCACCTTTTGTAAAGGCAAAATTGACGCGACCAGACTCGATATCTCCCGGTACAAAAAATCTAGCATCAACACCGTTTTGAGCGGACTTGTCCTCAAGTGTTTTGACCATTGTGGCAATGCGCGGGAGCTGCTCTGTATTACTGTGGAAGTCATTGATATGATAGTTATCCAGTCTCAGTAAGTCCTTTTCGGGCATGAGCAGTGCTTTTGTTTTGCCTGCTATGTCTTTGTAGCGCATCGCTGCTGTGGCTGTTGTGCCCAGCCCGCCGCCCAGGATGGCACCGAGAGCACTGTCACTTACAACTTCGCCAGCCGTTTTTGTGAGACCGCTCAGTGGATCGTCTTTTATTGCTTCCCAGTTGCTTGCGGTGCGGTGTGGCACACTCCATATAGCCGAGCCAGTGGTGCCACCGGCGATGCCTCTAACGGCGCTGGCTTTAAATCCTTCTTTTAGTGATTCACTGGCTAACAGTCGGCCTGTATGCTCTGCTACAGGTGCGGAGATGGCGCTGCCAAGCTCGGCTTTGCCCAGGCTGGTAAAATATCGGGCGGCTACAACGCGCTCAACAGCAGATGCTCCGACGCCTGATACGGCGTCCACTGCCCCCCAACCTAGATCTTTGTATGATGTGGTGCGCTTGTCTTCGGGGATAAAGGCATGTTCAAGACCGCTTTTGCTGCCATATTTGAGCACTCCGCCAGCCACCATTGCTAGTGGCAATGCTACTTTGCCGACAGCGGTGCTACGGGCCAGGGCAAAAGTTACTGTGCCTCCCATGGCAGCGGTCAATGAGCTGGTCATATCGACAGCAGTGCTAGCAAATTGACTGTCTTTGACAGGCTTTGTGCGGGCTATGGCAATACTCTGGTCAAGGAGTTTGTTGTCCATCGCCAGTGCTTTGCCGCTCAGCATATCTGAGGGCCGGGCTAGTTGACCTTCAGGCGATTTATTTGTGCTCACACCCAGTAGCGATAGCGGTATATTTTCTCCCGGACTGGAGGGGGCAGCCTTAGCCGGTTGTTCTATAGGGTTGGTAGTTGATTCCAGTGTCACAGAGCGCCCCTTGATATCCCTGCGGTTACACTAAGGTATAGATAACTATTTGGTAAAGTGCATAAGAGGCGCTTTATACGTAAAATCACTAATACAATTGCTCTCTATGAGAGCGGTTTTATCTCGAATGTTAAGCCCTGTGGCACTTTTGTGACTAACAATGACCAGCTGTCTTTTACTTATTGATACCATGCCTACCGTCTGCCACAAATGTCAGACAGCTCTTTGTATGCGACAACAGGTTTTAAACATGGCTCAGGGCGACCTCGATGCCATGCTTTGTCTCAGCTGTATGGCGCAAGATTGCGCTAAAGAGCCCGAGCAGGTTTTACTCGATGTCGGTGCTTATATACTGTCTCGGCAATGCTTTAGTACTGAGTGGATCAAGTATGCCGATAGCAGTGCCTGTCCCTTTGCTACTACCTGTCTGCCAGATGTCTGTTTTACTGTAAAAACCTAAAAACTTACGCTCGGGTAAAAAATGGAAACGCTAGATTTGCGCGGTGTGAAATGTCCCACCAACTTTGTCAAAACCAGGCTCAAGCTGGATAAGATGGCTAAAGGCGATCAGCTCACTGTATTGTTGGATGCTGGCGAGCCGGTGGAAAGCGTCTCCAGTAGCGTGGTCAGCGAAGGTCATGTTATAGAAAACTCAGACTGGCAAGAATCAGGTCATTACAAGGTCGTAATCAGGCGAAGCTAGGCGAAATCAGGCGGGGATGGGGCTTTTGCCTGGCTCGACAATTACTTGAAATCGGCATCAGGCGCCGTACTGACAAACGCGATATCATGGCCGCGTTAGCCTTTTGGTGGCATTTATTGTTATGAATCAACGCCTCAACATTATTGGTCTATTGATTGCTCTTTGTGCAACTCTGCCGCTCACCGACGAGTTGGTCCTGGCTGCCGATAACAGTCATGCTGGAGCTGCCACACGCAGCACGGCTAGTGCCAGTCAACCGGCCATGACCGCCGCACAACTTGCCCAAGAAATAGATAATCTCAGAGCCAAAGTTGAGAGTGAGCCTGGTGACGCAAAACTGCGCTATACACTGGCTGAATATCTCAAAAAAGCTGGACGCAATAAAGAAGCTGCTCGTCAGTATCTACAGGTGACAGAGAGTGAGCCGGCTTTTTATCACGCTTATCACCAGCTCACTTTGACCACACAAGACAAACATATTTTGGATGAAGCCCAGGGTCGTCTGACCTTTTTGATGGAAGAAAAACCAAAAGATCTGCTATTGCGCGTTGCTCTATCAGAGATTTACGAGCGCAAAGGTGATTACTTCCAGGCTGGCAAAGTCCTGGTCGATCTGGTCTATCAAAACGCGGTACCAGATAAGTATCTAACTAAGGTCACTAACCGCATCCGTTTGATGCAGGCTAAAGCCAAAGACTCACATGCCCTCGATAAAGTATCCAATTTTGATGAGCAGATGGAGACAGCACCACCACCTCTGCCGGAGTCCACACTCAATAGAGATCTCTCTATATCTAAGGTTAAAGAGCCGCGCGTGATGCAAGGATTTGGTCATGCCACACTACTACCATAATATTTTGGTCCGTAGTATCGTCTGCGGTGTCAGCATTTTTGCTCTTGCTGGTTGCAAGGGTACAGTTGAGACTAAAGATGCCAATCTCGCTCAGCTTGAGACTCGATCTGGTATTGCATCAGGTCCGGGTAACACTGCTTCAGTGCTGACACCAAGTGACACTCAAGTCAATATGGCTGTCGAAGAAGAAGTCTGCAACGTTACCCTCAAAGCCTGGCGTAAGGCTACTGCTGGTGATGAAAAGGGCGCTATGGCTGATCTCGAAGCCCTCGACAAAAAGCATCCAAACGTATCAAACGTGCAGATGATGATGGGTCAAGTGGCTGATCATTTTGGTCACAACAAAGAAGCTCTGGAGCACTTCCGCCGCTCAGCCAAGGGCAATGAATACAGCATGATGCGTATGTATAAGCTGGCTGATTCGCTGAGAGCCAACGCTAAATATGACGAAGCTATTCCAATCTTCCGCAAGATTTTAAAAGGTTCTGAGAGTTTTGAGCCAGCTTTAAAGCAACCCTTTGAGCTTGGACTGGCCGATTGTTTGTTGCATCAAGATGCTCATTCAAAAGAAGGTCTGGAATTGCTTGAACAAAGTCTCAAAGATAATCCCAAAGACCAGGCTGCTGTCAAACTAAAAAAAGAATTTGCTGGCAAATAAGTCTTTATTCTTTTGCCAGGTAAATCTTAGAAGTCCTTTTCGTTGCTTGCTACCATGGCAAGCTCAAGAAGCATTCGTTTGATTTTGCCCACTTCGCCCTGCAATTGTTCAAGCATGGCCAGTCGTGCGCTCAGTGTTTCGATATTGAGTCCGCCCTTTTGTGATACTGATGCTGTCAGCACATCCAGTTGGTTTCTGCTATTTCTGTCGGTAAAAGCTGGGATATTACGGTCTTTGATCCATCTATCGATGAGCAAGTCTCGACGTGATTCGCGGCCTATGGGATTGCCGTTTTGATCGCGGGGAGCCGTGTTGAGAAACTCCCACACCGAATTTGGATACTCCACTTCTTTGACTGTGGGGTAATCAAACACTTTAGCAAGCATGTTGGGCTGTGATTCTGACGGTCGTTTTTTGCCATTGTACTGTCTCATCGCCCAGAGCGAAAAAACTGATGGTACGACACCGGCCACGATACCAGTGATACCAGAGGGAATGGCGTACTGAGAATTTCTATAGGTGGGGATGGTCAGTCCTTCGCAAACTGCCCAGAGTGCACCGTTGGTATAAAAGGCAGCGGCATTGGTTTTGGCCACAAGGCGGTCGCGGTCGTCGGTAAATGTACTGAGCAATTCTGCATAGAGATTTTGTTCAGCATCGATTTCGGCTTCAACAAATTCTATTTCTAAAAGGGTTTTTTGAATTATTTGACCAGCACTAATTTGAGCTGCCATATAATCTTGTCTGGCACTGATGCGCTCAAGTGTTATGCCTTCGCCAAGCCTATCTAAATTGGCTTTTGTCCGACTTAATTGATCAAGCACCGGGGTGAGTTTGATTATGTCTGACAGTTGTTTACTGTTAGGGCTGATACTGCGCTGACAGAGATCTACTCCAGTTTTTAAAATTTGAGTGGGCTCAGCTACGGAGTTGGCACCGCTGGGCAAAGCTCTAGCTGCCAGCATGGACGGTGTTTTTTGTCTCACAGCTTTTTGAGCTGCATGGGCTCTCGTTGCCAGACTCATAGATGAGCTGAGCATAAAGCTGACAAATAAACAGAGCGGGCGCGATGACACTTTTGTCCCCAGTTTGTGAGTGTTCAAATGGTCCAACTTTGCTGCCATAAAGTCAATTGAGGCACTGGATTATTAGCAAATCAAAAGAGAGAGAACACCAGGTCCTCTCTCTTTTTGATTTTTAGCTTTTGCTAAAGACTACTTGGTGAAGGTCACTACAGCGGTCTTTTCGCCCATTTCGAGTTTGGCGGTGAAACCAAAATGCTTAGCTGTTGAGTTGATGCAGGTTTCCCAGCCTTTGCCCATTTCTTCGCCTTGCTCTTTGGTCATGGTGCAAGTTTTGTTCATTGCTTCCCACATTGCGCAAGCGAGGTAGTTCATTGAAGCTTCGGTTTCGCTGCCCCATACTTCGATTTTGCTGCCGAATACATTGGTTTCGAATTCAGCGAGTGCTGTTACGAGTTGCATAGGGGTTTTGATGTTGAGGGTATCGAGATGAGCAAACTTAACTGTTTCCATCTTGGTACGGAAATCTTGAACAGCCTTCTCACCATAGGTGGGGAGAACAGACATGATTGTAGCCATTTGGCTGCCCATTACGCGAGCGGCTTCAGCCTGGATTTTTGTTACTGGCCATGTGGCTTCTACAACGGTCTTTTTTGTTGCTGTAATTGTCATATTGTTGAGTACTCCAAAAGTATCAGTGGTGTGTGTCTCGCTTAAGAGTAAGGGCAAAACAGCACATCTTAGCTGGATTTAAGGAGGGCTTATTTATTTCTCTTGGCAACGCTGCGGAATGCTTACTTGCCGGTTTGCTTTAAGTCAAAGTCTAAAGCGGCTCTTGATCTTTTTCTTTTAAAAGTTTTTCGGCCATGGCTTTGTCTTTGGCTGCTCGTACTTTGTCGCCGAGTTTTTCGTAGGCTTTGCTGCGTGCCATATATGCAGTACTCGAATCCGACAACTCAGCAGTTTTTGTATAAGCCGCTATTGCCGCTTTATAGTCTTTTAGCTCCATCAGGCACTGCCCTTTGCGCAGCCAGAGTGAATCATCTTGGGGATTGATTGTCAGTACTCTATCTATATCAGCAATTGCTTTTTTATAGTCCTTATCGCACATATACATGTCACTGCGCTCAATCAAAAACTCAAAACGCTTGCCTGGACTTGTTTCCATTGCCTTTGTGATGTCAGCAATAGCTGGCTTATATTGTTTGATTTTGCGATAGGTCGCTGCTCTCCACTGATATCCCCGCGCTTTTTCCGGGGCGTATTCAATGTATTTAGTCATATCGTCAATTGCTTCTTTATCTCTACCTGTGGCCGATAGTGCAATTGAGCGCTCGTGATAGGCGCGAGGCAAATCTACTTGCAGCTTAAGCGCCTTTTCAAATTGGGGGATGGACTCCAGGTATTTATTGGCGTTGAGATAGAGCGAGCCAAATTCGAGATAGGCCTGCGGATTTTTTGGCAAAGTCTTGACGCAGAGTTCCATTGTTTCGACAGCTTTGTCAAATTGGATCATGTAGTCGTAACTCAAGGCTTTGAGCACGTAAAAGCGATGGTCACGTGGAAATTTTTTGATGGACTCATTACAGCTTGCAATGCAAGCATCGCATCTTTTGTGGCGGTAATGATTTTCAGCAATAGTATGTGCCGCATCTGCTTCGCTGACAAATTTTTTGCGTCTCACTGCCATTTGAGGATGGGGCGCGTTTGTACCACTTGCCACTGAGGTGCTCACTTCGGCTGGTTTGGCATAGGCTGTGCTAGCTTGCATCACTAAAATTAGTGACGGTAGTAGTGCGGCTTGGTTAAACTTGAGTGGCAGTAAGGCGACAGCAGCACTGTCTCCAATATTGAGAAAAAGGTTTGTATTGAATTTTGCCAAAACAAGTCACTATCTAAGCGCAAGCGCAATCAGGATAATCAAGATCAATAAGCCTAGCATAGCAGCAATCATGAGCGCTGTACCTGGCTTTATCCTGGACCTGCCGATAATAGCCGTTGGTGCTTTTACTTTTATAGTCTCTGGATCATTGGTGGCCGCTATGAGAGCTTGCATAGTCTCAAAGTGTGGCGGCGTTCTGGTGCTGACATCCAGGAGCAAATGACACATGATCATACTCACTGCATCTATGTCGCTTTGCAGTGTGGCACCTTCTCTTTTGTGTTGATAGCTTATATCGGGTATGCCATCATCTGTAGTGCGTGGTGATAGATTGGTTTTTGACTCTCTGGGCAGATTTGTTTTTGTTTCCCGCGGCAAATTTGTTTTGGTATCTTTTGCCTTTTTTGCTACGGCAGTTGTTATTTGGATGATGCCAAAGTCAACAATACTAGCTTGATAATTGTCCCCATCATCTTTGGCGATAATGATATTGGCAAGGTTGAGGTCACCATGGATAAAGCCAGCCTGGTGAGCCGTATCCAGTGCTTCGGCGATTTGTTTGATTAATGAGATGGATGTCTCTTTATCGAGCTTGCCATGCCTTTGCATCAGTTCATAGAGTGGCACGCCTTCGACGTATTCCATCACAATGTAGGAGAGTTTAGCGGGCACATCAAAGCCAAAGTCCAGGATTTTGACCAGACCGGGATGATCCAATTTGCCGCCTCGCGCTGATTCTTTTTGCCAGGCGCGAGCTAGAGCATTGTCGATAGCAAAGGAGGGTAAAAGCAGTTTGAGTGCTACGGTATGGGCGCTATCTTGTGGGCGGGCTCTGTATACAACAGACTTTTGTCCGTGACCGATTTTTTCGAGGGCGTAGTATTTGCCAGCAAATACCTGACCATCCATCAGCCTCAGGCGACTGCTTGCCCCGGCATTTTTGGACGCAGACTGTGGCTGCCTTTGAAACATGAATCGCTTAGAGACCAGGTCTAGGAGCGGCTGGCTCAACAGACAGTACCGGTGCACTGCCGCGCCATAATTTGCTCCAGATAATGGGCGTTTGCAAACTGCTGCGGTCGCGCAATACTTCTAATTGCACTTCGGTTTTGAGTCTATTAAAGGCGTCTGTGATTGGAGTCTTTGTGCCCAGTGATTCAATGAGTTTGCGAGTAAAGACACTGTTTGGATAGTTCTTTGATTCCCAGGATACTTGCTCCTGTGAGGAGCTGCAAATAACCATCTGACCTTCACCAATAGAAAGGTTTTGTGGTGTAGCGCTGATTGAGCGACCGAGTGATTTACCACCAGTTGCAGCTGCACTGTGGCAGACATCGAGGATGAGCACCACGCGGTTGGAATGGACTTGCTCCTGGATCATTTTGCTGAGCCATTGTAGTGGTATACCGGTGGAGACCAAACTGTTTTTGTCTGTATCATGCGCCACCAAAAAGTTGACTCCGGTATCATCATTGGCAGGCGAGCCGTGGCTAGAAACATAGACCACCACTAGATCATCTGGTGCTGCCAGTCGTCCAAGCCATTTTGTGCCCATGGACTGGATAATACCTTCTCTGGTGGCAGCATTATTGGTCAATAAACGGATATGGTCTTTTTTAAATCCAGCTGTCTGACTCAGATAATTGGCAAAATCCGTGGCGTCTTTTGCCGCAAACTTGAGATTGATAGTGGGGTCTTCAAAATTGCTTATACCGACCACCAGGGCCCACTTGTCGGCAATTGTCTTGGTGGCGCCAGATTCGTTTACTGAGGTCTCTACTTTGACTTGACCGCCAGGCAGCATTTGCACCAGTCCGGCAGTTTTCTTGAGAGTGTTTTCGGCTTCCTGCGCGTTGCCATTGGCTTTTTGTATTTGGGCCAGTTCTGTCAGGTCGCCTGCAACTTCTGGAGTCTGAGCCCCGTTTTTCTTTTCGATTTCGAGGATGACACTATTGAGTCGGCTCTGTGCTCCGCTCAAATTGCCTTTTTTCTTCTCTACCGAGGCCAGTTCTCTCTGGATATCGAGAGTCAGTGAGCAAGACGGACCAAAGGCCGTCTGTGCCTTACTGAGAGCCGCTGTAAGGTAATCGTTGGCTTTGTCTAAATTATTGCTTGATGCATATAAATGACCGGCTGCTTTTTCAAACTCAATCAACTCCGGGCTGGTCGATGGCGCCGCTGCCTGGGCAGTTTGCAGTGCTTGCTCGGCGAGAGTCGTACCCTTTTTGACGTTGCCTCTATCGGCTTCCAGTATGGCTTCTTCTTTAAGCACTTGCGCTATCTTTAGATGGCTTGTGCCCAATATGTCTTTGAAGTTGCTCAGCGCTTTTTCAAAGTATTCACTGGCTTGATCATAGTTGCCCAGGTGCTCTTCTAATTTGCCCAGGTTAAACGTGCCGGTGACACGATTGACTGTCTGTCCCTGTCCCAGCATGTGATTGTAAATTGCTTCGGCTTCCTGGATTTTATCGCGGGCTTCGTTATATTTGCCCTGACTGATTGCCACTCCCGATAGTGCTACGAGATTGTCAGCTACTTTTATGTTTTCGTTGCCAAAAATTGTTTTATTGATGGCCAGAGCTTTTTGCAGATAAGACTCAGCTTCGTCAAATTTATATTGCTCGGCGCAGACTAGAGCTAACCCGCTTGAATAAATCATGCCAGCATAAAGATGGTTTGCACCAAAGGCAGTGTCGATCATCTCGACGGATTTCTTCCAGATTTCTTCTGCTTCTTTGTAGCCGCCTTTGACTTCACACAACTTGGCTGAATTGGAAAGGGCATAAATAGTGGCTGTGGGGTCCTTGCCTTTGAGATTTTTGGCTATTTTTACAGCACTCTCAAGGAGCTTTTGTCCCTCATCGGTCTTGCCCCATCTAAGATAAAGACTGACCAGATTGTTGGTCGCCAGAGCACTTTTACCTGAATTGTCACCGTAAAGAGCTTTATTGATCTGGATAGCGTTTTGATAATAGGTCTCAGCTTCACTATAGTGACCTAGCTCTTCGGCTTGCACAGCGAGATTGTTGTAAAGCAATGCACCGAGATCTGAGCGAATTAGATTGGATTTTTCGGCCATGATCAGAGCCGCACTGGCATTGACGTCGGCGTCTTTATACTGCCCGAGTGCTAGCTGGCACTGAGAGATACCGGCATAAATAGTCACCGCTGTACGCGCGTTAGCGCCGCTTATGGTGGCCAGGTCTTTGGCTTTGAGCGCCAGTCTCAGCGCGTCTTTATAGTTGCAGCGGTCGTACTCTTTTTGGAAGGCACTGTAGACACTATTGAGGGCTCCGCCCTGCTGCGCCAGGGCTGGAGCAGTAAAGACCACAGGCGCGCATGACAAAGTCAAAGCGGTCAGGCAAGCAATGACTCGTGACCGCAATGTAAATTTAGACAATTTGTACTCTCAGCTCTCTAGAGGATGTTTTTGAGTGCTTTGATCAACATCTCGTTTTCTTCTGGCAAGCCAATTGAGACTCTCCAGCAAGTAGGTAGACCAAAGGCAGTCAGAGGACGGATAGCGATACCGTGTCTGAGTAGTCCTTCGTGGATACGGGCTACTTTATCCTGGGCGCCCATCTCAATCATGATGAAGTTGGCGTGTGAAGGCACTCTCTGCAAGCCAAGTTTATCAAACTCGGAGGTAAGGAAGGCCATACCTTCTTCGTTGTTTTCGAGGGTGTTGCCCAGGTATTCGTCGTCTTGTAAAGCAGCCAGACCACCGGCTTGAGCCAGGATATTGGGCTCAAAGGGCAGCTTGATGCGATTGACATAGTCAATCAAATACTCGTGACCCAGTCCATAACCCAGTCTAACTCCGGCCATACCGTAAGCTTTGGCAAAGGTACGCAGGGTCAGGACGTTATCGAGACGATAACGCATGGAGTCAGGATACTCAGGGTTGTGGGCGGCAAATTCGTAATAGGCTTCGTCCAGGATGACAAGCACATGCTCTGGCACCTTGCGGATAAAGTTTTCGAATTCTGCCCGGGTAAATATGGTCCCTGTAGGATTGTTGGGATTGCATAGGTAGATGATCTTGGTTTTGTCGGTGACAGCGTCAGCGATAGCATCTAGATCAAAGTGATAGTTTTTGAGCGGTACTGTGTTGAGCTTGATGCCCTGAGCGTTGACCAGTACATAGAGACCTATAAAGGTACCTTGCGAGGTTAATACTTCGTCGTCATCGTGCAAAAAGGCTCTGATGATGTTGGCCATGGTGGACTCAGATCCACTACCCAGAGCGATATTGTCGACCTTGGTAGCAAAGCGCTCAGCCAGGGCCTCTCTCAGATGGGTACCGCATAGGTCAGGATAACGGTTGATCTCGGGGAGCATCGCTTGCATCGCTGCCAGGGCTGATGGCGGGGGACCGAGAGGATTTTCGTTGGAGGCCATGTTAACGAAGCGCTCAATGCCCAGCTCTTTTTTGAGTTGCTCGGGCGGGCGACCTGGTTGGTATGGCTTCAAAGCTTCGACGTGAGGGGGTACGAGCCTTTTGGGCACGTCTCTCTGGACGCCAGGATTGAATGGAACTGTATTTTTGGGATCAGACACTATGGCAAGCTGTTGTGACATCGATGCTAGTTGCTGAATGAATGTTGCCATGGCTTCCTTGTTCTTTCAAGAATTAGTTGAAACTTAGTTTTATCGCCCTTCTAGTCCGTCTCATTTTTTTGCTTGGTGTCAGGATAGGTTTGTAGCCCCAAATACGCAAGACATCCAGCATAAGAACTAGCACCGGCTTGTCATCCGACACCCGGTCCGCTATCTCAGTTCGATATAAAAAGTACCACCTTATTATCTTCACGACAAATTAATGACATAGCTTTTTAGGTTGGTTCAGAAAGTTTTTATTATTGCCTTAACGAAAACGGCATTTATGGCAGATCTCAAGATATTAAGGCGACCTCATAATGGCGTATATGTTTCTATCTTTCTGCTCATAATTAGATATGGCGTTCTCGTAATATTTGAGGATTGCTAAGGCGCCTGGATGTCAAGCGAAGGCGCTTTGTTGAAGAGTTTGACGTATGTCTAAAAGGAGCATCAAAACTGAGAGGTTTGTGCTAAATTAGCAAGTATCTACCTCACTGCGGGTGTAGTTCAATGGTAGAACGGCAGCCTTCCAAGCTGCACACGCGGGTTCGATTCCCGCTACCCGCTCCATTTTTAACTGCGACTTACTCGTCACTTTGTAAGGTTTAGGAGCAGATTTTGTCCGAAGAACGTCTAGCCATCAGTGATGTCTTGGTGGCGCGTAAGCGTATAACAGGCTTCGTCACTAATACACCTCTGCGTAAATCACACTGGATGTCTGATGTATCTCAGGCTGAAGTCTGGATGAAGCTTGAGAATTTGCAGGTAACTGGGTCCTTTAAATATAGAGGCGCTCTCAATGCCATGACCTTTGCCAAGGAGCGTGGTATCAGTCGTGTCTTTACCGCCTCGGCTGGTAATCATGCCCTGGGTATGGCTGAGGCAGCGCGCACCACTGAGCGTGAGACAACAATCTGCTTGCCAACCAATGTATCGCCCATCAAAAAACAAAAGCTCGAACGCTTTAGCGTGGGCATTGTGCAGCACGGCGACGACATGGAAATAACAGAGCAGTTTGCTGCTCGTCTGGCGCAAGAGAAAAAAGGTCATTACATCTCTCCCTACAATAATAGGGAAGTAATTGCCGGTCAGGGCACTGTTGGTCTTGAAATGTATGAGCTGGTACCCAAACTCTCTACATTAGTAGTAGCAGTTGGTGGTGGCGGTCTTATCTCTGGTATCGGACTGGTTGCCAAAGTAATCAATCCCAAAGTGCGCATTGTTGGTGTGGTCGCCTCTGGCTCACCGAGCATGCGTACAGCAGTGCAATCTGGTCATGTTGTCAGAGTGTTGCAACAAGAGACAATTGCCGATGGTATCGCCGGCAATATCGACCCTGAGACCATAACTTTTCCGCTGGTACAAGAAGTGGTCGATGAGTGGGTCACAGTCGAAGAGCGTGACATCCAGCAAGCTGTCTTTGACTTCCTCGAAAACGAAGGCATGCTGATAGAAGGCGCTGCTGCCTGTGCTATTGCTGCAATATCATCTAAGTATGTAGCTTTTAAGCCCCGTGAGCGTGTTGGCGTAGTGGTCTGTGGTGGCAATATCGACCGCAGTGTCTGGCGCCAAATTGTGGGCGAGCAGTTGCTATCGGCCGGTAAGGTTTAGGTCGCAGACCCGTCTGGCGATTAGCCCATTAAAATGAGTCTGCCATGATGGTGGGTGGAGATCTGTCGTGCCACTACTGCTAGTGTTATCGCTTTTGGAATTCCCATGGTCCGCGGCCATACCACCAGTCACCAGGTTTGGGTGGTTCTGTGGGAGGCGGGCCCCAGCCGCCGCTGTCCGATGGGCTACCCTCACTGCTTTCGGATGGAGGACCGGTTGCGCTGGTGCTGGTCGTTGCCGGCCCTGTAGTGGCTGTGGCTGTCTGCGGTGTGTAGCTGATAGTAAAAGGTCCTTTGCTTCCAAGCAGCGGAGCTGCGTTACCGGTGCCGTTCAGTCCATCAGAGTATTCAGTGGCTCTAAAGGCTGAGTAGGTCAGCTCGAATGGTTTGCCAAGTCCTGATACGTCTTTGATAAAGGGCACCGAAGACATATTGATCATCGGTCCACAGTGATAGTTGACCCTGGCGCAGTATTCGTAAATATTGGCAGCCGAATCTATCTTGTCTGTCACTGCCGAATTGGGTCCAAATACTTTGACTGTACCCGAGTTTATGTCTGTGACATAGACATAGAGATCGACCCCAGAATTGGATAATCCACCATTTGGTACCAGTCCAGCAAATGTACCGAAGCAACCACCTGAGATACCATAAGCTGCGTCCAGTGCTTCTGATACTGCCTCTGGATATGTCGTCGCGAGAGAGGCTTTGTGCGCACTCTGCGTGGCTGCAAATGCCGCTGTAGCAAAGCCTGCTGCCAAACCCAAGAGGTCGAGCATTGGAAATGCTGTCACAAGCAAGAATACAAATAAGCACACCGCGAATTCAGCCTGCAGGGCAGCGCCACGCGGACTCCTTCTCGATTTCATAAAGCACCTGACTAAAACACTATCTCAATGTTACAACAAAGACACGATTGTCAAGCGGTAAATAAGTGACATTTTTGCAAAAAGTGCAAATTTAACCAAATGGGGCGTATCAGTTTGAGTCATACGGTAATTGATATATGTATTACAGACTGATTTTTGCAATATGTCTGTTTATTGGCATTAGTACTTTGCGGGACCAGCTCGGTCTGCTCTATTGTGCTGTGTGCCCAGGGATAAGAAGCTGGCTATTGCATACTACAAACGTGCAGCTTCACTCGGTGACGAGTGTTCAACATGGCGAGCCCAGTGGCTTGGCGGGCTTTAGGCAAGTTGCGGGATAGCTCACTCTGCAAAACGCTTTGAGATTACATCAAGTGATCCATGGGCATTGAAGCAAAGTTTGTAGTGTGCATACTGATCAGTCGTTGCTTCGCTGAGTTGAGCCTGCCTCAAAAGCCATACCGAATCAATGACCTCATAAGTTGTATCATCGCGGATATCAAATTCTGATATGTCCAGTTCTTGCCACTTAAACGCTATAACGTCCTGAAAGACGAGCTTACGTTGATGCTCTTGCCAGTCCAAGAAGGTTAGAGATAAGTCTCCCTTTACGAATTGCAACTGGATTTGGTCTGCATCTGCAGTCGATACTCCCAGGTTGGCCTCAATACAATGCATCGATATTCCTCGGTCTATAATCGGATTGCAATTTTAGCAACTGTAAGCTGTTCGGCTTTTGCATAGAGCCTGGATTTGCTAGAGAAATTAAAGCCTCGGATCGACCGGCTCGCTCTCCAGTGCGAGCACGCCAAAGACAGCTTCATGTACGCGGTAAAGCGGCTCCTTATTGACAAAACGCTCTAGTGCTTCATAGCCCAGTGCATACTCTTGTCTGGCCAGATTACGCTTACCTTTGAGTCCACGGCGACGCAGTCTCTCTAGATTTTTAGGCGAGGTGTATTCAGGTCCATAGATTATGCGCAGGTACTCAGCCCCTCGGCATTTGATACCAGGTTGAATTAATCCCTTTTCGCCGCTCACAGTAAAGCCCAGTGGCTTCACCACCATGCCTTCCATGCCCTTAGCAGTTTCGGTTTCCCACCAGGCTGTGGCTGCTGCAATCTGCTCGGCATCGCTCAAGTCAATGACACGACGGTCGGTGTACTTGATCAAATCAGGATCACTTTGGCAGAGTCTGTCTATTAAATCCAGGTGCCAAAGATGATCCTTTTGCATGTTGAGTGAGCCTTCATGGGCCAGTAGGTGAAATGGTGCTATTTTGTAGTCATTCAGACCTTTTACATCCCAGCAGTAGCGTCTGTAAGCTTGGCGATAATCCTCTGCCATTTTTACTCGCGCACCAATAGTAGTGGCAAGCTCAGCGGCGCCCTCTACTTGAGTGCGTGCAAGCAGGGCTGTTGCCCTGGGCAAGACGTGTGTTGCCGCACTGCCCACGGGCGCATACTGTTGCGCCAGTAGTGACATAGCCTTTGCCGACCATGGCATGATTTCAGCGTCGATGCAGACCCAGTCGGATTTGAGTTCTTCCCAGATTCCGGCTCGCTCAAATGATTGACAGAGTCTCGCGAGAAAAGCTTGCTCAAGCTCGGCATCATTAAAAAATGCTCTGCCTGTGCGGGTGTAGCAAACACCATGAGTGTTTGTTTTAATGCCAAAGCGTTTGTGAGTTGTATCGATATTGCGGCAGAGCACCACGATTGCACGAGAGCCCATATGTTTTTCTTGTGCTATTACTTCCCGGACACCACTTTCTCTAAAATATTCAAAGGCTTCTTCTGGATGCTCCAGAATGCCTTCTTTCTTTGAAGTTTCCGATGGTGACATGGTTGGTGGCAGATAGATAAGCAGTCGAGGATCGACGGCAAATCGACTCATTACTTCCAGGGCTGCTATGGCATTGTTTTCTCTAACAAGGACGTTTTTAGATAGGCTAGTGACAATGACACGCTTACCGGCTACGTCGTCATAATCGAGGATATCGTCATCGCGCATATCTCGGTTAGCTATCAGTGGACGTACCGGCTCGCAGTAGACCATCGCCGCATCCACTGAGACCAGTTCTTTTTCGGGATAGCGCAGAGCGGTAAGTTTGCCGCCAAAGACGCAACCTGTATCGATATTTATCGTCTTATTGAGCCATTCTGGCTCTGGTACTGGAGTATGACCGTATACAAGCATTGTGTTGCCACGGTAGTCTTTGGCCCAGTTGTATCTCAACGGCAGACCAAATTCATCAGTTTCACCGGTGGTTTCGCCATACATGCAAAATTCTCTGATACGTGGTGAGCCCCTACCTATATAGTGCTCCTTCAGACCAGCGTGAGATACAGCAAGATTGCCACCATCAAAAACATAGTGACCAGTTAGTTTGTCTAAGAAGCGAGTAACTCTGGCAACAAATTCTGGGGACTCTTTTTCGAGTTGTTCCAGTGATTCGGCCAGACCGTGGTTTACAGTGACAGCGCGACCGACAAGCTTGCGCTTAAGTTTGTCGTCATGGTTGCCGGTGACACAAAAGGCACTGCCTTCCTCGCACATATCCATCACCAGCCGCAGCACTTCGGGTGTCTTTGGACCTCTATCGACCAGGTCTCCGACAAACACCACTTTGCGATCTGCTGGGTGGTTGACAGAGTACTTATCTGCTTTGATGATGTTGTATTCGAGTTTTTTGAGGAGCAATTCTAGCTCGTCAAAACAGCCGTGGATATCGCCGATAAGGTCCAGTGGCCCCGTGACGTGCTTGAGGTTGTTGTAGAGTGGCACGCGCTCTATGCGCACGTCGTCTATTTCTTCCTGACTATTGAGTACAACAACCTGGCTGATGCCTTCTCTCTTTAGTCCCCGCAGTGAGCGCCTGAGCGAATCTGCCTGTCCCCAAATTACACCACGACCAAACTGTCTGTCAGGTCGAGCGGCATTGCGCTCGATGCAAAGCTCGCGAGGTACGTTTAAGACTATTGCTACTGGTATCACGTGATGTTTGCGTGCCAGCGCGATAAGTTTTTGCCTTGACTCTGCTTGTACGTTGGTGGCGTCGACGACAGTGAGTTTGCCTGCTGTCAATCTTTTGGAGGCGATAAAGTGCAGCACTTCAAAGGCATCGCGAGAGCACGCTTGATTGTTTTCATCATCAGAGACAAGCCCGCGGCAGTAGTCTGATGAGATTACTTCTGTGGGCAAAAAATGTTTTTTTGCAAATGTCGACTTGCCACTACCAGATGTGCCCATCAGGATAACGAGTGATAGTTCGGGTATTTTTATTGTTGATTCTTTCATTGCGTTTTCTCAAAGATGGCTGCCTGTGTGGGCGCACCATATGTATCGTCGGCTATACCGATGCCATCAAATTTGACTTTGTAACCAAAACGCTCTGCTGTCATCTCAGCCCAGTTTTTAAACTCAGCTCTTGTCCATTCAAAGCGGTGGTCAGTATGTCTTAGCTTGCCTTTTGCAAGAGTCTCAAATAGCACGTTGTATTCAATGTTTGGCGTGGTGACTAACACCATCCGAGGTTTGGCAAATTCGAATATGACTCTAGCAAAAGCCTCCAGGCGCTCTGGCTCTAGGTGCTCGATAACTTCAATTACTGTGGCTGCGTCAAATCCACTCAGTCTCTTATCTCGGTATGTAAGAGCGGACTGGATAAAGGCAATGCGCTGAATTTGATGCTCGGAGATACGCTCCATGTTGAAGCGTTTTTGGGCAAGCTCAAGTGCCCGGTGCGAGACATCGCAGCCGGTGACATGAGCAAACTCACGGTCCCGATATATGAGCGATACCAGTCGACCCTCACCGCAGCCCATATCAACAATCCGCTTAGCACCGCCTTGCTTGAGTGTATTGAGCACCCATTCCATGCGCATCTGATTGAGATTTATTTTCTTTTCTAAGACATCTTCCTTCGGTCTCCCGGTAGCAGTCTGCGCACCAGTGGCGGCATCATCTTGTGCAGCCGGTTCGCCTTTGCCTTCGCTTTCATCGTCATCGTCGTCTTCTTCTGTACTCTCATCTACCAGCCGCAATAACGCCTGGTCGCTCAAAGCCCGACGATTTTTGAGATAGCGTCTGGCGATCATTTCTTTCTCAGGATGTTTGTCGAGCCAGCCCTCTCCCTGTCTCAAAAGCTTTTCTAATTCGTCTTGCCCAATCCAGTAGTGCTTGTCGTGATCTAGCACAGGGATGAGCACATAGAGGTGCTTGAGTAGTGAGCTAAGCAAGATAGTGTGCTTGATAGTGACGTCAAAATAATTACTCTCACCCCATTGCTCAAACTGTGGATCAAGAGGCAGTCTGGTGACCTCTATCTCGTAGCCGAGAGGCTCAAATAATTTGTGTAGGACAGCGAGCCCGCCTCGGCATGGCAATACAGGTATATTGACTTCAAATGGGAGCGCTTGCTCAGCTAGTTGTTGTCTGTCTTTTGAGCGTCCGGTCATGGCGGTGCGATAGACCTGGCCTAGTGCTACGCTTAAAAATGAAGATGCCACATAAGGTCTATCGTTGACGTATTGCTCCAGGGCAAACGCGTCTCCACCTGTGCCGTTTTTGCGTACCAGACCGACTGGATCAATGTCCAGTAAAAGAGCGGCAGTACAACGCTCATCGCCAGCCTCTGGATAAAAAACGTGAGCCTGGCCAAAGTTTAGATCCAGGGTGTGGATCTTATTGGGATTTTTGTGGAGCAAAAACCCCAGCTCTGATGCTGGTTTGTGTGTGGTGGTTAGTGTTAAAAGCATAAAAATCTTTCCAAAAAATAAGCCCTTTGAAAACGTCAAAGGGCTTGTGCAATCTTAAGAGTAAATCTACTTAAAATCCAGAAGCCTTTGACTGAGGCAATTTGAACTCCGGCATGAGGCAAAGCTCAGCGGCTGGCATGTTTTTGCCGGACGTCTTAGAGGATGCTAGATGGAGTTGGATTTTGTTCATTTGGATATCATTCACGATTTTAGGATTTTGGTCAAGTCGACGGTTAACACTATTTGTCTTTAATTCCAAAACCCCGCAAGTAAATACATTTATCCTGGTGTTTTTACTGTTGATAGGTTTGCGTGTGTAGAGTACTTTGTAAGTGGTAGGAGTTAGTTTACACATTTAGTTGTTGCGGGGGCGAGTCTTAATGCGACAAAAGGCTATTCTTGCTGCGGTTTTTACTGCCGGCATGTTGGGTTCACCTTGTACCTCAATTGCTCAGACAAAAGAATTAACTCAAGATTCTGTCGTTCATAAACTCGCTGTTGAGATGTCAGCCAGTCCGGAGATTAGGGCTCACTATTTGCTCAGTCTTACCTATCGCTTATTGGATGGTGGTAAGAAATCTGAGGTTGAGAAGGAATTTGCGGCTGTAGCAAAAGAGCAAAATGTTTCGCGGATTTTTAGTCATCAGGATCGGATGTTGACACCGTGGGCCGAGCGGACTCTGGCACAAGAGGGGGCTGGCACTGTCTGTAAATTAAAGTCAGGCACTGTAGAGCACGCTCTGGCAGTATCTGCTGTGAGTGAGTCTATAAGATTATTGAGTCAATCCACCGACGAATTCGCTAAATTGAATCTGTACCTCATTGCTGGGTCTATGGCTAAAAAACTCGGTGATACAGCGGATGCAAAAGTCTGCGAGAAAGTCTTAGAATCAGCCATTAAGTCCTGTGAGGATGGCACGTGGCGCACACCCGAACATGCTAAAAATGTTATTGCTGTGCTTAATGCCATGTCCTGTGCTTATGTCATGGTGCCTATAGCTGATTATCCTGCACCGCAAAAGAAAGAGCCAATTGCATGCACCGAAGCTCAATTTGAGCAGGGCGAAAAGCTGAGAAGAAGGGCCCTGGCCATCGCCGACAAGTTACCTGAGACTGAGCATGTGAGACGCAAAGCTCATCGAGATATGGCTCTCTGGTATGCAGCACTGGGCAAGCAAAGCCTCGCTAACCACCAGAAACAGGAGTTGTTTAAGATGATTGGTAGTAGCGATGATAAGCTGCTTTATCCCCAGTCTGCGGGCTGTAGCTCTACGACCTGGTGGGAAGTTAAGACCATTGTTCATGCTTACGACTGCGGCATGGGCTAGTGCAGACTAACAAGCCAAAGCTCGGTCTATCGCTCATGCCCACTGAAGACTTCAGGATGGCAACTGAGCAACTCTTTGCACAAGATAAAGTCGATGCTCTTGAGTTTAATTTTGATCAGCCACTCAACGGTGTTGTAATTGCACCCTGGTGTCAGGACCTGTTGGATAAATTTAGCAGTGCTAGTGCGCTCATTGGACACGGTGTAAATCTATCATTGCTATCTGCTCAGTTTACCAAAAGGCAACAGGAGTGGCTTGAGTACACGCGCGAGGAATTTAAATCTCGGCGTTATGTACATGCTTCCGAGCATTTTGGTTTTAGTGAGGCTGGACCAATCGCCCAGGCGGCACCACTGGCAGTGCCAATGGATGCGCAGTCGCTCTATTTGGGTAAGGAAATGTTGAAGCGATATGCTGATGCAACACAGTGTCCTGTTGGTCTAGAAAATCTTGCTTTTGCTTTTAGTCTTGAGGATGTGAAAAGGCAGGGTGAGTTTATCGATCAGTTGATCTCGTCGGTGGATGGTTTTTTGCTTTTGGATTTGCACAATATCTATTGTCAGGTTGCCAATTTTGATCTGGATGCGCTGCAGTTGATCCACTCATATCCACTGTCAAAAGTACGCGAGCTGCATCTGTCTGGCGGCTCCTGGAGCCCGTCTTTGTCGGGCAAGCGTATTGCTGTCAGGCGCGATACACACGATGATGCCGTGCCACAGGAAGTCTTTAATCTTACTGCTCTTGCTCTAAAACTTTGTCCCAATACTCAGTTTGTCATCTTGGAGAGACTGGGTAATACAATGCTTGAGCCTGAGTTACAAGAAGAGTATCGCGATGATTTTGATACTATCAGGGAGATACTGGATTACAGTTATGACTGACCAGGCAAAATTATCTGAGTATCAAGATGCTCTTTTGGAGCTGCTTGCCAGCGGTATGTCTGAGGGCGAAGTGATACAACGTTTGCAGACAGATCCGCGATTTGCATGCTACAGGGACTATGTTAGTCAATTTGATCCAGATATGGTGGCAGTGGCATCTGAACTCATATGTAAGTGGGCTATACGCAAGCCAGACCAATAAGTAAATTTGTTGCACTGTCTTTTGCTTGCACGGTGGAGATAGTTGATGCATTATTAATATTGGTGTTAGATGGCAGAATGTGTAATGTAGTCCCACAAGCTGATGCTTCTGTTCCTTTGCAAGACTTCCTGGAGTTATCCGCGTGCCCTTGCCCTTGATCCGTTTACTGTGCGCCTCTGGTATGGTGCTGAGCCTTAGCGCTAGCGCCCCGCTGGCCGTTTTGTCCGCAGACAAACCGACCGCAGGCGTCGAGTCCTCGGTGCTGCGCAGCACCGTTATCCAGACCGAGTACAAGCGTCCGCCCAGCCCGACTGTCAACACCGGGGATGTACGTGTGGTGGCCCCAGACACGACGCTGGAATTGTTTCTTACGACTGAGATTGCCGCCGGCGAGACCGTGGAGGGTGATGAGTTTATCGGCAAAATCAGCAAGGACGTGCTGGTGGATGGCCTGGTGGTGATACCCAGGGGCACGCAGGTGCACGGGGTGCTTATCAGTATGGAAGGACCGAAGCGCGCTGGCCGCAATGGTTATATCAACGCGCGCTTTGATTATTTAATTACTCCTGACGGGCGTAAAGTCCCGATTGAGGGCAATAGCACCACGCGTGACTCCAAAGGTAAAGCCGCAGCCAAAGTAGTTGGGCGCGCGGCGGGTTACACCGCCGTTGGTGGCGTGGTCGGTACAGTGATTGTGCTAGAGATTGGTGGTCTGGCGGCGGCGGCGGCTAGCCATGGCACTGCTCTGGCGGGTGGCGCAGCCATCGGTGGGGCTGCCGGCCTGACAATCGCCATGCTAAAGAAGGGTAAAAGCGTCTTACTGCCGCCCGGCGCTGAAATGCACGTCAAACTCTGTGAGCCGCTCAAACTGCCCACCATGACAATGCCCGCTGAGACAGCGGAAGATTTCAGCATCCCTGGTTTGGAATTGAAAGTATCGGGCCTGCGCATTGACCGTCATTCGCTTGGCGAAATGAATAATATTGCGCTGACGCTGGACATTGTGAATCAAACCGAATATACGTTCTCCACTTTTGAAGTCGGACTTGAGGATGAGGAGGGCAAAGTTTTCTTCCCTTCTCCCCTTGGCGATACGGACTTATGGTCCAGCAAAATCAAGCCAGGCAGTCACTTCAAAAGCAACATCACCTTCAGCGTGGACAACATCAAAAACCGCCACAAGCTGGTGTTTTTCAAGCCGTATTCCCGTGAAGCGCTGGCAAAATTTGCCCTGACCGATGCCATGTTGGCAAGTGGCAAAGCCAGCCCCAAAAGCAAACACGTGGGCACTGAAGCGCGCCAGCCCGACTGATGCCACCGAGCGCCGCAGCAGCGTCATCAACTATTTGTGGCCCTTTAAGCAACAGTTTTGCTTGATCACTTTGTCGTCACAATCGTGTTGTAGGCTAAAGCTTACCGTGAAGTTAGCAAGTGATGGATGATGAAGCTGTGTAAATCACTGGCGCTATTTTGCAGCGCCTTACTGCTCGTACTTTATATATCAGGCTGTCAGGCACTGCCCGGCAGCAAAGATGCGCATATGACCTACCAGATCCGTAAACCCGGTGGTAACGGCCTGGCACTGAAGGATGAAGAGTCATCGCAAACGGCTTACGAGGTCAGTAAGCCTCTTGTCAAAGACATAACTATGAATGATGAATATGTCTGCCAGATTAGGGCCATACAACATATTGAAATTCGTTCGTTAGAGAAGGGGTACCTGCAAAATGTACTGGTAGACGAAGGACAATCTGTTCATCAGGGACAAATGCTTTTTCAAATAAAGCCCAGTGTCTATCAAGCCGATGTTCAAAAATCAGAAGCAGAGGTTGAGCTTTCTAAAATTGAGCTGCAAAATAACCAGGCACTTGTTGAAAAGGACATTATTTCCCCCACTGAAGCCGCCATGTCTGCCGCTAAGCTGGCTAAAGTTGAAGCGGAACTAGATTTAGCCAAAACGCATTTAGGCTTTACTGAAATTAGAGCCCCGTTTGACGGGCTGATTGGCCGCTTTGGTGATATCAGGCTGGGCAGCCTGTTGGAAGAAAACCAACTGCTGACGACCTTAAGCGATATGCATCAACTTTGGGTGTACTTCAACGTGCCCGAATCTCAGTACCTGGAATATATGAAAAACAGGCAAAAGGGTGCTTCTCAGTACGTTCAACTGGAACTCGCCAACAAAGAAATTTATCCTGAACCAGGAACGATAGAAACCATTCAGTCAGACTTTAGTAGTACCTCAGGCAATATTGCTTTTAGAGCGAGATTTAGTAACCCCCACGCTCTGTTGCGTTACGGGCAAACAGGCAAAATACTATGGCCCAAAAAGGTCAAAGAGGCTGTCATTGTGCCTCAAAAATCAACCTTTGAAGTTTTAGATAAGCGCTTTGTTTTTGTCGTCGACAAAAGCGGTGTGATTCACGAACGTGAGATCAAAGTGGCCAATGAAGAACCCAATGTCTACATTGTCTCTTCTGGAATTGCCCCTGATGAAATGTACTTGCTTGAGCGGCAAAACAAGCTAGATAAAGGCGACAAAATTAGTTACAAGCTGATTGAGCCCAAGGCTGCTATTGAGAGTTTAAAACTGTATGCAGAGTAAATTAGGTTCAGGTAGCTATGTTTCGTAACATCCTTAAGCGTCCGGTACTCGGGATTGTTATCTCGGTTTTAATCGTTTTCCTTGGCTGCCTGTCCATTGTGCAGCTTCCTATTTCGCAGTTTCCCCAAATTGCGCCAACCGTAGTCAATATTTTTATTGCCTAC
>Ga0075158_10000247_pt1 | contig 44199 bp, 34 predicted proteins | sample JI91814BDNA_FD_70968 | JGI IMG/M metagenome (GOLD analysis project Ga0075158, IMG submission 70968) | Wastewater effluent complex algal communities from Wisconsin, to seasonally profile nutrient transformation and Carbon sequestration -... | ecosystem: Engineered > WWTP > Effluent > Algae... | reverse complement strand
TTATGTTGTAGCTCAAAATTAAGGTTCTCTTCCATACCTTGTTTGCTGAACAAGGAGACAGCGACCTTATGAATCATTTGCGATTCACTATGCATATACGGAAGGTATAGGAAGGCACGCTGCGTGTTATCTAGTTCATGGTCTATCTTGATGGCAACAGCCGTTTGTGCCAGCGCCAAAGCAAGGGCATCAGAGGCAAAAGCATAAGGATGGTTGCGGTATATATTGCGCGAAAACTGATCAAGAATAATTATCTCTGCAAGTACTCCTCGCGCAGTTTTACGCCAGTCATAAAGTTCACAGCAAGAAGCTGATTGATGCAAATCACCAAAGCGTGATTTTATTTGTTGGTCAAACTGATCAGATTTAATCCACCATTGTTCTGGCGTGATCTCATTGAACCAAAAATTAAGGATTGTCTCAGGGGTGTCCTTTATTAAATTCATTAAATTTCCCTTAACATCTATTTGGATGGCCTACATTAATGTTGTCAAAAGAACACAACAAACTACGATATAATATGTTAGTGATAACCAGTCGTTAAACTTAATTTTTTGTAAAATCGAATGTTATTAAATTATTTGGAAATATATCGGCGTAGTCATTTTGGTTTTTTTGCCACCACAAGCCAAGCCCTATTTCATCCCAACACTTTGTTTTTTGCAGCAAGCCAGAATATAAACTTGTAAATTCTTTAAAATCCAAATTTAAAGTGGAAGCAATTTCCCGTGGCCCAAAACCCAAAGCCATCATTCTTAATATATTTACATCAGTTTGAGTTAGCATAACTATTTACCATTTATCCCATGAGTTGATAGCTCTTAGCCTTTTTGCTAAACTCAAAGAGTTTAGTGACGCAGATGTTTTTATAAAAGCCAGAATAGGAGTATATTTCACCGATAACACTCGCCAAATGGCTCCTCACAATATAGCGAAAACACGCAGAAAGAATAACAGAAAAATCTAAATAAACCCAGCTCGAAAAACCATGCAACTAACATGATTTTCAATTCACACCTAACGCACCAGCTGTCATGCACTGCTAGCCTTGCAAAATAAGGGTTATGCAAATATTGTATGACACTTGAGATCTCCCTGCAACCCTCTATACCTCTTGCGGAATTTTGCATGCCAATGTCATATAAGCATAAACTGCAAAGCTTGCAGCGCAGGACAATGTCATATATGCTTAAAGTTGATATGACAGTGTCATACACATATTTATACGGCAAATGTCGTCAATTAGGAGGATTCATGAATAAAGTTAGAGTATCTTTAAGACTAGATAGCTCATTAGTTAAGGCTCTGGATGCAAGAAAAACTAAGACCAAAAATCGTAGTGATGTGATCGTTGAGCTACTTGATGCGGCTATTGCTAGCGACACTAATGGTGTTAGCAACAATAAATCTACCACTGACATAGCTCGATCTGCGCTGCACGAACAGGGAGCAAAAGCGTCACTTTTTGCCATGCGGATGTTAGAATTATTTCTTAAAATGCCAGATGAAAAAGGGATCGATGTGTGCAAAAAGGCTCATGCTCTTTATAAAAAAGATTTAGAAAATGCAGCTACCCAGATCAAACAACCTGAGCTTTTGATTTTATAATCGCAGTTTTTGATTTTAGGAGCGGCAGCTTTGATTTTATCGCTCTCGCTCAATATCTAAAACTTTAGATACAGGCCCAATATTTTTGCTAAATTGTTGTTCATGTAATCGACTAAAAGATTGGTGTAAAGGTGTTTTATCTCCGCCAAGATCGCTAATGTTTTTTAGGTGAACGGCTTGAGAGATCGAGGTAGTTATTGCAGCAACACCTCTGTCGGTTAACATTTGGTTGTAATCATATTTAGCTGATGGATCTCTATCTAGTGGCAAAGCTAATTTTACTTCTAGGCCAGCATCTAAAAATTTAGAAATAGTTTGTACTAATGCTTGCTTAGTTGCCAAGTTAGCACCGTCATTATCAGCACATATCACGACCGTTTTAGTCTCTGTACTTAAGGATACATTTTTTAATTGTCCAATACCAAAACAAGAACTAATGTTAGCATTAGAAATTGTTTGTCTAATAGAAAGCGCATTTTCCACTCCCTCGGTTAAATATGTAACTGGTGATCCAGGAACCTTATTTATAAAAACTGTAGCTGCGCGACTTGGTCCCAGCACAGCTTTTTGTGTGGCTTGCATTGGTGTATCACTTGAGGATTTAACCATAATATTTAATTTGTTAGCATCCGGACCTATATAGATTCGATTAACCGATTGCAGCTTTCCGTTTTCATCGAAGGCCGGAATTAGTAAGGCTGGTTTTTGCGTACGTAGATCTTTGTGCCAACAAAGAGGGGAAAATTTAAAGTTAGAAGGTATCCCACACTTAATACCGCGCATATTACTCAAGTACTTTTCTGCCAAAGTATCCGCAACAGGCTGCGCAGAATTATATAGTTGGGCAGCGATCGTAATGCTTTTAGTGCGCGCTAGCTCTTCGTTTTTCTGCTGTAATTTGTTAGTTGCAAGCTTTGCTTTAGTCAACGCTGACGGTACGATCTCTTTAATATTACGTTCAGAAAATAATTTTTTAGCGGCATCGATATAATTTAAGCCATAGTGCTTAGCATATAAAGATACTAAATCCCCACCCTCACCTGACCGGTGATCACACCAAAGCCCAGCTTTGTGACCGGCAATATCTAAAGTTAAATTACCCTTAGTTTGATCTTTGCCCATTGCAAAGTTAGCGTAACTTTGTGTTTTGGTAACAGGTGCCCCCAAGATCTGAGTTGCAAAACGTAGTGGATCTTGATTTATGGTTTGCTTGAGGCTATCTAGCTGATGATGAAATTGATCCTTTGTAAGCTTGTCGCGATTTTTTTCAAAATTAAGCTTAAGTTTTTGAGTGGTACTAGGTGTTAACTTTGATTTAGAGCTAATAGCTAACAGACGTTTTTTGAGCTCGTCAGGTTTAGCCAAACCAAAAACCTGGCTCGTCATTTGAGCAACCTTTGTTTTAATCTCTAAGCCTTTCTGTACGTTAATCATCTCGAAGGCTGTTTGCTTTAGATGATCTAGGCTGTGCTTGAGTGATGCTGTATAACCCTCGACATTATCAACAAAAACTATAAAATCATCCCCTCTGGTTGCCTGGACTAAAAAGTTACAAATATTGGCTAATGGGTGGTGACGGGTTTTATCGAAGTCAGGATAAACATCAACAAACTTGGTGTTTAAGCTTTGCTTGCGCCCCTCCCTATCTACTACCATTAGCTCATTTATATCACCATTAATATTGTTGGATATGACTTGAGCAACTTTAGATGTAGCGTTTTCACGAGGGTTGCCAGGGACAACAACTACACTGCCAACAGCAACGGCTGCACTTTCTTGTTTGTATGGTTTAGGACCATCGAGCAGTCCGATAGGATTTGGTTTATCTAAACCTTGCGCGACATGTACTGTGGAGCCATAAGCATGATCAAAGTGCTGATTGTTCCTGTCTTTTGTGTTAATTTCATGTTGTTTACCATTAGCCAATTGAACAGTTAGTACATTGTCTTTTACGGATAAAACCTTGGCTGTATCCCCGTTAATCATACCTTTGTCTTCAAAGTTACGCCGCCATCTAATGACATCTCCCGCCATAACGTCACGCACTTGTTGTCTATAGGTTTCCACATTACCTCTGGCATGTCTAAATGGATTCCAGGAGGTTGTAACCCCAGCATCATTACGCAAAATTAACTGCTGGAGATTTGTATCTAACACCTGATAGTAGTCACCAGCTTTAATGTTCAGGCGCGCGATATTAGAGTTAAAGCGCACAAAGTCACCTTTATCAAAACTCAAAGCATAGTGCTTTTCTGTGGTGGTTAAATCTTTTGCTACCATTACTTGAGTGCTAAGTGCAGGCCCAGTTAAAGTGCCGTCTTTTTTTAGATTTTCACGAACCAGGTTATTAAACATAACTCTATCTTTGTTTTCAGGCATCATGGGTAGAATGTCATCACGCTTTGCTTGAGGCATTGAAGTATAATAATTGGCCATAAGCTGTAAGCGCTCTGTTTTATCTGGTATTTCAACAATATTTAGTTGCATTTGCTCAAAGGCTTTATCTAGTAAATTTGGATTTAAATTGGAAGCATAGATTAGCTGCATTATCTCTAAGCTCTCAGGTGTTTGAAGCCTGGTGTTAATATTCATGTTAACTGCGCTGTTAGACGTACCAAGCATTAGTGAGAAAATGCGCGAAGCTTCAATTGCGGGTAACTGTCTGTCATCGCCAATAACAACTAGGCGTAAATCTAGTTTTTCGGTTACATTTAGTAGTGATTTCATAGCCTTGGCTCCGACAAGGCTTGCTTCATCTAACACAAGAATAGTATTTGGTGGATAGGCAGCTTTGGCAATATCTGGATTTGCATCTAACATCTTCTCGCTCATCAAGAGAAAGCTGGTTAGTGTTTGCGAAGGCATCCCAGCATGCACAAAGGTTGATGGATTATCGGAATTGTATTCTGCACCAATACTTTTTAAGTGCAAATTTAATTTAGCACTTGCTGTGTTGGCAAGCCCGATTAATTCATAACCGTTATCTCGTGCAATTGATTTAACCTCTTTTAGCATAGTAGTCTTACCACTACCTGCAACACCTTGGACTAAGGTAACTCTGTCGGTTGCGGTTATGATTGTGGAAATAGCTTCCTTTTGCCCAATAGTTAGCATAGTATTCGCATCAACTTTGCCCAGCGCTTGATCTTGTGGATTTAAAATTGCTTGTAACTTACCAGCGCCTCGCTCCATTACATCCAAGCATGTGCGCTCACAATCATATATTTCTTTAAAAACGTAGTTGTCTTTGTCAACTTTTATTAGAGTACCATTTGTCTCTAACTGTGTTATGGCTTGTTCTAAATCAGAAACTTTGGTTTTAATATCATGCCCAAAGGCTATATATTCTAAATCGCATTTCCTAAAAACAGCCTCGCGCTCAGATAATTTTGCAATAGCATATTCAACCGCAGTTGTGGCACTAGGATTAACAGTTGGCTCTTGGGCTTGGATAGTTTCGGTTTTTGAATCTACGGTTAATGCTGTGGCCGAAATTGCGCTATCGAGTTTTTGGTTATTACCCTCTAAACTTTGCAACAGCTCGCCCCTATCGGTGGAGAATATTGTTGGCTCAGAGTCAAATGATTTTAATGCTGAATATAAATCTTGCGGTGCAACAGCTGGGAAACTATTTGGCTCAATTAATATCGCGCCGTTTATATTTTGTTGTGCATTAGAGGTAGATATTGTTTTGGCATAATTGTAATCAATATGTTTCGCAATATTATTGTGTAAATCAAGGGTTTTGATGCCGTTTCTGCCTAACACCTGTAAAGTGTTATCCTGTATTCCAACCACCATTAAGGAGTCGCCTTTAGATGCGCCATAAGCATTTATTTTAAATGGCGTATAGTCATTCCAGGCTAAATTGTCGCCAACTCTTATCTCTAGGGTCTGTGGCCTAAAAAACGCGAGCTTTTCACCAAGGCTTGACGTGAAATTTAAGTTTGTTTCTGCATTGCCTGAATTCAATGAGATACTGTTGTTTTTTTCGTTAATACTGGTAATGGTATAATAAGCGCCTTGCTTAAAAGATGTGTTTTGGATGTCAGAGTTAAACCGAATTATATCCCCCGCATTAAAACTTACTATTAGTGTTCTTTCTTGTGCGGATAAGGATATTGGCGCTAAAACTTGTGCCTGTAATGCAACCCCATGAATGCTACCGTTTGCAATTTTCAACTCTCTAATTAAATTATTTGCTGTAAGTGCCATAGCTTTGTTTTGCACTAAAAGCACAGCAGCGTCTTGGGTTGCAATATAAGCACAAACTGTATCAAAGCGCTGCTTTGCATCCCCAATATAAGTGATTTTTTGATTACTCTCCATTGTATCCAAGGCTTGCACAAGCTGTGAGTCTTTAATCAAGTTAGGTGCAAGCTGCATATTTGATTGCAATGTTACAGTTGGTAATTGATTATCAATTAATTGTTTAAAAGCATTGGCTTGTTGCATTATTGTGCTCTCAAAGCTATCGCCAGTGAATAATATTTTAGCTCCCAAGCTTTGGGCATTTTTTAATAGCCTGTTAACCTCGAGGTGGGATAATTGCTGGGAACGATTGATTATCCAAACGGCAGAATAATTTTTGACAATATTTTTATCAGCAACCAGCCTGTTGGTATAGCTTATAAACTCATGCGTACTAAAAGCACGCCCTGCCCCAATATCTTTAGCAACACCTATGGCCGTCTTATGGTTTTTCGATAAAACATAATGCGTGCAGTATGGGGTGAGCTTTACTAACGTTCTTAATAAATCGTTTGTTTGTCGCTCATTCGAGCCCTCCAACCCTAAAAACCGAGATTTGGCACTTAAAATATTCGTTAGTGGCGCAACCTTGCTTTCGTCTTTAACAAAATGCTTAACCAGCATCGATGCAACAATAGGTAGCAAGGCAGAACTTGAGCCTTTAGCTTTTACTACCAGATCGATATTTTCTCGCTCAATATTTTGCGCATCCTTTGTTGTCAGCAAACCATTACTGCCAAGCAAAATACTGCCGCGCTCTTTTAAGGCTTGTATTGCAGATTGAATCTGTGTGTCGCTAACATTTGACTTTAAGCATAATCCTTTTATTGCAAGACATAAGTCTTTTTCGGTGAACATATGACGACTAGATGTTAAATGCTCAATTGCTAGTGGAAAAGCATCAGATAATGTTTTAACAGGATTATCAGGTTGAATTGGGCTCATAGCTTTTGATTGAGCAATTATATTATCTAAGGTGCTCCTTTCACAACCTGCCTGATGTAACTGCTGTGTCCAGTGCTGCTGTAATTCATCTTTGTGTAACGTTCTTTTTTTAGCGCGCGAGTATAGTGTTACCATGGAGCTAACTGTTGTGTTAACTATTTTTTCAAACTTAGTGCCTTTGTTAACTGTGATACTGATTTTATCAGATGCATCGCGACCGGTATCTTCAATACCTTTTTCAATCTCAACTCGACGCTTGGAGAAAAACGTAATTACTTCTTTAGGAAAGTTTGCAATCTCAAACAAACCATTTTTTGTAGTTTGTTCAATCTCATAACCTATCTTCATCAAGCCTTGTGCAAAAAACATCCTATACGCCAGTCCTAAAGCCATCTTACAATTGTAGAAGTCATCACCATATAATGTGCGCCATTCATCCAGTACCTTAGTAATGTTTAGCAGGATACAGTGTGTATGTAAATTTGGATCTAATAGCCTTGAATCCGTATGATTAAACAATGCCGCTACGATATTGTTGGTTTTAGCAACTTCAACTACACCGTCTTTTTTAAGTCGTGTAGCCGCCATTTCATTTTCAATCATAGTCAGCGCTGACTTTACTGCATTAATGTGAGCATGAACAATCCTAGTGTCCCCGCTAACAATTGCTAAAATTGATGCTGACTTACATGCAGAAAATGTTAAATCATAGCCGGGGCGATGCTGTGGTTTGCCATCTTTGTCATAACCGTTGTTTAGCACTACACCATTTGGCAACTTTCCTTCAAGTAAAGCCTTAAACTGTTTGGCATCAACGCTACCAACCAGACCTAATTCTTCTGCCCCTTTACCAAACCACACATTATTTTCAACGCTATCACCTTTAATGTAATAGTCACCTTGTTCATAATAAAGGGATGCCTGGCTTGCAGATTTTAAAGTATAAATACTAAGCATAATCAGCTTTACTCATTATAGGAGTTCTATTTCCGGCTCAATTTCATTTGCCTCTAACGGCTCTATTATTTTTCTTTGCATAGTGGGCTCTAATTGCTGCAATTTTATTGCAGTTTCAAACTCAGATATTTCACTTTGTATTGCACAAATATCTATATCATCTCGTGGCTCTATGACCTTTGCATGTCCAAAATCTTGCCTATATGGGAACTTGATCAACGCTCTTGGCCATGGTCCTGGCAATCTTAGGTAAGCATGCATATCTGGGAGGGAGGTAAATTCAGCATCTAATACTATAGGCTCAATGCGACGCTCATCCCCTAAGGTAATCCCATCTCTAATTTCATTAGCACCCATTGACACAGACTCACGGCGCTCAATAATTTCTTGTCTACCAAGCAATCCAGACATCCATTTAGCTGTATCTTCAGAATTAGTTCGAAATAACACGTTAGTATTAAATAATGACAAAATGGTGTTAGAGTTGTTAACGCCATATCTCTCAACAAGCTGGGCTTTATCAAGCAGCGATATAACGTTGCAAGCACCATATTCCCGACCTTCAGATAACACCATCTCAAGTGAAGGTAACTTATGCGCAGAGCCTAGCTCATCGTAATACAGCCAAATTCTTCTATCACGGTTTAGTGGAAGTGTTAAAAGCGAACGCGCTGCCACATCTAGCCATACACTAATTAATGGCCGCAACATCGGCATTTTTAAATTATCAACAACACTAAAGAACAACCAGCTATCTTCATCTTTATTATTAATCCAGTCACGAATTGAAAAAATAGGCTCGTTTTTTTCATCCAATCCCCGCAAAAACATAAGTGACTTACAGTAAGTGGATAGTGTAGCTTTGATTGATAATGCGGTTTTATCAATTTTTTCTGACACTAAAGTTTCAGCAATTGTGCCTTTTAATAATGTAGATAATGATTCAGCTGATTCGGGGTCGGTAAATATTGGCTCAAGGAGTGCTGCCATAGTACACATTTTACGCTTTTTAAGTTGTTGACAAACGGCTGCAAAAATTGTACGTGCAGCTGATGTCCAAAATGGGTCACTATTGGACTGATGCTCTGGTATTAGAGCTTGAGCCATAGTTTCAAAGTCAGCGCCATCCTTGCAATCAGCCCATATGTTCCAGGCCGGTGATCTAGCATCTAAGGGATTTAAAATTATGTCTTTTCCAGGTCTGTAGAATTGTTGTACAAAGCAGCCTTTTTTATCATAGACAACAGCTTTTTGCCTGTTGTTACGAGTTTGCTGCATCAGCTCGATCATAGCGGTAGTTTTACCAACACCGCTGGTACCAATAATAGAAATATTTTGTGTTTCGGAATTTTTCTTTAACGGCACACTCGCCAGTAAAATATTAGATGCCTCGCCTGCTCGTTTTAATTGCTTAGTTAATTCTTGAGGTGATTTTAAAGATACGCCACGTATGTCTTTTTTAGCTCTATTGATTCTGCCGCGATGTTTAAATAAAGTGATTAAAAAAATTATTATTGTAGTTGCTAAATATAAACAAAATTGGCTAGCACCTTTAATTGCACTTAATAACTTAATAATAATAATTTTAGTGTCTTTATGCTCAATAAATTTTTTAAGGGGCACGCTTATACGTCCAGAATCTTGTCTTTTAAAAGTAAAAATAGTTTCATCATGGCCAAGAATACGCTCTAATTTAGCCCGTAAAAATGTGCCACCTATATAACGTTCATAGGGGTTGGTTTTGACAAAAATTATAGATATAAAAATTGTTGTAAACACTAACAATGAAAACACGATTATATATCGCATTGACTGTATAAACATCCTGATAGCATGCATAGAGGTCTGTCCACCTCTAGTAAAATCTTTAAACCCAGAGTGTTGCATAATTTGCTCCTTGGTCTTGCTGACCTATGGTTAAGTTTAGGATCAAAATACTTGATATATGTTGCCTTAACTGGCTAAAATTTGTTAAACTTAAACCGTAAGCGATAAAATTTACCAACTTTTGGGCATTTAAATGAACGAACAAAAATCGCCAAGAAAATACACCTCCGTTGAAAGAATTATTTTGTATACTTTTTTGTTTGTTTGGAGCACCACTGCCGTTACTATAACTAGCAACGTTTATAATATTTTGCCAAACCATTGGCTTATTTATTTGATCATTCTTGCAAGTGTGTGGGCTATATTTTATAAACTTGCAAAGATATTCGTATCTCATGGCATTACTTCTGACACCCCAACAAACAAGGACATTTACCAATGCGGTATTGAGTTTACTGAGTCTCATCCAGAATTTTCCCACGATAGCAAAACGTCGCATTTGGGTTGGTTCTAGTTTCATTTTAACCATCCTTTTTTGAATGTGATTGATCAAATTCTACTTTTGCATCATTTAATGTATTCACCCTCTTAAAAAATTCTTCTTTATTACCATTCAATTCCATGTTATTTTTCGCAAAATTTTCAGATACAGAACCATTTAATGAATTATCTACTCCCTTATTAAGTTTATTATCAGAAGATGCATCCATTATAATTTGAGACATTTGCTTATACTTATTCTCAACTTCTATTACTCCTTGAGAATTTACCTGTGAGCTATGATGTGCTGCGCTTATAATAGAATGTTCGTTTATTTTATTTGCAGCAAATGACATTGCTATTTGATCTCTGTGAGATTTAATATATCCAGTAAGGAGCTTTCCTCTTTGAGCAGGATCATCCATTGCATCCTTAACTCCGCCAACGCCTAGTTCATAGCCATCATCCCCAAGTTGATAAGAAGCCCAGTTCACAAACTCTTGGGATAAATCATCAGCAATACCAACACTTGAAGTGCTGACAAGATTTGCTGATTGCTGCCATGCTTCGCTTTCAGTTAAGCTATTTTGTATATCCTTCCTATAAGAATCAGCTTCTGAGAGACGGCTACTAAATCCATCAGAAAAGTTTGTCGCCTCTGTACTGCTATTACGCAAGCTATCATTTTGGAAAACCCGGTTTACTTCATCCATCGCCTCTGTATATTTCTTGCTTAATTGTAACTGTTCATTGGAGTTGGTATTGAGGTTATCAATTTCGCTGTTAGTGCGCTGGTCTTTACCTTCCCACCCAATGCTTCCATTGATACCAACACTTCCCTCTGCAGCACCCATAAGACCTTTTTTCGCGTTTATTCCACCGCCTAATTTAGCTCCTACTGACAGAATGCTTAGTTTGTCTACAGCATGGCGCTTATCAACCCCCATCAATCTTGAATACGAATCCACAATATCATCAACTTTTTGGAAAGATTTGCTTGCATTAGTTGCTTGATCCATTCCGATATTTGAATCACTAGATAAACTTTCGCCTCTAGATTTTCTAAAGTCCTGCATTTGATCATAAGCTGCATTCATAGAACTGCTATACCCAGTTATCGATGTTTGCGCCATATTTAATGATTGCGATGACATTTCATTCATGCTAGATGCAATTTCATTTTTATCAGTAATACCGACACCAAGTTTGGACATGCTTGAAACTCTATCAATGATTCCCTCTCCTCCTGATGTTGTCCTAATAATTGAGCCATCAGACGTCTGGAATGATGTAGAGCCACTACTAATATTTGCATTTTCATCGATTTTAAAGCTGTTAATATTGCTCCTAGATGCTGAATCAAAATTTCTAACACCAAAAGATACATTCCCGCTAGAAATTTCTTGTGCCGCCATGCCAGATGCAGATTGTGTTGGTTGTCCCATATATGATGACATTTGCGCAAGAGCACCACCACCGTATTTAAATAAGCCCCAAGATAAAAATGGTACCGACATCATTGCATATCCTGCATAACGAGCAACAGACATTCCAGCCTCGCCCAAAGCCGGAATAGTGTCGTAAGTTAAAGCGGGTGTTGTAAGAGTGCTGGCAGCAGTAAACGTATCGCCTCTACAATAGACATGCACTATCATATTAATCAGGGAATATAATGGCGCCCAGCTTTGCAGCCAAATTAACCCTATAAAATACGTTTTTAACATTTGAATACCGCTTGGCAGGACTAGCATTATTGCAACAAATGGAAACATCCCATAGAAAATAATTTCTATCACTATTTTCATATAACTTACTGCTTTTTCTGCAATTCCACCTTGAGTTGCATACACTGATGCTTGAAAACTTTCAGCCCGTGCTACTGCATAACTCTGAATACTAGCAGTAGCACCATCTTCTTGCGCCCGCGTCATGAATCCATCCTGCACAGCGTTGCGCATTATATTCTGCTGCATTAAATCATCAGCACTTTTAGAAATACCTGTTAAATAATCATACGCATGTACAAGATTGGCTTTTAATAAACTATTTGAGTTTTGACCACCAAATTTTGCACCAAATGGGAATAGTTTTTTACCATAAAAATCATATGCTTTACGTAATTCATCTGGCCAAGCATTAGAAATTCTTTGGGCTGTTTCTTTACAAGTTAAAAAATCTCGTTGTACATTTTTATTATTAGTTGATTGATATATAACACCACCCAAAGGAGATGCATTTTCACTAACTAAATGCCATAAATTATCAGTGTTTTTTAGTTCATCGATTGTATACTTACCATAGGCAATATCATAATATACGCATTCTTTAACAAACTCCCGCATATTATTGGCCATATCATGACTAATAAAATCAAAATGTGTTGCATTGGCAATTAATTTAGCATTCATGGCAACACCATTGCGATTGGCAGTAATTGCATCCTTAAAACTTTTAGGAGTTGAAACATTGTAAGGCACAGTTAAACTTGCATCAATTTTTAATGCTACAACATCTCCTATTTGGCTAATAAACCCAGCGGGGACTGCAAAAAGCCATGGGACATTGGCAACCGGTGCGCGAAACCCTGTTACTCTATCAATAATCATTACATTTACTGTGGGGATGGTTAAAGCAACCATGACTATAGAGTTAAACAACAGCCAATTAGCCGGTATTTGTATTTTTTGCTCTAACACCATTTTATATGCAGCAATAGCTGCCGCAAACATACTGGATATAACCATTATGCTACCAATAAATGAATGTTTACCGCCATGAAAAAGGGCTGCCATCGCATTTAAACAATAATAAATACCCTCTCCTGCGCCATGTGATATTAAATCAATTGCTTGTGCCATTACCCACCTCTTAAGCTTTTATTCCAAGACATCTTAGTAAACAACTGACTTGATATGTTTGCAGTTAATTGATTTTGCATCATTTGTGCCCTTTGCCGCATTTCACTGCGCGCAATTGCGCGTTTAGCGCTTATTTGTCGAACATTTTGCATACTAGCTCTTGCTTGAGAAATCATCCGGGTGAATTTTTCACTATATTTATCCGGTAATTGGTTATTGCTAAATGCACTAGCCACATCCGCTATGCATTGATCTAAATATTGATAGAGTAAATCCATAGCTATGATATCCACATATTCACCTACAAAAGATAATGGGACTCTTCTGGTAAATGCAGTCTGTAATTTTATTAACTTATAAATTTCAAAATCAGTTCTGGCAATAAAATCTTTTTCTGCATCAGATAACGCCTGATCTTTAATTACTTTTTGCTCTATGCCCTTTAGCATTTTATGCACTTGGCCATAGATTGTTTTTTGAGTGTCTAATACTATTTCCAGCTCTTCAAGCTCTAGACATTTATTAACCTCATCATTTTTACAGGCATACAATTTAACCTTATTTTCCATAGACAATGCATGAATAAGCTGCGAGGTATCAGCATCTAATTTAGATAAATATATCAATTCAGTCGGTGCGTTTGCTCCCTTTGGTTGTGATATTATTACGGTTCCAGTGAGACTCATTAAAAAATACTTGGTTTCTCTATCTAAAGCATTTAGTGTAGGATTATTAGTTATTGCACTCCATGCTATATTTTTATTCACAATGACCTGATCTTTTAGTTGTGGATCATCTGCGGCCTCCAACGCCAAACGCTGTGCCTCATTTGCTTTGTTACATTGTGCGCGAGCTGTAATAGCTCGACCAAAATCATTGCTATTGCCACTTGTACCTTTCGTTTGACAGCTTTTATTTGCAGAGCTTCTGATAACATCCAACCCACTATTTACAAAATATTTAGCTGCCTCGCATGATTCAATATTATGCTGATTAATCTTATTGGCCATTTCCTGCAAAGATTCCATCTGATTCATAATTTGAGGTGCCACTTGTTTTAAGGCGAGCGAGAAAAAATATGCAGCAGATGACGTACCAATGCGTCTTGCCATTTCCACAAATTTATCACTAGATATAAAGCCAAACCCGCCTGTCCATAAATCCATGTCACAATCCCCTATTCTCCAGCCAGGAGGCTGAAACCACATAGGCTGTACAGTGTCATGCTGAGTGCGCATATAAGCGCTGCCTCCAAATGCAAAAGAACCCTCTTGGCCTTTATATACATCCGCTGGCGTTACATTCGTAGCAACACCAAGATTATTGAAGGTTTTATTTAAATCATCCGACAAATTAGCATTTGCAGAGGACATAAAACTTAAAAGTAACAAGAGTTTAATTAAGTAATTCATATTTCACCTGCCCTGTCATATGGCGCCAGTTTAAATCAAGCTTTTGCGTCAATTCCATGACGCTAACATTGCCATAGCTTAGTAATATTGAGTGTGTTGGGCCATTTTTAGGATCTATTGCAAAAACCGCAGGCAAGCTTTTAACCATAAGCTTTTCTGCTTGACCATCATTTCTTTTAGCATTTGGAAATTCCGATAGTTTTCCCCCATCAACAGATATAGCAATAACTTCAAAACCATATTTTTTAGCAAAGCGTTTAATAGTTGGCGCAAACGCTTTGCAATGCTGACAACCGCCTGCAAAAAAGAAAAATAACCCATGAGATTTTGTTAATTTTTTGATACGTTCATCTCTATCACTATCATCTATTGCCTCTTGTAATTTTAGCGCCTCGTCATCAACTGGGTGCTTTAATAAATAATTAATACGAGGGTTTTTATCTACAACTATCTGTGCTCGATGTTGATATTTCTGCGCCAAATCCATGTATATAATTGCAAGCATTCTCTCACGTAAAATATTTTTTTCGGTAGGATTTAAAATGCTTGTGTTTAGAGACTCCAGATGGATTTGCTTTAATTGTTCAACAATCTGGGTGTTGCTAATATGTGCCTCTGGCCTTGTTTCTTTTTTCACAGCCTTTTTCTCTTCTAAAAATTCATAATAATCTGGCCCTTGCCTATCTGTAGACAAACATAATGAAGGGATAAAACATAGCAGCACGATTACAAATCTCATTCAATATTGCCCTGGCTTTGCAACCTATTTGCATAATATGCGCCAACTCTTTCTTGTAATGCAGTTATCTTGTTATTAAGTTCTTGGCTATTAGCAAACTTACTATTGGCTTTATTTGCATAATTTTGGGCATTAGCATTGGCCTCATTTATTAATTGCGCTAATAAGCCTCTTGCATACGGATCATCAAAATTAATCTTGCCAAACGTATGTGGATCAAGCGGACCACAATTAGGATGTTCTGCACTTCCCCAGTCAATACTTAGCTGACGGTGGGCTATTTGTTGAAAAATACGAGCAATCCTTGACTGATAACAGCAAAAAGATTTACGCCATTTATGGCATCTCCCTAGTGTTTTTGCTAAACATTGCCAACCAGCAACCTCAACACAGCGTCTTTCTCGAACAACAGCAGGAGCTAAAGTTTTTTCAACATGTTCTGGGCATTTATGCCCAATTATATTTTTAAATATTCCTTTTAAGTTACAACAATTTTTAATGTCACCGCCCCAATCTTTGTCACAAGTTAATTGTTCACCTTTAAAGAGTAAAACTGTACCATCAGTTGGGCGAATAATATTTTTTTTCAGCTCGTCAATTATGCTTAATTGCCCTATTGCATTTCCAAAACCGTCTATATCAAAAACATTGACTGTTCCAACATTTTCAACCGCTTCAACATTGATGACACTCTTGTTAGCATTAAGTGTCACTTGGTTTTTAGCACAATTAAATGTTTGCAAATATTCAACGCAAAATGGACCACTTGCATTTATACATTGTGAATCAGTTTGTGTACAAGATGATTTATGTAGGGCTTGGCATTCATTGGCTACGCCTCCCCCGCCACAAGTATAAACATGCTCTTCCTGCCAATGCGAACGCGTTATAGGGTTTGGATAATTTTCTATTATTTTTGTTTTATCTACATCCATCAATTTTATAACCGGGCCTTTGCAAAAGTTATTTGCAGCAAATTCTGCTAACCTCAAGCATTGCGCATCATCCCAAGAGTCCTCCAAAACTGCATCGGGCATTGCTGTAATTTCCCATTTTTCAACCCGACCGCGATATTTGTCACTGTTTCTGCGCCTTGAAGCTCGACCATGTATTCCATCCTGCACGATGGTATTTTTATAAACAAAATTATTCTCTATGCTTGGCATTTGCGTGACTATATGGCTAACGCTGCCAGTATGAACGCCAGATTCACTCCACCATCTACTCTCAATATGGCGCATTGACACAATTTTTGCGCCCATTAATCTCTGGTTTAGAGGATTTACCACATGGGAGGCGGCATTACCCGCTGTGGCATTGGCATAATTAATGGCTCCATCTTTTAAATCAACGGTTGTACTATGGCCATCGTAACTTTGCGCTGAAAAATACACCTCTAAAACAAACTTAACATCTAAAGGTTTCACCACTTTAATAACCCTATTTTTATAGCATTTTTTAATAACAGGATTGCCTGGTTCACGGCATGTTAAAATTTTATTTTTATTCTGAGTATCTATATTGACGATTTCTGGCACAAATATCTGACCATTTGGCATAGCATTGGTTGATGCTTGTATATTATTAGCTGTTTTCAACAGCTCATTGTCTTGTTTAATTATAATTTTTTTATGATTAACAGAGTTTTTGTCAGTTAATTCTTTCAGGCAATCCCCATTAACATTATAGTTGCTGAGTGTTTTATTTTGTAAAATTTGAGTCTGCATTGGATCATGATTTGGCGCAATAGTTCCGACATCAATTTGTGCGTAGTAATTTTGCTCAATCTGTTTAAGATCTGCCTCAATTGCAACAGCATTTTCTGGTGTCAAATTCAGTAATTGGTTAGAAACATTATCTTCACTATTTTTTGTAATATCTAAACTTTGCGCTTTACCAGCAATGCTTGCAACAGCCAAATCCATATGATTAGCCAAGGACAGTTGCGCAACAAATGACAGCATTATGCTAAAAATATAGATTTTATATTTTAGACAGATGATTTTGTGCCTCCACATAATTTTCACCTTTATCACTTATAATTTTCAGGGCTTCAATTAAACCTATATCTCCTCGTACATAATCAATACCCATATCACCATCTAAAACAACAGTTGGCACTACATCTATTGAATATTGTTGGAATTTAAATGGATCAATAACAAAACCCCCTATTTTATCTTTATTAAATAACTCTTGCGCCAACATAATGGTTTCTTTAAAGCTGTTATTAATAAAACCTCTTATAATAAGCTCGGCTCCAAATAATTCCGCTTGTTTTGCCCATTGCTGTATACTTTTGTATGACATAGAAGTTGATATAAATATCATTAATTTTGGATCAGTCGATTGCATGGACTGCTCTTTTAGAAAATGATTGGGAACTGAATGTTGATTTATATCATTAGCAAAACTTTGTACTTGTTTAGTAATCTCGAGATCTGTGAGGTTATTCTCATTGGCCCCTACACTACCAATTAACAGTAATAAAACTATAAAACGCAGCATTCTTTACGTCTCCATAGCAAGTACCCAAAATCACCATCAAAAGGATTTAAATCTTTGGCAATGCTCCAGGGTAATACGGTTTTGCCAATTCCATTGCTGGAAAATTCTTTGGTTTTATTAATACTGGGATATACTACTTGCGTTTTATATTCGCTTTTTTTCCACCACAATTGCGGAAATTTTGTACACATACCGCGTATACCTGTTGAACTATGTATAAGCCCTTCTCTATGTAACTTAAATAACATCCGCTCTAATTCTAAGCTGGTTGAATCCATTGAGCTTTGATGCCCTGCAATGGTCCCACTTAATGGATATATCCCACCCCGACAGCCTGTGCACCAAAATAAACTATCAATAGGCGTTTTAAAACTTGCGGCAGCGCAATCCGGGATACAGGCAAGCTGGGCGGCAGGATTACTAAATAATAAAGCTTCTGGTGAGATCCACATCGCCAATTCATCGTCAGACCACATTGGATCTAATTCCGTCATATAGGTAATATCAAAATCCTCATGCTCCATGCAGGCTATATCTGTTAATAAATTCATCCACAACAAAAGCGGGTACACATACCAATGAACATGGTAGAAGGCTTTTTGATGTCCCCGCCCCAACCCTACTGCTGTATCATTGGCTATATCACCAGTTGGCGCTGAAATTCCCGTTGGTAATTGCATACCACCAAGATTTACCATGCAATATGGTTTGCGCGTAACATCTACCGCTCGCCATGGTTGCCAAAATGCCACTGGAATGCCATACACAAAAGGAAGCCGATCTTTGCAAGCGCATATTGGAGAATGATCTGGAGCTTTGGTTGCCTTATCATTGTGTGAGCTGGCAACCTTTACACCCGCAATATGTAGTGGAAATAATGCTTTCCAGTCAACATGAGTAATGGGATTAATAAAGCGACCATAACATTTGGGATCAGCATGGATGCCAGGACTAAATATGCTAAAAAACATGAGTATTATTGATATTTTACGCATTATTAATCCACGCCAACATCTTTGCTTCAACTAAAAGCTCTGACTCTAAACCATTACACATTAATTTAAATTTTTTTGCCCGAGTATCAATTGCAAGCAAAACAGGAAAAGATACTATCTTAAATTTAACCATCAGCTCTTCGTCTGATATCGAATTTGGAAATTGAGGAATTTTTTTGCCATTATCGCCAATAGCTATGATATGCAACTTATGCTTTTTACTAAGTTTTAGCAAAGTATTGGCCATCTGATGACAATAATCACAATCGCTATTATAAAAAAACATAAACTGTTTAAAGCTTGGCTGTTTCCCCCATACGACATCACCGCACACAATAGCAAACCCAATTAAAACTATTAGCAAAAAATTTTTAATTATCATATTACTATTTCTTCTATTATCAAATTTGATTCCTCTCTATATACTTTGGCGGGAAGCGCTTTAATTAAAAATCTGTTAATCAATCTTTGCGCCTGATCAAAATATATTACAATCTTAGTAAAGCGCATTAGTTCTAATGGTTGACCAGAAACCAATACTATTTTAATAGACTTATTTAGATCTAATTGTTTTAATGCATAATTTACCTGCTGTTTGGAGTTCCCATCTATAAACAACAACATCTTTTTAGAGTTTGGCAAAATATCAGACGGTCGCGTAGTGGTTCCCTTTTTAAATAAAACATGGCCATCAGCATCTTTTATATCCCTTGCTAGAGTATAAATTAACGGTTGCAACCTTTTTTTCATAATTGTTGCTTGGGGCAATAATATACCTTTAGGATTTTCAATTCTATTGCGTGAATTTTCTGCCAGCCTCATATTCATTTTATCTATAACACCTGAGCGTTCTAATTCTGGAAGTTTTTTGTTTACAATCCATTCAAAAGCATCCATCTCTTTAATTAAATAAGTTGGACCAAACACGCCTAAATTTTTGGAATGTGCATTACCACAAAGCAATAGCCACACCAATAATATTTTTTTCATTAATTAATCCAAACTCTCTATAACGTGAATCATATGAGTCAACATGCTCGGCTGCCACAAAATAATTATTTTCTGGTATAAACTTATTTGTTATTACTGCAAGTTTTGCTCCAGATTTAGAGTAAGGCTTAGCTTTTCCCACAAAAACTCCATCAACATATATATCGCTACCTACCACTCTTATTTCCATACCATTGACACCAACGATCTGTTTAATCAGATCCATTCCTGCATATTGTGATTTTTTTGGAGCGGAAAACAGTATATAAGAACCTTGCTTAATTTGTACCTTTTTAATAATCAGAAAATGTTTGTAAGGTAAGCTACACGTAATATTATATGCATAACCAAAATTATTATAAATAAAAATTGTTGTCGGTATTAATAACAATATTAAATATTTTCTATTTATCATGATTAATTCTTTGTTTAATATTAGCAACCACTTGCTCAGTTATATCAAAGCCTCCAGACAATACCGCTTCCTCCATCATTAACAAATTCCCCTTAGCTTTAAATTCAATTAAAGAGCTATCTAAACCTTTGGCAAAGTCTACCAGCAACATAGATTGTTGCTCGCGACTTAAATTTGTAGTATTTAATTCCTTAGTAAAGCTATCTGTTAATCTATTTATCCCAATGGTATATATACGGTTTTGATATTTTGCTACATATAATGCATACATAGTTAAACTTGTATTTAACATAAAACTAAGGATAACGATTATCTTCCAATTTTTAGTTATACAATCCATCATTTAACGTCCCCATAATATTTGTTGGCTATATGTTTTAAAGCATCGATTGTTGAGGCGCCAGATGATTGCAGTTGATTAAACTCGAAAAATTCATTTGGTTGGGTGCTATAGACGGCATTTGAAAAAGGATCTAAAATAAAACGTCCCACTGCATATTCGCCACTTTTGCCTCGCAATAGAACTTCAGAAAAAAATCCCTGTTGAGTATGCACATCTTTCATTAGACGCTCTTCAAATGCGTCTATTTCAATCAAACCATCCCTAACTGCTTTGGTTATAGAGCTTTTGTCTTGCGACAACAATGCCTGCCAATAAGAATTATTCCAAGCAGCCCTTGCTGCAGGGCTGGCATTATAATCATTAATGCCTTGAGTGCCGGTAGTTAAATTACCGTTATATTTACGCGCACGCCTGGCTATTGATTCAATAATATCTCCTCCATGCCCACCCTTTAACATATCCCATGCCTCATCAATAATTAAAGACATGCGCTTTTTTCTATCCGATAAATACATTTTTTCTGTAACATAGTGAATCAGTAGAATAAAAATCAAGTTTTGCAAATGTTTATCTTGTGAGATTTCTTCTAATTCAAAAACTATAAAATCACCATCGAAATCTAACTTGCCAATGCCATTAAAATACTTACCATGATGGCCATTTTTCCCAAAAGGATATAATTGCACCGCCAAATCGCGAGCGCGCATATCATCCATACTTGCCAAAACATCGATTACATTCTGCATATCTGGGCGTAACCCCTGTGATTGAGCGTGTCTCCAGACATCCTGTACTACTTTGGTAATTGTGGCCTTACACCAGCCTTCATGTGGTTGTGAAATATCGCCAGGGAATGCCATTGTATAAATAAATCCAGTCATAAACTGAAAAAAACTATCTAGGGTGGCAGCATTGGCCACAGAAAATGGATTTAGGCATAAATTTGATTCTGAATTAAATACTATAAAATTCCCATCAAATAATTTACACATTTTGTAGTAGCTTCTACCAACATCAACCACCCAGACACGACCACCAGTGGATAATTGTGCAAATGCTGTTTCTTGAATAAATACCGATTTGCCAGCACCACTACCCCCAACTACTGCCACATTATAATTACCGCGATTATTAGCAAACGGATCCCAAAACATTACTTGTCCGCGTCTACCTGCTAATAGAACTTTATAACTATCTACTCCTTTCATTTCACCAATAATCGGGGCAATATTGGCAGCATTTATTGCCCACATTTTATGCGTTAAATTTAATGATTCCAGATCATCAAATAAAGCCCCTGTTTGACTCATTGGCATATGTGCAAGCAGGGTTGCCATATGCATTAAATCGTTACGCTCTATTTGCCAACGCATTTTAGATTGGAAAATATTAGTTAGCATTGATATATGTTGGCTTGCTTCATTGCGTCTACAAACTAATTGAATTTGAAAATTAGTAATTAATATTCTCTCCCCTAATTCTTTATTAGAAAGAATATCGCGCCACATTTGACAATCTTGCTCGGCAGAGCGTGATTTACCACGTCGCTCGCGTGCGCGAACTTCAGCATTAAACGCTTGGGCATCTCCACCTTTAATTACATCTTTGGCATCAACGACTTTATAAATTAAGCTTAAAACAAAAGGACACGCCAGACGTGCATTACCAAAAACTTCCCCTATGGCTTGAACCATATCCCAGATTTTAGGTGTTAATAACGGATAATCTTTAACTCTAAATGTATATATTTCCCAATCGGTATTAGGAGAGGCAACTCTTTGGCTAGTAACTTTACGCAAATAAAATGGATCTGTTAGCTGTTGATTTAAACTTTTTTTTGGGTCCCAACTTAAATTTTCGCTCATTACACTATTTGAGGGGCGTAAAATTTGGCTACAAAGCTGCAAAAAATCTGTGGCCGATACCGATTTAGGTTTTATATTTAAAGTTTGTAGTGAACTATCTAATTTTTGTTTTAAATCTAAAATTTCATCAAGACCATACCCTAGAGAATCATCTATTGAAAAAGAAAAATACAAATTATAGTCCCTTAATATAAAGGGTTGCGCTAATACTGATGTTATGGCTGCTTTTGCACAATGTTTAGCTCTATTTTCAGCAATAGTTTTAAAAACTGGCAAGGCATTGTTTCGTTCAGCGACATATTCATCAAGTAACTCACCTATTTTATTTGAGGCGTTTAACATTATTTGCCCACAAGCACCTATTGGTAATTGCGCTTGAAAAATTTGATGTAAATTTTTTACAATCGCTGGATCAACACCAACCAGTGGTTCTGCTTGAAACAAAAAGCCCTTACCATACTGCGTGGTATAAATTTGTGTATTTGGATCGAACGTTTGATGCGGCATAAATTTACTCAACGGATACATTCCTAACGTTTCATTAAATTGATGTATGAAGCTTTTAGGAATAGCAGCCCCAGAATCATCAAATGTAACTAAATTTTCAATAAATCTTTTAAAATTGTTAGTGGCATCTTTAATTGCAGAAAAATTAACCATTGTATTTTTCCCGACCACTTAAATCATCTAATACCGGCCCACGCCAAATGGCATCTTTAACTATAATAGTTACATATGATTGGTTGTAATAGATGCCATTTGAAGATTCATATGGAGCTATCCATAACTGCATAATTTCTTCTGGTATACGCAAAGCGGAATTCTTATCAATTTCTGCTGGCGATATATTTTTTGTTGATTTTGTATTTTCGCCAATATTAGAGCTGTTACAATTATTTTTAGCACAAGAATTGATATTACTTTTTGTTACATTGTCTGATTTTATCATTTTATCTATAGTCTCCATGCTGGCGCACGTGGGTCCTTTGCCATATGGGCAATCAAATCTAGATTTCTCAACGCAACCGTTTAAAAAAATAACGGTAATAATCAATATAATTTTTTTCATAACTAGTCCCCGGAAATTTGATTAATGCTAGATAGCGCATTCATTAGTTCTTTATTAGAATTATTTTGGATATTTTTAGGCATTGGATTACCAGAAGTTGTGCCAATTTCGCTACTGGTATAAAAAACTACATCCACCTCTCGACCACCATTAATTTGAATAATTGGCTGCAAATTTTCAGCCTGTTTGATTTTATATTTAGCCAACATATCAAGTCCATTACCAACCCCCTTGCCAACCCCTGCTTTTAAAATGTCTCCTGGTGAGTAAGTGGTGGTGGCTCCAAGCGGAGATATTGAATTTGTCCCTTGCGTTGCAGCAAAACTATTACCAAGGCCAGATAAGGTACCAGCAACTAGCGCAGAACTTACCAATGCACCATCTCGCAAAACCATACGTCCACGAATGCCTGCCGCTCCATCTTCACTTGCAACATATCCTTGAACAGAGGTTTCAATAATATCGCCATTTTTGGCAATACAAGTCATCAAATCAGGAGATAAGTACACACGTTCAGAGGACATATCCCCCCAAGCAGTTGCATGCAATCTGCATTGCTTTAACGTGCGTATTTTGTGACCATTTGGCAGATTCCCCCAACCAGTAATTGTCAAAAGCACGGGTTTTGGATTTTGTTGGCTTGACTGACTAGCCGATACATCGACACCATTAGCAAGACGCGCTCTAATAAAACTATTACTAGGTATAGTATTAGATATATTACGAAATTTAAGTGCATTTACTTGTTGTAGAGCAAATTTGTGCGTAATTACTTTGTTATCATCTTCAAAATCTATCGCAGAAAAATCTTGTTGGCTATCAGAAAATATCTGATCTTCGGGCAAATCTTGATATTGTAAATTATCATTTTTAATAACTGCTTCACTAGACGATTTAACTTTGGCATTTTTATATTGTTTAGTAGAATAAGCATATAGCTTTTCCTCTAAAGTTTCTAATCGTTTGGTTATTTCTTGATTTTGGCTATTGGCTACATCTAGAGCTTCATTTATTGCCTGAGCAGCTTCATCTTTAGATTCAATTTTTTCTTGCAATTGAGCTATATCTTTAGATTGTTTTTCCACACGATTAGAAAAATCCCATTCAAAACCATATTTGTCTATATCTTTAGAAAAATCATAGGCAACATTTTCTTTATCAGGAGCAGATTTTATAGGCTCATTTCCCATAAATAAGGTCAATCCTATAATGCTTGCAACCAATACCACGCAAAAGGCTAGCAGTTTTTTTTGCATAATTTTTGCTTTTAAACTATTTATATTCATTTTTTGTCTCTAAACATATAAATTTTGGTAACATCACCCGAATATAATTTTTTATCAAAGATAGCAATAGCGCGAATCTCTGGTGTATAAAAATCTATTTCCAGCAATGTTTGAATATTACTGCTAGCATTTTCATATTCATAAACCAAACCATCCATTACCGATCCACTATAAGTAGAAATTAATTTAAGTTTAAAGTTATTGTGCTTGGTATTTTTTTCTGTAATAGCTCTCACATAACCATCTAGCTCTATTTCGTTGTGCATTGCTCGTAATAGATGGGCCAACATTTGTGTATATTCTCTTGCATCAAAAATCTGTGCCTTATTTTCTAACCCTGGCTGCATTAATATTATAGTTTCAGATGGTATTGCATTTGGAATAAACTCCAATTGGTATTTAGCTCCTAATTCTGTCGTCAAAACCCCTTTAATAACTTTAACCCCTTTAAAGCGTAAATAAGCCGTGCCATTTTTAGTGTTTTGCTCAACCTCAACCGAGGCTGGAAGCGCTAAAGAATCTATCCTATCGTTCTTAAGACTTATTAAATTAATATCAGAATTACTCACTACAATTTTAACTGGCGTCAATTCACTTACATATATATTTTGCACGGAAAAAGATGCCCCTGACATTAGCAACAATAAAATAGCTATTTTAGTTTTCATTTTTAAGCTCGCTTATTCTTGATATAAATGGCCGGCCCAACTTATTTTCAAACTGCATTATAAAATTCTTGTCTTTAACAGACTGCAAGCTTGGGCCTTGATACAAAACTAATGTACCACTAATGATTACAGTTTGCGTTTTAACATTAGTTGCAATTTTTTTAATATCAAACCTGCTTGACAAATGCAGCCTCTTAACAATGCCTTCATGTTCAGATAATTGTCTTTTAAATTCAATTTGTGCTCCATCATAAATATTTTGTAATAATTGTGCATATTGGGCATCTATGGTCTCTGGCGTTAAATCTAAATATAAATGAATAAAATAATTAGCATGCTGCACCAGTCCATTTTCTGATAATTTATTCCCCTGCACTTTAAACATACTATCCATAGCTGTAGGAACAACGACAACAGTTGGATTTAATACCAAATACGCAATACTGACCGCTAAAATAATTAACACTATGGATTGCGAAATGACCAAGTACACCAGTTTTTTTCGCTGTTCAAATAATAAATTATATTGATTTTTAAAATTTCCTTCGTTCATCCGATTATCTCCCTCACAAACGATGGAATTAAAAATTTATATTTACGTTTTGAATACGGTAAAAACCAGTACACTCCCTTAGTTGTTAAATTGCCAAATTTAGTATTAGACAAATAACGATTTAATTTAACGGCCAAAATACCCACTATTGCTCCGATTAAAATAGATCCAAGTACCCACAGACCAAACATACAGCCTACAAAAATACTAATCTCCCCGATCGTGAAATTTGACATTTTTAATGGCTCATTTAACGGCTTTGGCATTAATGGCACATGGTTATCATCCATTTATATAGTAGCCGCCGCTATTACCCATGCTGGAAATTTAAAAGCTAACACTGTAACTGCCCCTGCTAGAGTTGCCGCTTGCAAGCTTTGTGTTTGTACAAACTTCCATGTACCAACAGCGGCAGAACCAGACCCTATCAGCCAGCATAATCCCTTAATATACCCTTCAGTTCCTGTTTTAATGGTGCTAATTTCTGTTGGCATATCGTTAGGTGCTGCTTGCAATATTGTGGCAAAGAGGCAAAAACCTGTTATCCACAAAGCTGTTTTAAATATTTGTTTAAAGACTGTACTTTTTTGCATATGAATTTTCCTTAGTTTGCGATTAAGTGGTTACTGTGTATTTTTGTCTGGTTTGCATTTAAAACAGTTATACTTTTTAAAAGTTTTTCTTTAATGTTATAAACAATCGAAGCTAATAACTCTCGTTTTGAAAAGTCGTATGCTGCTATAATTTGTTCTAAGTTATCTCCGGCCAATAACTTATTAAAAAAGTTTAAAATTATCAATGGTTCTGCTTCTAAATCATTCGCATTAATCATGGTCTTAATGTTTGTTAACAGTTGGATATATATTAATTCAAAATCTATGGCGATGGCGTAGCGCTCTCTATACAAGTAGGCGTCAATAACTGTAGTTATATTGCCGTCAGATTTTATGATTTTCTTCAGAAAATTCCGCGCTGAATTGTTTGACATAGTCTTTTTGTTAAATTATTAATTTCAATTTAATATTACCAAGGTATAATCTAATGTAAATTCGAAAAATCGAAGATTTTTGTATTCTGCATTAAAACTCTAAAATTCGAAATTATTGATAGCTGACTTGAATATAATTGTTCAAATGTATAGTTATTTGCAGCAATTATTGTCTTGATGATTTAAAGCTTCAATAGCTATTGGGCATCATTCACAGAACTGGCGATTTTAACGCCCAAATCAAAAAGTGTTGTACAAGCCGTTTTTTTCTTGATGTTTTCAATGTGTTTGTATATTGTTGTCTCTTCCCTACAAAAATAGTTCGCGACCCTAGATATTGACCAGCGACAAAATAACATACTAACTATTTCAGCCTCTCTCTTGGTTAAGCCTAAATTCTTGCTAGAATAAAGAATGTGGAAAATACTATCTGGTTTTTGATTTTTTTCTAAATTTATATCCATTCTACAAACTCCTTATAATTATTTGGACAGAGATATTTTCCTAAAACATCAAATCACTTTAACTTCTGAACAACCTCCAAACTATGATTTTCACTTTAATCATAAATAAATCGATTGTCAACCATTTGATTGCCAACAGGTTGGAAACATAAAAAGCAACTTGTCACAAAAGTAATATGATATAGTGTCCCTGTTTGTAATAAGAAATTAATATATAGAAAACTAAGCTATGGGAAAGAAAGAAGACAGTTTGCCACCAGGTCAAATAAATCCTCATTCTGGAGTAAGAAAAATATTTTCTGAAAAATTAACCAAACTTATGATAAATCATGGATATTACCCTGCCAAGCCAAAAGGTAAGGCTGATGCCAGTGAGTTGGCAAAGGCTGCCGGCGTATCTAGACAAATGGCGTATAATTATTTACATGGGCGAGCGTTACCAGGGCCTGCAACTTTAGAAAAAATTTCAACATGGTTAGAATGCCAACCTAGGTGGCTTGTAGAGGAAGATAAAGAAAATATAAATTTGCACACTATTGATGAAGAATTATGCAAAACCATATTTGATAAAATGGAGCAGCTGTTTATTGATAACTGTGAAACACACGAAGATTTTACCTTCCTAGTTGATGCCTTTATTAAAATTTACAATTATGCTTGCAAACTAGGGCGTGACAGCCCCTCAAAGCTTCAAGCAGCAGAACAAATGGTGGCATTATTAAAAAGGCCATCGATTGGCACTAGATTCAAAAAATCATAATTATCAGCATATTCATGGAAACTAGCCGCCGCTAGAAAACTGCCTGGCAATTATTTTATGCAATGATTAAAAAATGTAAAACGCCACCAAGCCCTGCACGGCAAATATCGTACAAAAACAGCAGAGATTGTCCATGGCGTAATCGCCATTATATTTGGCACTATACTCTTACAAGGACTCGTCAAGTTAATATCGATAGCAGGGATGCTAATTTCATAGTCTTGATGTCCCGTCTGGACTACATCTAGCTCTTGCGGCCCTCTGCAGACCATTAATAATCCCTTCTCTACTTGTAGCGCCTGCCAATTGACAAAACCCTTGTTTTATTTTACTAGAGTTTTTATATGCATACAGTAATGGTTTAGTTACTAAAGCTGTTGCTCTCTGTGCTGCCCATGTTAGATTCTTACAACCACTTGAAAAAGAATAATGAATACCACCTCCACTGATACTGGGCGCACCAGTTTGGTTTATATTTATCGCGGCCCCTGTATGAGCATCGTCAGAGTGAAGTGGGTTTATAGTTTGCATTTGCACACTACTAGAAAAATTAATTGTGGGAAATGCGCCCGCAGTGGTTTCTTGATCAGAACTATTAGACAAACTACTGTAACCGCTAGTTTTCGAATCTTCTGAATTAATATTTGCTTGGGCATGAGTATCTGGATCAATACCAGACTCTTCAATTTTTATCCTCTTAGAACCAGATGTTATATTTGGATCCTCTAAAGGTATTCTAAATTCGTTGGCATTTTCTTGAATCTCAGCTTGCAAATCAGCTGCTGTAGCTGCATTTTTTTGTAATTTAATTTTGTTCATCGGCAAATCTTGCTCTCTTAATAAATAATTATAATGATTATCAGAGTTATTTGTTGCGCTCTCAACTAATACTTGATCATTAGTGTCTGGCTCAATATAACCATATTCTTCAGGAATAAAAACTGGATCTTCAATTATTGTATGGTCCGGGTGACTTTTTCTAATTTCCTCCATAAACCACAAAAGTGTTCTTGGAGAGATTGGCGAGGAAAAATCTATTTCCATTTCTGTTCCATCTAATCCATCTATCTCGTCTAATTTAATGTAAAATCTTGTGCTCACACGTTCCAGGTCGGCTTTAATTTTTTCTACTAAAAACTCAATATTTTCGTAACCTATTTTTTCCCCTACGTTTGCAATATGATCACAATGCTGATGAAGCCGCGCCGCATGAGGACGAAAAATTCGATAGTCTAAATCTAGAGGTTCTTTATTGTTAATTAGTGTGAACAACCACCTACACATATGTATAAATGTTTCAGGTTGTTCTTCCTCTGTTTGTTTGCTGCGCAGAATGTCCTGTAATAACGGATGGATATTAATTAAGTGTCTTTCAGTATCAAAACGCATTAATGAATATTTACCAATGTTTTCTACGATTTCGCCCCACAATAATGATGATTCTGGAGTTTTTAGAATCACTAACTTTTTTGCATCTATAAGACTTAACAATAAATCATACTGTATATTGCTGGCCGCCAACCAACTGGCTTGTTTTAAAGTTTGCAGTGCAAAATGGCAATCTTCTTCTAAAGCCTTAAAGTTCATATCAAAAGTTACCCAGATAGACTCATGTTTAGGGCTCATCCTGGTTTTAACATTTAATACAGAAGCTTGGCTACTTTTATAATCTAGCAAATAATCATCGATGGTCTTTTTCCTAACCTTCATATAAGCCCCTGCTTGAGCTAATGCCAATGGCAACCATCCTAAAGTATTAACCAAAATTTTTAGTTTACTTAAGTTTTCCTCGTTGTTTTTGTTGATACCAGTAATTTTAACAATTAAGTCTATTGATTCATCAATTGTCATAACATCTACATCAAGACTTTGATTAATTGGCCAATCAATCTCGCTTCTTGAGGTAATTAAAATATGATGATTGCCTTGCTCTGGTAACAGACCTTCTAAATCCTCTGCTTTCTCCACATTGTCAAAAACCAGCAAACAATCTTGTTTTTCTTCTAACCATTTCTTAACCATTAGCGCTTGCTTTTCAATTGGAAGTTCTTTGGAGGGCCTTTTATCTTGACCCTCAATCTCTACGATTAAATCTAAGTATTGTTGATAAATTTGCTCGCGACTCCCTGCATTAAACCAAGCGCGAATGGTATAATGATGTAGCGGGTGTTGGAAAAAGAAACTAGCCAACGTGGTCTTACCCATACCACCCATACCATGAGCAGTTAAGGTGAGTATTTGTTGGTCTTTGTTTTTAAAATGCTCCTTAATCTTATTTTGTAACTCTTGCCTTGGCACAAAGTTAGGATTTATTGCTGGGGGCTGGTATTGTTTGCCATATGAAGCTGGATTGCCAATAATCTCTGCTATTTTGCGCAAATGCTTTAAATCCGGTCTTTTCTTTAAATCTCTTTCCTCTAAACGTTTTTCCACAATTTCGGTTATTTCTTGCAGTTGTTTAATAAGTACGTCTATATTAATTTTTTGACGTAAGTCTTTAAGCTTGATTATGGCTTTAGAGCTTTTACTTTCAGCTTGTAACTCTAATCGCAACTTCAATAACATTGCAACCAAGTCATGCCAACTTTGATGTTGCCATGACTCAATGTACCCTTTTTCTTTTAATTTAGTAATTACATCAAAAAAATTATTCTTTAATTCTAATTCTTCACCAGCACTCCTTAAAAAAATCGCTAACTGCCGCGCCAAGTGCAAAGGCTGGATTAAAATACTTTTGACTTCTATGTCTTTATCTTCTTTACTTAAAAAACTGTTCTCTATGTTATCCTGTACACCAGAGCTAGCACGTATATCTTCCTCTATGAGTTTACGCAAACATTCTAAATATTCAGAAGTTGGCAGTAATTTTTCAAATAATTCAGTAAACTCAGTATATAGTTTATAATCACCATCCAAAAACCCGGTAGTTAATAAAGCAGAAGTAGTGTGGTTGCCAGGCTCATGAATCCTTTTTGTTGCTACTTTCTCCAGTAATTCCTGCGGGGTATTAATTAGCCCATATAACCTATTTATATCTTGCGGTTTTTTATGCTCATCAACCCTAGTACCATTTTTGATATATTTAAAATATGGTTTAAACTCTTCTAAAAATTGCTCAGCTTTGTATATTGGCGATTCACCAAGACTAATCAGCAATAATTCAAATAAATCCGCGAAGTTTGTAAAGTATACCATGTTTGCGTCAGTATGTTTGTCTATCAAAATAATATACTCTATATCAGAATACGGTGTGGTCATCTGAGTTGCTAATGACCCCACACAAACTGCAGAATGCCTAGAACCCGTAGGCGGGCCACCTAACATACCGTGCAAGTAGTTAAATATAGCTCTTATAGTTTTCTTAAAAGATTCATCCACAACCTCTAATGACTGCCGTAAACTGGCCCCTTTATTAGCAGCAAATTTTAGTCTGATATTTTCAAAAGCAGCTTTAAAGCTTTGTCGGTTACCAGCTAAATTTGACAATTCAATATCTTTGACAACACGCAAATCTTCAAAGGCAAAATTCTTTAATGATTCTATTATCTTTTTCTCAATCTTTTCTTTAACAGTAGCATCAGCAATATGGTAACTCAACGCCAGAGCAAAACCATAGGTTTCCAACAATATTCGTTTATCTGGCTCTTTATTTGAATGTATATAGTCTTGTGTTTTAGCAAGCAAAGCATCTACCACTTCTTCTAATTTTTTTAATTCTTCGTTTTTATTATCTGTATTTTGCATTCTCAACATGGTTTTGTCGTCCAAAGTTAGTTGCTTGTTGTCATTGTTGCTACTTGCAATTGTTGGGCCGATAGTATTTGAATTTGATTTATGGCTAACCCCAACAAATTTGTCTGTGGATTTAACCATGGAATTTTGTTGTTTGCTAAAACTTTCACTAGTTTTTAAATAGTTATCGAATACTTCTTTCGTTACGATTAATCTAAAATGCTGGGCATGGCCAGATGAGGCAGAGTCTCTTATGGCTGCGCTTGTACGAGAATCTTCGCCATCTGTAGCCACTTCTTGATCATTCGCTTTTGCTCTTAGAACATTAATGATACATACTGATTGTTTAGATTGGGGTTTTATCAAATCTGATTTAATGGGCGCCTCATTAATGTCGTCTGGATTTAAAGTATATTCTTGAATTTCAATATTTAATTTTTCTGCTAAAATTTTAATATCTTCAAGACCGCCCCACAACCCATTGTCCAGCCCCATGTGTTTTCTAAAAAAAATTATTAATTGTTTAAAATAGTCACTTCGCAAAAAATCAACATTTAAGATGTTATTACCAAGTTTTAAAGTTTTTAGCAAATCTGCATAATTATTTAAATTTTCTCCAATCAATACTCCAAGACGCAAACCAAATTCTACCTCATTATTGATTGCTGGCAGTAAAAATCCAAGAAATACGGACGTATACAAACAATTGCCGTCCGCAGGAATTAAAATTTCTTTTCCGATTACTTCATCAGATGCTGGCTGTAATACTACTTCTCTGAAAGATGATAGGGAAGAACTAGTGCTGTTAAAATTTGTAGCGCCTGATTTCACATGGCTATAATCATTAGCCTCAGAATTTGTTTTGAAATCTTGTTTTTTCATGTAGATTTTACTTGTTTGCTGCGAAAATCCCTTTCTTTGTATGCTGCTTGATGAATAATCTGAATCTGAAGATTCTTGTTTCTCTTGATAGATTTCAATATCATCCCATCTTTTGTCGTTGTCTTTGATTAACTGTTCTATATATTTTTGATTTTGCTTGGATGTTTTTTTTGCATCATTTTTAGTGCGAGCATCCTGCTCGAGAGCAATTTTTATATTATCATTAATACTACTTAAGAAAGCTATCCATGCTTGTTCATGCCTATATTCCGATATAAGTTGCAAAATTCCAGCATTACTATTAGACGAACTTATTTCGTAAATCTTTTTTGCCTCTTGCAAAAAATCCGCTTTTTCGCTTATGGTCATCTGTGAATATAATTTAAATTCGCCTACAGCAAAAAACTGTAAATAATGCTGCAAATTATCCTCAAGAACAGCATGTTTGCATAAATCTTTATCATTTAGAAAAGCATCTGAGGTTGCATATTGTCCTTTTGTATAAGTAGTAGATGTAGGTGCTGCAACTATATCATTTTTTTCCATGTTTATTATATCCCTTTAAAATTATTATATGTGCAATTTTTTATTCTATTTATGGTTGCTACAAAACCTTTTCTTGCGCAAATATTGTTGAGTAAGGATGCTAAGTTTTCATATTATGCATACAAACATGCTGCTTTACTTAAGGTGTGTTGCGCAAGAACTAAAATCCCTTAGAGGCCTATCCTAGTTCATTTCATTCATATTTACCATATTTGCTATTAATATGAATTGTGGGTCAATTCATTGAGAATACAGATAAAATCTGATTAGTAAATCCGTGTGTCCTAGCACCTAAAATTATACAATTACAACATCTAGGAAAAAATTACATTTACATAAGGAGAACACTATTGTTTAGAGCACAATGCTTGCTTTAAGTTTTTTGTGTTTTGTTATTTGTGTTACATTTTCACATGTAATTTAGTTAAATCATATAAATTTATTATCCTTTTATGCACGCAAGTATCGCCCCACTTTGACTGCAAACTGCTCTACCTGTTTTGAATCATTATGCTCGTAGTTATATTTCTCTTTTTCTAAATGCAAATCAATAGCATCCCCCCATCCTGATGGGCAGCGCCATCTTCCCTTTTTAACAGCCGTATATGCAAAGCTTAAAGCTGCATCCACCTCTTCATTTCTGGTTTCACAATAAATTTTTGTTGGTTTAAAATTAGCGGTATGATGGATAAATTGCCTAATTAGCTCATCTTGACTAATCCCGGTCAAAAATTCAGAGCAAGAGGCGTCATTAATTAATTTTTTGGCATAGTTTATGGCTTTTTTGGCTTGCTCTTTGGTTAGTTTTTGGAGGTTTCGTTGATATTTTTCATGCGCAATGTCTAAGTCAAACAAACCAAGATTATATTTTTTGCTTGTTTGAGCAACAGGGGCTTGTCTTTCATGATTTTTATTTAAATTAACATCAATAACATCATCAGACTTGAGGATTTGATGATTGATGTTTTTATTACAAAATGAATTTGATGTTAAGTCTTTATTACTAGAGACAGCATTTTGGGAAAAGTGAGCCGATCTAAGAGAATTTTCAGCCTTTCTTGGGGAATAATCAGCCTTAACTGAGGGAATATCATTTTTATTATCCACAATGTTATCCACAATTTGATTTAATTCATGGTAATAATCATCCTTAAGATTAATGTTGGCGCGAGCTTTTTGTTTAAGCAGGTTTTGTATATCTTCATATGGAAATAAGGCTTCTATAAACCAAATGCTTTTTTTGCGCCTATTAGAGAGGTTGTTGGCATGGGTTTTATATTGGCTTTTGGCAATAAATCCTAGTTCTTCTAATTTGTTTAAGGCTTTAGATGCGGTTGATTGGTTGCATTTAAAAATTTGCACTAATTCATTTTGAGTAAGAGGTGCGCTCCACTCGCCAGATTTTTGATATGATAAATTTGAGCGAATGTACAAAAATAGCCATATGATTTTTTGTAGGGGGGATAAAGATTTGTTGCTCATGATAGATTCAATTTGCTTATTATTAAATTTGATAAACATTTTAGTGTCATCAAGATAACTGCGCTGGCAGTCTTTTGATGTAGATGTGTTTATGTTTTGCTTGGATGGCTCTTGTTTAAGAATCTCATAAACATCGTCTGGAATGGTTGGGCTTATGACATTAATTTCATTCTGATTGTCGTACTTGTTCCTTTGTATTGAAAAATAACCTTTTTCTTCTAAGGATTTTTGTAAAACAAAGACATACTCTTCTCTAAGACCCAAACGTTGGGCCCAGGAAACCCCAGGAATGGTGGCGCTTCTAGAGCTACGTTTGGCTCTATTGTAGTTTGCGTATAAATCTGCCAAAACATAATAAAGCCTTTCTGATTCTTTAAGCTCAATATTGGTTATGATATGCATAATAACGCATGAGGCCATGGCAGAATAGCCTCGAGTTTCTATTAGGGCCAGCATTTCTAACCTTGAACATGATCTTTGGACAAATTTTGAGCAAAAATCACTCATAACTGCATTATTTGCAGCTTCCACAGCTTCCATAAGACAAATCTCCACCATAAGTAATTTGCCCCTATTTTTTAAGAGCAAAAAAATCCCATAAGAAAAATTAATGCCTTAAATTTTCGAGCAAAACTTGCCAATATAAGTGTGGTGGGGTAATATGAAAGGTGCGAATCGATCATATCCTTGCCACTACACACCACAATAATATTTAATTAACTAAAAATTAACTTTCTTTTGATATTTCTCCCCAAACCTATGGATCACATATGTAGCGCATTGCTTGATTAAAACGCAATTACACGTTATGTTGTTAATAGTACATTATGTTTTTAAATTTGTAAAACAATGTCCCAAAAATATTTTTTAACGCGGAGGGGTCTCATGAAGCAGACGGCGCTTGAGAAGGTGGAAGCAATAATTAGCAAGTCAGAAGACATAATTGCGTCTATGGAAGAAAGTGGCAAGGCTCCAAATGATAAAAAGATTTTGGAGCGTGTGTTTTCAGTTAAAGAAGCTGCTGATCTTGCGGGCAGGGCAAGATCTAGTCTGCATAGGGCAGAAAAGGAAGGCGCTCTCGATTCTGTGAGGAAGACTACTGATCACACAAAAGAGTCTCGTGGTTATTCTTTAGAAGAGATAAACGCGTTTAGAAAGCACTTTGATACCTTTCCGTGGAGAAAAGCAGGAGAAAAGTGTGTAAAGGTGGCCATACAGTCCTTTAAGGGTGGTGTTTCTAAATCAGTAACTTCCGTTCATTTTGCTCAATATTTAGCAACAAATGGATATCGGGTTCTATTGGTTGATTGTGATCCTCAAGCTTCAGCAACCAGTACCTTTGGTTATTTACCAGATAAAGTTTTTACTGAGAAGGACACTTTGTTACCATGTTTCGCTGGAGATCAGCCAGATTTACAATATGCAATTATTGAAACGTATTATCCAGGCGTATCACTTATTCCTTGTTGTTTACAATTTTATGATGCTGAGTTTCAAATGGCTATTGCAGCTGCCAATTCAGCAGAGGAATCTGGCAATGGATCTGGTGAGAGCCAAGCATATTTTTTCCTTCTAGATGAAGCTCTTAAATCCATTGAACAATATTATGATGTCATTGTTATTGATAGCCCGCCTGCGCTAGGCATGATAACAATCAATATATTAGCCGCCGCTGATGCGGTTATAGTCCCAACGCCACCAGCTATGTATGATTTCAGCTCGACTCTTCAATATTTTAAAATGGTAAGAAAGGTAATGAGGTCTATTGATCCTTCTAAAATATATGATTTCATAAAAATTTTGGCAAGTAGGGTTGATACTAGAAAATCAATGTCTGTTGAGTTTTTAGATATAATGCGAGATATATATGGAAAAGATATACTTAATTCGGTTTTTTTCCAGACGGCAGAGGTGGAAAACTGTTCGGCAGTGTTTAAGACAGTTTATGATATGCAAAAACCGCAGACTAGGGCTCTTAATATTCTAAATGCCATTTTTGGAGAGATTGAGTTAGAAATTCGTAAACTTTGGCCTAGTCATAGTAAACAATTAAGCAATATGGGGGTAGTAGCATGACTACAAATAAAACTAGAGATTTAGTGGCTCAGGCTAGAAGTAGACTTAAAGAAAGAAATAATAGCGGTAACGTTGAGGTTAAAAATAGAGATGAGGACAGGTTCCCAGCAACTGAGATCCATACTGCTTCTGGTGCTGGAAAAGAGACATTAAAAAGAATTGCAGCGAAAGAAGTTGATCCTAAAAGATGTAGGCCTTGGAATTTTCACAACCGAGATTTAGCTTGGCTCAATGCGGATAAGTGTTCGGATTTAATAGATTCTATAACTAAAAATGGTCAGCTTGAGCCTGGTTTAGTTAGAGCTATTGAAGGAGATAAGGATTTTGACTATGAGATAATTTATGGTGTTAGGCGATGGTTTGCTTGTTCACAGATTTCTGGCCAAAAATACCTAGTCAAAATTACTACAGCAGATGATAAACAATGTTCTATATTGATGCACATAGAGAATGCAGATTCTAAAGACATTACAGAATTTGAAAGGGCCCATTCATTTTTGCAACAATTTAGAGCGAAAATATTCAAAAATCAATCCGAAATGGCAAAGTGTTTTGGCGTTTCTCAGGGACTGGTTTCAAGACTTGTTAAGGCGGCGGAAATATACGAAGTTCCTTGGATTCGTGAGCTATTACCAGATATGTTAGACGTGAATGTTAAGGCTGCCTATAGGGTTTCTCAGCTACTAAGTTCAGCAGAGGGCGAGAAAAGAGTTATGGTTGAGGCGGCTAAAATTAAGTCTGAATTAAATTCTGGAAAAAAATTGCCATCCTCGGTTATCCTTAAGAGGTTATCTAGTGAGAGTGCGTCAGTATCAGCTGCGGCCATTGATTCTGTTTTGTTGTCTTCAAATGGGTTGAATTTGGTTGAATATAAAATGACTAACAAAGTTCTTTCTTTCTCAATATGTTTGCCTTTAGATAAAGCAAACACAGAAGAGGTCTTTCGGGTGATTAAAGGCAAAATAGAATCAGAAGCATATGGATAAATAATTATTACCTGGGTAATAGTTTGTCGACCAGCAAAGTTATTACCCAGGTAATAATCAACATAATCATCAAGAGCCTAATACTAAGCGCCACCCTAATATACATAAGCCATCCCTTATGTATATGTTGACTATCAAAACCACGGCCTTTCCAGATAACCAATAGTTTACAGCTTCTGAATAATTTTAATATGAAAACCTTTCTCTAAATATTTTTATACACCAGGCCACCCTCATTTCCATGCTGAGTTTCTTATTGTTTCATGGAAAAATGCGCACGTATGTCGTAAGAGTCAAAGTTTTGCCTTTTATTTCAATAAATTAGAAATTTGATATAGGTTACTTTGAAGATGGGATGTATTCTTTTTTGGCAACAAAGACCCAAATAGGGTTATTGATCAATAATAAATAATCTTAGGTTGATACCATTATCAAAATAATAGTAAAAGGATGGCCTGGCTATATTAAGCGGATCTTCTTGGTTCTGGATCTATACTTCTTTTGCCAATAAATATATCAGGATGCTCTCCTACTATATATAACAAAGATAAAGCAGGACAGGTAGGCTGTGCTTTTCCTTGTTCCCATTCTTGTAGGGTTCGAACGCTAATCTTTAAGCAATCAGCAAATTCTGATAGAGACATGCCAGTTTTAGCTCGGATGAATTCTACACCTGTAGGCCTGGAGGTTGTCATGGGTATGTAACAGCCTGAGCGACTCCCGAAATATTTCGCTTGCTGATGTATTATACATGCCGCTAGTCACCTTGTTTTGTGCAAATTTCTCAAGCTCTGGCGTTACAGCAAAGGTTGCTGGCAAGGTGGGTACACGAGGAATCCTCCTAAGTGACAGATTTATATAGAAAAAATTAACAGCTACACCAGCAACTTTGGGCCCCGATAATGGTAACCTATCGGGCATTGATGGCCATGAGTGTTTATGCAACAAAAACTGTTGAGTTTAGCGCTAGGAATTGGGGTTATCGGCGGTTATTTGTAATATTGGTAACGAGGATAATAAAATGCGACATATGATAATAGTAAATCAAATCTTGTAAAAATATGAGGTTCAGAGAGGCCTTGCCACAGTATCTGAAAGTGCTGGCTGGGCTGATTATGGTCAAGATTATTTAATAGATAAGCTCAGACTTTGCATGTACTGTTTGCTATGTTGCAAAGCGTAGATAAAGATGAATTTCAGATATCCAAAAATTTACTGGTAGTTTTGTATAAGGTTTTAGTAGCGGAGGATGTAGCAAATATTTCGTTGACACCTGATGAAACGCTCAAACAGCATAAATTAGTTCCAGTATTTGATAATCAGGAGAACCCTGGGCTGCTTCGAGACTTGTATAATTTAAGCAAGAGCAGTCAGGTTTATCGCGAGGCCATGGTTAGGATTCATGAGGCTTTTACGGGAATGTGTCTCACCATGGCTTCTAGGCCTATAACTTCTGCCGTCAACAAGGTGTTACTTTTTAGGAGAGAGCATCCTGATGTAAAGCAGGATAATCAATTAGATGGGTTATTAAAAGCGGAGCTGCAGTCAAGGGAAACATGTGATAAAGTGGCGCATTTTTGTTCGAGGTATAGAGTATAAATAAAAATTACTCATTGACCATGAGAATAATAATATGCAAAAAGTAAAAGGTGTGGAAGGGGAAATTGCTGGCAAAGGTTTAAATCTGGTGGCATATGATGTGGGTTATGAAGGGAAGCATACCATGTATTGATCCACATTTTTTATTTTTCCTAGAAACAAGTCGTCAATTATGCTGATATTAGCAGCATTAATGTCAGAACCAGGAATTTGAGCATTAAGCTTCAACAGCACCCGCGGTGCTTGCAAAGCCTGGCGATAGTTCTGGCCAGATCAATACATGGTATGCTTCCTATATTGCTAATATAAAATCCAATCAACCCAGTGTTTTTGATATTAAATAGTATTATAATATTTGTGAATCAGTATAAATATACAAGAAAAAAGTTGGCTTTTGCGGCAATATAATAATTGGGTGGCTGGTTACAAAACGTTTATATGCAGGTTAAATTCAAGTCATCATAAAATATGTTGATGATCTTCATTTAAGGCGGAAAAAAGCATAGAATATGCTAAAGTAAATAGACAGGCGTATTGTTTGGTGGTGAAGTTATGATAGAAGAAGAATTAGTGAATCGGGCGCTAACACCTTATCAAAAAGGCGATAAGGGAGTTTTGATAGGGAATATAAAAGCTGCCATGAATGAGCTTCTGGAGATTTTGCGCGGAATTGATAAAGACAGTTTTCAGATAACAAGTAATGCATTTATAATTTTGCATAATATTTTAACAGCTAAAACCGAAGATGAAGTTATGAGATTTGCAAAACAGTTTAATGCCCCAGCTCTTTTGCCTGTGTCACAAAATTTATATTCTTTACGCATGGAACGAGACTGGTGTCCTGAAGCTATAGCCATAGCACAGCATGTTTTTTATGAGAGAGGAATGTTGCTTGTAAATGAGCACCAAGAAAAAGCCCATAAAAAAGTGTTGCTTTTTAGAGAGCTTCATGGTAACGAGCAAACAAAGGAAAGTATGGTTTTAGAGCAGGAAGAGCGCGTGGCGAATATCACGCGTCAAAAAGTATCTAAATTTTTTTTGAAATATAGTGTTTAGTCTTTGAGTGTCTTAGAACTTAAACTTATTAGCCAGGCGCGCAGACCAATAAATATCAAAAATTATGGTGTTGCATAAATGGAAAAAAGCGATAATGTGGCAGTTAGTGGCGGAATAACAACAGTTGGTAAAAATCCAAATCTTGTGTCTTGGGATCTTGGATATAGGCGAGATGAGAATGGTGTAGTAAGTCTGGATGTGTTTATAACATTCTCCTCTAAGGCAAGAGCTAAGACAGGGCGTGGTGATAAACAGGATTCACATACAAGTGCCTATGCGCTTCATCTGGCTCAAACTATGAAAATAGTTAAGGATACTGTCCCCAAAGAAGAAAATGATTTTAGGGGGCTAAACAATCTGGTTAATGAAATGACGCTTATTCCCCAAAGAGATTTTTTTCTTTTGGAACAATTCAACGTGACGCATAAAAGCACACAAGAATTCATCGCAGCGGGATTTTCGCGCGACTTGGGCAAAGAAACGGATGCACAACAATACATAGCTAACGATGTTATCAATGCTCTTAATCATGCCATTTACTCTGCTCAATTGTATCAAAAATCGCAAAATAGTCTAGCTTATAATGATAATACTGGTCATGAAATTTTAATAAATCTTAGCAGCACTAATACCAAGTTACTGGAAGACCTAAAGATTGGTGCTAGGCGTGAGTATTCTTTGAATGTTGCCACAAAAGCCGCAGAAAAATTACTTAACTATCAAAACACGGCACCCTATGTTACTTTTTCTGAAATCCCCACAAATGATGAAGATGAAAAAGTTTTTCGCAAGGCTGAGGGCTCACGTGTTAGGAAAGCTTTAGGTGTCTTAATGGCTTATAGTTCGTCAGATCTCTCTGTTGTTCAAGATTTTGCGAATGAAGAGGATTTATTGGATGAAGGCGTTGAAAATATTGATGATAAAGATTTGGCGGCGTCTACAAGCTCAGCCGCACAGCAACACTCGACCTTGCGTCAACAACCAAAGCGTGGTAAAGAGAAATTTTCCAACCTTAATGTTGGGACATTAACGAAACAAAATGTAGTTTATCAAGTAAAGAGCGCTGACGAATTAGCTAAAGAAGCAAAAAACAAAAAAAAGCGAGAAACAGAAAAGATAGTAGGGGCCATATGCAATCTTTTATATTATCCTCCATTAAACGATGAAGACTTAAAAAGTATATCCGCTGCAAATTCACAAAATGCAAGAACGAATGATATAAATGTTTTTTGCTATGTTCTTACTAGGCATTTAGCAATCATTTTAGAAACTTTTAATAGGCTTGATGGTTTGGAAGGCGAAGACAAAGATGCAATTATTAATGGTTTTCTCGATAAAATGCTGGATGATTGGAGTGAAGTTATAGATAAAGCGCAGATTGGACAACCAAATAAAAATGTCGCATTAAAGGAAAAAAAAGAATACATGGAAAATGGAATTAAGGCGGCACTTAATGCTTGGGGACAAGAGAGAGATAAAATTCGTAAGGAGCAGAAAGAGGGCCTTATTTCATCGTCAGGGTCTGTCCACTCGAATGATAGCACCGAGAATAGCCACAGCTCTCTTAATTTTTCTTTGCTTTCATCCCCGGACTATAAAGCATCAAACACATCGTTGCCCTTTGGGGCCAATTTAACTAGTGCCAGCTCTACTGGCGGGCAACCGAGTAGCCCCGTATTTACGCCGCTTATGAATCAACAGCGTAACTTAAAAGCGACTAGTAGTAATCCTTCAAAGACTAGTACGCAAGAGGTAAAAGGGCCGACCTCAAGCAGTAGTGGCAGAGCGAAGAAACTGACCTAAAGCACGCCTTTAAGGCGTTGTTGGGTGTATGACAAAAAACGGATGGTTAACGCGAGTTAAGGCCCAATTTAAAACACACTTTACACAGTTGCCATATAAACTAATTCTGTTAGAATCAACGAAGATAATAACAAAGTGTAGCTTAAGGTAGAGCTAAAGTGGATTCAAGGGAAGAATTATCAAAACAAATATCAGCATCGAGTTCAAATAAATCTTCGGTATCGTTACCTGAAATTCGATACGAGCGTAAGCGATTAGAAAAAATCATAAAGTATGTTTCTTTGTCTAATGGACATAAAAAAGAAACGGCAGAATTTTTAGATACGATTGACAAAGAAGTTGCGCTGCTTAGGCAATATCAAGCTGAAGAACTGCTTAGTGATTTTTACCCTCAAATGCGGGCCACTGTTGATAAAATTAATGGTGCTGCAACATCACTATATCAGATAATTGAAAATTACGATGGCACCGCAGTTAGTTCGCTACGAAAGGTAATTGCTGAATCTTTTGATTCATTTGAAAAAGAATTAAAGCATCGTTTGGCAATGCCATCACATGTAAGAGATGAATTAGAGCGTAAGACTAAAATGCTGTACGCACAACAAAGCTATGTGGCAAGAAGCCCTGCAGTTCAAGATGTTCTAATGCAACACCTTAGAGGCATTGCTGCCTTGTTAAAAAGACCAGGTGAACCATCTCCTCGTTGCTACATAAGTTACGCTTGGCCGAGCATTGAAAACAATGACAAAGAATACTGGATACAGCCTTTTCTATACATTTTGTATGAACATCTGAAAGCTGCTGGTATTGATATAGTAATGGATGTACATAACATTAACCCGGGGGAGAGTATTTTCCAGTTTATGGGTCAATATAAAAAAAACGGTAATCATATAATTTTAGTTGGCAGTGAATCCTTATTGCAAAAACACTATAGTGACATTTCTCACGCAGTAAAAACAGAACTAAGTATAATTACCAGCAAAAGCGATGAAGATAAGAAATTAGGTATGGGTAGTAAAATTTACCCGATGTTAATTAGTGGTACTATTCCAAGCTCCTATCCAGAAATATATTCGATGTATAAAACAGTAGAGGATGCTAGAGATGGACATGATGTTAGTTATCTTGAGTTAATTGAGAAGCTGGTTGATTGGCTGCACCATAACCAATTAAATAATCATCAGGATTTAAAGCTAAAAGAGGCCTATGTAAATAAATGGAAAACATTTAATACTGCCTACAAAGCCCAAGGCGGTTTAACTAACCAGGCAAATGCCGCAGAGGTTGCAGCAGAGGTAGAACTAAACTATCACAAGCAACGTTTAGATTATTTAAGGCAAGATTTAAATTACCAAGCCTTAAAAGTGCAAGAAGAGGTAGAGTATAGCGCTGTCACCAATACCAAGATAGTTGGTGCGTTGATGGAGTCTCGCGGTATTAACCCACAAAACCTTTGGGATGCTGCAGGTAGACAGTATCAGCGTCCAACGACCAACGCGCATTTTATACCAAGAGAGGCTTTACAAGCCAAAATTAATGCACATTTTAAAGGCAAAGACCAACAAATCCTCACCTTAACTGCCCATGGTATGGGTGGTATGGGTAAGACCACGTTGGCCAGTCATTATTTTCAACATCCGCCGCACCCTTATACTATTCGCGCTTGGTTTAATGCTGGCAGCCGTGAGCAAATTTATCAACAATATCTCGATTTAATAAAAAGGGTAGAAAATATTGAATACCCTAAAGAAATGCCAATTGAAGAACAAGCGCAAAGAGTTAAACAATGGCTAGAAAAGCAAAAAGATTGTTTGTTGGTTTTTGATAATGTGGAAAAAGTAGAAGATTTAGAAGGTTTGTTACCAGAGCAAGGTAAGCACCATATTTTGATTACTTCAAGAAATGAGGGTGCCTGGCCAATTAACCAAAGTCTTGATGTAGATGTTATGACGATTGATGAATCAATTGACCTAATTGTTAAAATTACTGGTATCAACAAAACCAACGAGAAAAACTTAAGTAAACTAAAAATTTTGGTTAATACTTTAGGATG
>Ga0075158_10000243_pt1 | contig 44323 bp, 31 predicted proteins | sample JI91814BDNA_FD_70968 | JGI IMG/M metagenome (GOLD analysis project Ga0075158, IMG submission 70968) | Wastewater effluent complex algal communities from Wisconsin, to seasonally profile nutrient transformation and Carbon sequestration -... | ecosystem: Engineered > WWTP > Effluent > Algae... | reverse complement strand
ACGTACTCATGAAGAGGATCTTCCCAATATATACGATCGATAGGGCCAACCTTCAGCAAGAAAGCGGACGCATATGTATGCTTGGGATCTCCTCGATATGTTGGAATATCATACCTATCTTCGTAGGTAGATGCAATCATCTGCAAATCTGGGATAACGTACTCTCTGTTCTGATCGGGAGTCTTCAACCATTGTTCGTGAGTCACTCCATAAGGTAGAAGCAAATTATCTGCATCAGTATGCACACTGTACCAGATGTCTTCCAGCTCGGATATCTTGTGAGTTGCTAGACGGTTGTCGATAGTGCTGAAATTCTTCTCACATGTCGGAATAAACTCTGTACCCATCCTCTTAGATCGCTGATATTGGAAGACATAATCTTCAACTACCTTGAGTGTTTCGGTTCTATTGTTACCAAAGTCCTTTATCCATGGACGATAGATGGTCATACCCATAATATCGTTATCCTTGAGGAACTTATCGATGATGCCGCGCGTACCATCGCTACCATTACAACTGATAATGATAATACCATCAGTTGCCTTGATGATAGGTGCCATATTAGTAAGACATCTTCTTACTATAGCTTCTTCATTACCCATAATCATCGATAACGCTAGGCGAACTCTACGTCCACTTGTTGACGGTTTGTCCATAGTCTGAATGATACTAGCTGTCGATAAATCTTCATTCTTAGCAACTACATTAGTTGGTGTAACCGACGTAGTTACACCTGGAGGTTTGGCCTTCCCCTTACCTTTGCCCTTATGCGCTGGTTTTCCTTTGCTCTTGGCCATGGCTATACTAATACTAGCTTTTTAATAAAGTCCCACGCTTAAGGTGGACATGGAATATTCGACGTCAATCCTATTCATTCTTATTCAATCCCACACTTCTCACTATCAAGGAGCTGTTAATTGATGTAGTCCATCTTTAATAGCTTCTAATCCGCCAACACATTCCGACATATCTGCGATAACGCCTTGCAAAGTCTTATCCATATTCCCAAATTGTGAGCATATGTCGATTAGAGTAGAAATATCTGTCTCTCTTTTGTATCTCGTAAACGTTAGTCTAGTGTAGTGCATTCTATCCACATCGGTATGTATGCCTTTCGCCGCTAGTTTGTTACCTATTTTAGCCAGTGTTTCGATGTCTCTATTCAGACTACCCAACACGGGTCCTCCATCTGGATCTGGTTCATCTGTTAGCGATCCGCGTAAGTTGTTGAATTTGTTCCACGTATCTACTAGGGTTACAATGTGAGTCTCAAATTGTTTAAGTTTCGTTATACAGTCTGGATACAGTATATTCCGAATCCTTCTGACAACTAATTCTACTTGTTCATCAATTAAGCCTCGTCCGTGATTAATGTTAGTAAGTGTAACCACCATATAACCATTATTTCCATAAGATCCGTCGATTATCGGTGTCTTGGTTGAGATGTAATGTTTAACTACTGGATTTGGTTGCCCAAATACACGTTGGATTATAACAAATCCTCCTGGTTTCTCGAATATAGTAGCTTCTATCAGACCTTCTAGGGAGGTTGTAGAGGCATGTACTAAGGATTGTAGGACATGAGGAGCGCTATGTGTCTCTACATAATCTAAACATGTTATTGACGTAACATTGGGATTTTCTCTACTAATGTCTACGTAGACATCATAACCGCTGGGAGATACTGATTTTATGAATTTGTAAGGTGGCGCATTGATACATATAACCGGAATCCAACCTGCGTCTATAATTTGATTTTCTGGAATACTACTTATTAACCGTTGGAAACCAGACGCCATGTATAATACTATAGTAACGAAGTTAATTGACGTTGCGTTTGTCTTGCATATATCACGCTTGTTTTCGGGAGGAGTCTAAGTTTTTAAAAAGGCTTTTATCGATAAATCTTGTATGTATCATATTTTGCTGAATCAGCCCGTGATAGAATAAAATAAAATGACATAAATTATTTACCCGTCTGTATCCATGATGTTATAAATATCTATACTGTTACTGCCACCATGAAGACATTATCCTGAGTTATCCGCACTACTAGCGCTCTCAGTAAATGTCTTCAAAGTCTGTCCACGATATCCGGATACTCTAGTAACATCTTCTTCTGTAAATCCAGTGTTATTGAAGGTTATGTAATAATTAAGAATACCCGCAGCAACACCCGCAGGTTTCTGCTGTAGCAACGTCTTATCGGACTCTAGAATTCGTGTTGCGACAGCGGATAAATCTGCCCATGCTTCCGGATTCAAGGCGGCTCCAATGCCTAGACTATCTGCATATGTTCGCAGAGGAGACAGTGGAGTTACTTGCACTGACACCGGCGTAAACTCACCCTTATAGGGATTGGAGAATTTGGACAACGCGCCTTGCATATCCTTGGGGTCCAATCCTATTTTAGCACCAATCTCTCTAGCATCTGGTATGATGTCCGGATTTCCTATTCTGGCGGCAACCACTCGATACGCGTAATATAATGCTGCAAAATTACGCCTGGTTATGTTGCCGGTTCTCAGCATCTTGGCCGGGAACTTAGTCAAAATGATCTCAGCTTCAGCCATTATGACATCAGGAAAATCTACATTCTCGCCATTTGGACCCGTTATCGTTACCGTCTTGCGCTTGTCGATAAGACCAGTGTCTTGCATCTTCAAACTCACTTGTGGTACTACTACATTGGTAGCTGTACCATAATCATAATAAAATTCAGACATGTTTGCGAAGTATAGTAACAACGTTTATGTTGTAAAAGTACTGATAACAAGTCTTTAAACGTCATTATTCTACAACAGTTTCCACGTTGTCATTCTGACAACAGAATTCTCATTATCGTTATTACGCATCAGATTTAGCGTCGTTATCGTGTTGCATAGTCATGGCGTATGCGTGGCCTCTAAGTCAAACTACGCCTGACTTACTCAGGTTTTTCACTAAATGCTTATATATTATACCGGAAGAATCCGGTATGCAGAAGGGTATGCGAAAGAAATTCCATTGGCAACGAGAAGCAGATGAGAAGCGGATTCGCGAATCCGCTATTAAGTTTTATGAAGAAACGGACACTCACATATACGTGCCCTACATTTTTGCTAGCAGCAAGTTGGGATATCTTCCACATGAGAATAGAGTATATATGTCAACAGTTATCAACTTTACCAAAACATTAAAACCCAAACAGCTGGAAGTAGAATGGGAGTTACGTAATTTACTATGGACTCGACGTGCAACTACGTTAATATTACCTCCAGGATGGGGTAAGACCGTCTTTGGAGTGTTCGAGACTTGTATGTTCGGACTTATTACATGCGTAATAGTTCCGGATAACATAGTATTAGCGGAACAGTGGCTCAACAAATATGCGGTATTCTCAGACGCCAAAGCGTGGATAGTAGGTACTAGCTCACCACCTGCTATAGTTAATGTTTTTATATGCATGGCTGGCCGCGTTCATCTATTGCCTAAGGAACATCGGTTAGCTGTTGGGTTACTTATAATAGATGAAGTGCATATGTTATGTACAAAGGAGCGTAGTAAATCATTGTTAATGTTCGAACCTAAGTTTATCTTAGCAGAGTCTGCCACTCCGATTAGAGAAGATGGAAAACATATCATATTAGAAGCTATGTGCGGGAAGGCGTTTGTGAGAAGGTTAAACGACAAACCGTTTACAGTGATTCAACTCTTAACTGGCTTCATGCCAACCATAGAGAAGAGTAAGCGTGGAGTAACTGACTACGACAAACGTATGCGATCCATCATTGCGTCGGACTATCTACATCAATTGGTAATTAACACTATCCTAGCTAATCCAAATGAGAAGATCCTGATATTGACAGAATGGTGCGAGTATGCCAGTACATTGGTGTCGCGTTGCAAACAAAACAATATAGATTACAGTACGTTGATGGGTCAACAAAAGTCGTATAATGATGCGCATGTGTTGATAGGAACAGTTGCTAAGATTGGTACTGGTTTCGATGAAGAAAGTAAGTGCCCAAATTATAGTGGTGTGGCTATTAGCATTCTTATTTTCTTAGTATCTACTCGTAAGATAGCTAGATTGGAACAGAATATAGGTCGCGCTTTTCGCTCTAATCTACCTAAGATTATGTACTTCTGTCATAATGATCATGTATCCAAGAACCATTGGGATATTGCAGAATCTTGGTTTAATAACTGGGGTGGATGTACTATGTACGTAAACGCATTACCAGGCGCCAGACTAGATTATGCTGCACGTGGTGCTAAAATGCTTGGTTCTGCTGGCTACGATAATGGTTCTTCCAGTAGCTCAAGTAGTTCATCGGGTAGTTCATCTGGAAGTTTTCAAAGTAATCTACCAGGAGTAGGTCAGATAACCCTTCCCACGGGTAACGACAACGACTTTGTAGAGCCACTGCCAGAACGTCTCCCGCCAAAACCCAAACGTGGTGCAGCCTCTAGCTTCGGTTCTGCATCTAGTTTCGGATCTGCTCCAAGTTCAGGCTATGGATATCCTCAACAGCAAATGGCTCCATATCAACAAGTCGCGTATCAACAGCCGACTCAGTACCAGCAAGTCCCGTATCAGCAAGTACCGTATCAACAGCCGACTTCGTATCAACAAGCTCCAGCTCCGCATCAGCAAACATATCAGCAGTATCCTCAAAGTTATCCTCAACAATCGTACCAATACTAAGTAGGTACATAACTTTTTAAAACGTAGAACACTACTATATTACACGAATAGTCATAAAGACTACAGTCTTATTGTAGTCGCTCTAAATAATGTATTGTACATACTTAAAAATAATAAATAGTATACTAATTAACATCTAAATACTGTCTAAAGGTCATTCTACTGTATATCGCTACATAGTTAAGCCAACTATCTACTCGCCCTATTTGCCCTATTCGTCTTATCTGTCTTATTTACCTTATTCGCCTTATTCGGTTGCAATGGATATGTCCAAGCTACTTCCTACTGGTTCTAGGTTATTGCATAGAAGGGATAACCACGTATCTCTCCACAAAGCACTGAGATATATCGAAAATTACCATAGCGCTGTATTGTCATATAGGTACAGTTTGGTCAATATCTGTGGCGAACGCGTTGAAGCCTTTAATGGTGCTCGCCTGAGAACTCATATTGACAATTTGGGTATAGACACACGAGTAGAGTCTATTATCGTACCTTTCCCTATCGCTGTTCTGATTGAATATCAAGATCATATCAAGAGCCACGCTGAGGAAGGTACTTTCAGAATCATACTGCAATGTATCGATGACTTGGTATCAGGTCACGATTATTGCGGTCCTGCCATTGCAGCAAAGGCCAAAATGTTGCTCGAATTCAAGGATCGCGCTGATGAGGGGTTTAACTTGTATAGTATCTGGAACCCTATCGATAGTGAAGACGGTGAAGAAGATCAAGATGAGGATGGTGAGGAAGAAGATCAAGATGAGGATGAGGAACAGGATGAACAACAGGATGAGGAACAGGATGAGGAAGAAGATCAAGATGAACAACATGATGAGGAAGAAGATCAAGATGAACAACATGATGAGGAACAGGATGGTGAGGATGAGGATGGTGAGAAAGAAGATGACGAGGATGGTGAACAAGAATGTATCCATTGCGAAGCTGAAGACGATGACTCTAGTGAAGATTGTTCAGGATGCGACGGGCGAGAAGATGAGACCGATGAAGAGGAAGATGAGATTGATGAGGAGGAAGATGAGATTGATGAGGAGAAAGAAGAAGAGGAGGACGAGGAAGACACTAGTGAGCGCGACAGTAACGAAAGCGAAGATTGTGATAGCGATTGCGACTGTAAGTGTGATGACTACATGAAATATAGTCCCCGGGAACAACCATGTTCCGAAGAACCATCTTCCGAAGAACCATCTTCCGAAGAACCATCTTCCGAACAACCATCTAGCGTTCAACAGCCAGATATTGGTGAGGGTAGTGTCGAACAAACGACCTCCACCGACTTGGATGAGAAACCTGAGAGTAGCGCAGACGAGTGCCAATCCCCGAGTAAAAGCATAGTCGAACAAATAGGAGGGTTCTTTATGATGTGAACATCTGTTCTATGATGTAAACATCTGTTTTATAATATAGAGCCTTGTTCTGTCGTATATTGGTTCATACTATGTTGACATACATATTCGAAAGTGTTGCTATTATCTAACTTATGTATAGTATATGTCGTTAACCGTGAATTGTTAATTGTTAATTGTTAAAATACACTTATATTCTTATAACCTTTACCGGCTTTTAAAAAGTAACATTATGTCCACACCAGAGGAACGTAGAGACGCTCTGTTGGAAGAACTTGGTAACATAGCTACTACAACAAGCGAAAGTATTAACATAGATCTCCTACCAGACGATATCATAGACGATGATGTTATCGACGCTATCAGCCAACTCCAAGTCACCGAAGCTTTTTATATTAATCGTAACGGTATCAATCTTATCTCATATGAAATTACAGAGGATTATATAGATGATACGCACCACGTGGAAAAGTTGGTCAAGAAACCCAACAACTTTTGGCTGTACATATGTAGAGAATTGTGGCAACAGGGTTACGTCACCAAACTACTTAACAGTTTTGGTCAGAACCTAGATCTCTCGGATTTCAACCCTAGTATTGAAGTTAGAGAGGCTATGTTTACTATTCCAATCAGATGTCTAGCGGTTACACACTTTAGCGAAGATATTAACTATCTGATATCGTTAAACACTGGTATTATCAAAGTTTTTAGTCATAGTTCTTTACTAGGTGCCAAAGTAGATGGTACCATGCTAGTCCATGGACTAGGCGAACGACAATTGAAACAAATTACGACTATGGATGTAGCAGTCAGTAAGGAAGATTATTCATTATTATGTTATCTGTTTCCCAGGATCAAAAGATGTGAGACTAAAGGAGCATAATATGAGGCACATATTGGTGCGAGACGGGCGCTGGTACGAATCTAAGTGTTAACATCAAATACTAAAGAGCAGAAGATATCATCATGTAGGAGCTCCTCCACAATCCTATTAAAAACGTTTCTAACTCTCTCCTGTCTGCCCGGTTCGATTGGATGCTTCTTTCTATCTCTTGCAATCAAGTAAGTAGTCGTGAGTCCCAACCCCAAGGGTTCCTTATATAGTCTGCGATGATATAGGCAGTTCCATATATAAACGCTAACGATTGTATGTTCGTATGTAATGGTATAAGTTAACCCAGCATGCTGTACCCATCGATTCCACATTTTCATGTATAAGCTTCCAGCTGCTATATCTTCCACATGTATTAGGCGCACTATCAGTAACTTGCAGTCTATAAGTTCGTCGGATAGCGTCGACTCATCGACCGTTGAACAAACCGTTGATTCAACTGGAGATTCAACTGGAGATTCAACTGGAGATTCAACTGGAGATTCAACTGGAGATTCAACAGTACACTCACCTTCGCCTATGATGTCTACCTCAATATCTTCCTCGTTTACATCGCTCATACTCTCATCCTCGCTATACTCATCACATGCGTCATTGTGTTCTTCATCGTTGGTTCGTATACCATCTATTTCATCCAGTTTATCTAACCAATACTTAATATAGTCCTTGTCAGACTGCGGGATCCCGGATTTCTCTTGTAGATATTCTAATATCTGCCTAGCGGACCACCTTGAATCCCTTGGAGCTATCATTCTACATATAATGATATTCCAGTCGTACGATATACTCTTAGAAAAAGTCTCTAGTTGGTGTATCTTAGGAACAAAATTGAAGTAAGCTAGCGTTAGTATCTCAACAGCTAATACACCAAGATTGTAAATATCATGATATGTATCATTTACCCAAAATTGTTCTCGATATAATTGGGGTGTTGCCCACACTTTGGTGTACCCAACAACTCCGCCCAGACTCCAATCATTGATACGTGGAACTAGTTCCGATGGTCCATCGTTTTCGTTATTTACCGGTTCAATAAATAGTAAGATGTTGTCTCCTTTAATGTCGCCGTGAATAAGACCGTATCTATGATATATGTAAACTCCGACCAATAACTTACACATTATAGACTGTCTAGTGTTGAAATCAACATCAATGTCAACGCTACCCTTAACTGGTATTCTTCCTCTATGTGTGACCAATTCGGTCTCTAATGTTCTAGATGCGTACGGCATCTCAAACTCAAGTTTGTCACAATTGAATGTTGTAATGTACATCAATTGCGGAAACGTTCCCTTAGATTTCAATCGATTCATGATTAGTACTTCCCTAATGAAGCCTTCTAACTTATTCTCGTGAAATCGCTTAATAGCGACATCTCCCCTACGGTAAACTCTAGCGAATATTCCCTGTGCTAAATATTCGTCTACAACCGGCTGTTTCTCAGTTACTAGTTCTTCATTTACCGGTTCTTCATTTACCGGTTCTTCATTTACCGGTTCTTCATCTTCCAACTTCTCCGCCTGCTTTCCTTCTTCTTTTTCCAGCCCTTCTCTCTGTTCTCCCTGATCTCCCTGATCTCCGTCAACCGACAAATCTTCCAACACGACACGCTCGGTTATAACATAGTGAACTAAGTCTGTACTATGAATATCATCGTAAAATTCATCTGACACATTGGGTGTTTCTTCATAGTCATTACTATAACGAGCGTAATCTAGCTCCAGTTCATCGGTATTCATTAATATTATATTAGCCATTTATATTGCAAGTGTATGCTCAAGATGGAGATATTACTATTGTTATATGTTGATACTGCGCTGCCGGTGCCAATGTAACTGGTTTATCTTTTTAAAAGAATATACATATATCACAATTAGCTAAGCATTATTTCTATGTACTGCTTTATTTAATACCTACCGAGTAGCAACAATCGTACGTCAGCACATTGTAAGATTCGGTCCAGAGCTTCGTAGATGTGAGATGGTTCGTAAAGTCTATCTTTATCTTCCACGTACTTGAAACAACGAACTACTCTAGCGAACTTAAGTCCCTTAGGCCCGAAGACGCCGGTGAGCAACATAATCATAACCAACGAGTAAAATCTATGATTACGTCTAGTCAGACTGTCGCGTTTGAAGAGGATTGCTAAAGCCAGTTTACCGCGGTCTCGACAGTTCACTACTTTAGTTATCTTAGAGCATAGTTCATCGAACTTGTCACGGACGTACTGCACACGATCGTCCGCTTTGTTGAGTTCCGTTCTGGCTTCCGATACTAAATTGCTCAACCGATCATTACCAATAATGTACGGATGGTATACCTCTCCAAAAAGAATAGACAAACATGTAGCTGCAGATGGTCTCTTAGTTCTATCGGGTTGCAGCAGCGCCAATACTAGTCGCTTGTTACCAGGATCGGTAATGGCCTTGTCAGTCAGCAAAGTTAGATCTTGATAATTCTTCTGTTGACCCAACCTTACACCTCCTAATATCTCTAACAGGATAATGCCAAAAGAGAACATATCATGTTCTGGACCAGGATGAATATCAATAGGTCTATGAGACGCTGCGGTTCTATCGCATTTGGAATATCTTGCCAATGAAGTAAATCCAAGATCGCCCAATACGGCTCTGACATCGTACGTTCCATTTCTGTTAAGTTCAGCCATAACTAGAACGTTAGATGGACGAAGATCAGCATGAGCCAAACCATTAGCATGAAGCTCTACCAATCCGCGTAATATATCACGAAGGATACCGCTAATCTGATCATCTGGAACGCTGTAATCCCTAAGGTATTGACGTAAACTTCCCCTATTGTATAGCTGCATAGTGAGTTCCAGCTTCCTAATGTCGTATCCGATAGCATGGACCACATATTTACATCCTTCCAGATGCTTCATGGCTGAATATTCCGCCAGTAAATGTGTTTCTTTGTCGAATTTCTTGATGGCTACACTCCCTTCCTTTCGCACCTGACCATAGGAACCTGCGCCTATAGTTCCTTTGGGTCGTTTAGCCTTCTTCTTCTTACCTGGCATCATGAATAGGAGAGAATTAAATACAGTTTTGTTTGTAATATTTTTGTTATGCGGGTTCTTTATTGTTAACAGTCTTGTTTATCATGAAGGGCATCTTTATATTACCAGCGAAGACCTTTTCAGTAGATTGTTTGGGTCCCATTGTTGTGATGGAAATTTTGAAGCGGAGTATGACCCCATATTTGGAAGAAGAATGTTGGGACATCGTACGCCAATCGCGTTCTACCTGGCGGGTAATGTGATGGGATGTATATTTAATTATATACATATCTTAGGCTTACAGATGAGATAACATATTATAGAGTAGAAATAATATATCTGCGTTCTATGTCGCAGATGATATTATGTGAACTTTATTTTTAAAAGCATGCTATGTGATCTGGGTATGCGAATATTATGTCTATGATAGTGAGTAGTATTTTATTATTTATAGCCAGGTACCCCACTAGCTACCATCTCCGAAGTACCCTAATACTCTAACGTTTTTATTATCAATATGCAACTCTGGGCTCCTAACGCACCTAAAGATGACATTCTTAGATTGTGGAATAGTCCATCTAGTTGGCAACGAGTATTTAAGCAGGAAGGTAGTACAGTATACCGACTAGCTAGTTTCGATAACTACATTGTCAAGCTGTACGAATTCAAACGAGAACACGAAGTTTTTAACAAGGCTGCCATACGTCGCGAGTATGATGTTGGATTGCTACTCAATGCTCTGAATGACCCTCAATTGGCAAAGACCTACGCGTACATTGAAACTGGTGTTGAGTCTGCAGCAATAGTAACAGAGTACATAAAGGGTCCTACTCTTTATAAATTATTATCCGAGCCCTTTCTCACTCCGGAGAAGATATGGACCGTAGTATCGCAGATTGCCTTTGCTATTCTGAGGCTACAAGATGCGATAGATTTCACACATTACGATTTGCATGGTGGTAACATCATATGTATGCCTTTATCTCATCCAGAAACAGAGACGTACAATATCAACGGTAACATATATCGTTTTACTTGTTATTATCGTCCAGTCATTATAGATTTCGGTCTAACTTATGTCAAAGGTATCAAGCCAACATGGACCAAGCAGCAACTCCTTAGGATGAGAACGCCAGGTATCCCAAATCCGTATGTAGATATATCATTCTTTGTTTCTATTTTAACGATGACTCACGTAGTACCATTAGATAATCATTGTGTTACTAAGTTATTAGAACTTGGATTAATAACTAGACACGAAACTTCAATCGGGTTGATGAATTGGTCATTTGTCAAAGATTGTCCACCGGGCATGACACTTGATGATATGTTTTGGGCGTCCAACATCAACAACAATGTAATCGTAGAAGATACTATCGACGACTTTTGTCGATTCGCCGTGTATGAATCTATCAAAAGTGGTAAAACTTTAGAGCAAATAGATACTGAAGTAGGTGTTCACTTGGACGAACCAGAGAGAATTAAATTGATTAAACGTGGATCTGTCTCTGTACCAATCGATGACTATATGCGAGATAGATACATGAAACAATTGGGAGAAAGTATGGTCCACGAGGCTGCCATTAGGTTGCTTCCTAATGTGTCACCCGCCGAACTCGTTTACATGCTCCTAGGTATGTAATATTATATGTTGTTTCTACTCTGCCCGCATTACACCGTTTAAATTTATATAAATATAATTGATAATAACTATCTCTTCATGAGTAAGAACAAAGAAAAATAATTTAAATATGCATTTTCCAACATTAACCACCACTGAACATACGTAGAAAGAAATATGTTAATGTTTTACACTTCCCTGGGGTAGAGGGGAGGTTAAAAATTTTAAAAAGCTAAGAGGGGTGAGACATGGAAATAAATTATTGTCAGGGTGCCCCCTTTGTTTACGAACGTCTATCCCCTCTTTTCACAACCCTATAACCACCCTCGAAACACGAGAAAAATGGAAACTATCACCAACACCTCCACCCCTGTAGAAGTCATCGCTGTTGCTCAGCCTCAAGTAGAAGTCGCTCCCGTAGCTGCCCCTGTTCCTATTGTAGCCACTGTTCCTGCTCCTGTTGAAGTTGTCCCTGTGCCCGCACCTGTGCCTGCACCAGTGCCTCAACCTGAACCCATTGTTGCCCCTATTGCCGCACCTGTTGTAGCAGAGCCAGTAGTTCAGGAGGTTATGGCTCCTGCCCCTACTACTGTAGTCCATGAAGTCCCTGCGGCTCCTACTACTTATGCTAGTCCTTTGGATGTTATTCCTGACTGGCTGTTGTGGGACATGTACATTGGCGCTTACACCGCCCTTGGTCAGCAGACTGTTGGCGATGCTAAGACCCTTGCTGATGTTAAGCAGTCTCTGCTTCCTTTGATTCAGAACCGCTTGTACCTCAGTCAGCAGACTCTTGAGTTGTCCTTTGCTACTGCAGTACAACCCCAGATGTACGACCCTCAGGCGCTGGAAGCCAAGTCTACTCAGCTGGCTCTCCACTTCTCGTTGAATCCTACTCAAGTAGCATGGAGCAGCTTGGCCCGTATTATTGCCTTCAATAATGCTCAGTATGGGTTCCTGCTTCCTAACCGCCGTCCCCGTCTGTTCCGCATTGGTAACAACAATAGCGCAAACAGACTGGTGGTTAGCTCTGCTACCTTTGGTGTAGACCCTATGACCGAATTCAAGGCTAACAACATCAGGCCTGAGTTGGTTGCTAAGTTCTGCGCCATGTGGAACCAAGTCCACCCTAAGAACGGAGATGTTATCCAAGTAGTAGCTGGCGATATGGAAGCTGCTCTTGGTACCTTCTTCCTGGATAATGGAGTCTTGGTTGATGCTGTGTCTTTCCCTGGTAAGATGCAACATGGTATCCCCTTCAATGCTGTTGGCGACTTCGAGATTGACCACTGGCAGCTGGTGTTGCCCAAGGATAAGTTCCTTGTCCGCTTGGATGAGAACGTTATCCCTGAGTTGAGCACTAACATGACCACTGGACAAGACCCAGAGACTCCTCAGTTTCTGCTGAGTGGACTCCTGACTGAAGGACAGAAGTATAGCTTCTTCCGCCATAAGGACTTCACTTGGGTTGTTGTTGGTAGCACTGCTGATGGTACCTTTGACTTGCTGCAGTGCTTCCAACAACAGATGTATGTTGAGCTCACCGACTTGGTTGAGAACGACAACAGACTGTTGATTGTACGCGCTGTACTACCTAAGCCTGCACCTGTTATACAACAACAGATGCAGCAGATGGGTCAGCAGATGGGTCAGTTCAACCCTATGCAGCAGATGCAGGGTATGCAGCAGCTTGGTCAGACTCATCTTATGGGTCAGCCTATGAACCAGCCTATGAACCAGTTTGTTCCCACCAATATGCCTATGGCGTCTCCTGGTATGTTGGGTACTCCCAACGAGCAGCAGTTCAATCCTATGCAACAGATGCAGGGTATGGGTCAGCAGGTACAGCAGACTGTGACTCAGCAGCCAATCTATGAGGATATCCAGATAGGCCAGCCCATGCCCCAGGCTATGCAACAAGCGCATCAACAGGCTCAGCAACAGGCTCAGCAACAGGCTCAACCCGCCCAGGCGATGCAGTCCCTTGGTCAGTTCATTCCTCCTGGTATGCAGCAGATGCCTCAGCCAGCTCAGCCAGTTGGACAGTTCATTCCTCCTGGTATGCAGCAGCAGATGCCTCAGCAGGCTCAGCAGCAGCAGTTCAACCCTCAGCAGGCTCAGCAGCAGCAGTTCAACCCTCAGCAGGCTCAGCAGAACCAAGTCCAGGACATAATCAATAATGCTATGTCTTCATTTGGTATCCAGCAGCAACCAGGTCAACCCATGAACCAGCCCATGAACCAACCTATGGGTCAGCAGCTTAACCAGTTCATCCCTCCTGGTATGCAGCAGCAGATGGCCCAGGCTATGCCTCAGCAACAGGCTCAGCAACAGCAGGCTCAGCAGCAGTTCAATCCTATGCAGCAGATGGGTCAGACTCAGCAGCAAGTCCAGCAGGCAGACCAGTTCCAGACTGGTTTACCTATTCAGGATGTGTTCGCTTCTGCCCCTGCACCTCAAACCAACCAGATGAACCAGATGAACCAGATGAACCAGATTAATCAGAACACTGGTTTCCCTCAGCAGCCTAACTTCATGCCTCAACAACAACAGATGGGTCAGCAGATGGGTCAGCAGTTCATGCCTCAGCAGCAACAACAAATGGGTCAGCAGCAGATGCAGTCTAACTTCATGCCCCAGCAGCAACAAATGGGTCAGCAGACTCAGATGCAGCAGCCCCAGATGCCCCAAGGAGGACCTGTCATCACTGATATGAACATGGTCTGGTAAAACCGATACGCAGATACCAAACACACCCACACTCCACCCTTAGTTAGTATATATTAATATAGTGTTATATAGATATAAGGTTTTTAAAAAGCTACAGCCACAGTATATACACGCGTACTTAAAACGTTGGTTACTATCCATAATTCGCTTGATATAGTTAAAGATTCAGGTTTTATAGCAAACTATACAAACTACACGTGGTATATACCATCACTGCTTAACCGGAGGCTACGCTACAACGAGAACAGTATCATCCGAAAAAGATCAACGAAATCAGACTACTATGGATCAGCAATACGAAGACGACAAGGTGCCAGATTATACCATCCATGTTGGTACCAAATACAACGTTGTCAAAGATTACAACGAAACAATCACTGAAGTATGCAATACCTTCTCTTCGGAAGTCTACGCCATCCCGTATTACGAGAATATGATGTCCCCTGCTGGTTTGGCGCCTGGAATCACCTACTCCATTCGAGCAGTGGGTTCGTTCGGTAGTGTTAAGTATGAAGTGGTAAAGCATACGACAGTCTCCAAGATTAGTGTTATCTCGTCGTGCGACACTATGGCTGCTGCACTCAGTGTTCAGGCTATCAATCCAGGTAGTCGCATTGTACCGATGGAGCAACGTAGAGACACCCGCAAACCTAGCTACTGGGATAATCTGTGGAAGGCATTCACCAACTTCTGAGATAGTAAGCAGTTCGTTATGATATGTTTTAAAAACCTCCAAAGGCGAACCGTCTGAAATCTTAATCAATTATATGGGTGTAAAATGGAAACGTATACCGACTACAGTTGGCAAAATTATGAGTTAGATGTAGTGGCTGATGAGACATCGGATATGGAGTGGATATTTGAAATCTTCAATATACCTACCAACTACATTGAAGATTTAAATCAAACGGATCAAATCGACGACCAAACAGATCAGACGGATAGTTCTCTGCTACCGCTACCAGACGAAGATGATTCTCCCCAACCCCTACTAGATAAGCAACTTCCAGATGCGCAACCTCCGGTTAAACAAGATGGCAGAAGATTACGATACACTTATTCGCAAGGGTTAAGGGACCCATGTATACATAAATCACGGAAAGCTCATTGTATGATCTGTAATCCAAAGGACTTCTGCGAGCATGATATCAAACGGTATTATTGTTTACCGTGTGGAGGTAAAGGAACGTGCGCACACAAACGTAGACGCACTACTTGTAAAGAATGTGGAGGAGGTTCAATATGCGAACATGGTAAACAACGAAGTGGATGTAGGATATGTAGAGGACCAAGACGCAGACAACCAAAGAGTTGGTACAAAATAGGAACATAATATACAGTGTTCTAAAGAACGAGATTGAATTTAAATAATATTACCACTGATTAGCAGTTAATTTTAAAACATAGAAACGAGTTGAATCAGTAGTGGTGTGCGCTTGCTTCAAATTCAATCGTATAGCACGTGTAAACAATCTACAATCATGTGTAACTATCATCAGGGAACTTCAAAGACTCCCTATGTAGGGGTTAAGGCTGAGCAAAAAGTGGGGTTGGGGAGTTACCTTGATACTGCTATTCCAGTTACCCCGCGTACTATTATCGATGTAGTATGGGGTATTGGGCACCGTGCGTTCGTATGGTGGTTTGTATTTTCTGTGGTTCTACCATGGTTTCTACCTTCCCTTCTTGTGAGCATTTTATTTGTTCTATCATGTGCCGTCTACGGTGCTAGACTTACGTTATTATATGTCGATCACCATTATATGGACCACGGAGAGTGGTACGAAATGCTGAATAGTGTTTTGGACACTATTATTGATGAAACTGAGCGTGGTAACATTCCTATTTCCAAGTCTAAGTGTTCAACTATGGTATTGGTGGTACGCATGCTTCTGTCTATCTTCGCAACTCAAGCTAAGGTGGAGGAAAAGGAAGCAGTTGTCGCAGGAGAACCAGTAGTGTGTAAACCTCAAACTTTGGTGGTCGGTAAATGCAACTGTACTCAACGTCATGACGGAGATTGTTGTCCACTCTCAATGCCAACTTTCGTCGAAGGCGAATACGAAGAGCCAGAGAAGGAAGAGGAGAACGTAAAGAAAGAGTTCAAACCTGAGGGCAACTTCCGTAGACGATGCCGCAATTGCGGAGTCCAATGGAATGAAGGCGATAATGATTATTGTCGTTGCACGTACGGAGGATTTGAGTATATGTGTAACTTTTGCAATCTGAAGGTTGATATTGGTGTTAGCCATTATTGTATTCATAGCCAGGGAGGTAGGAGTTCGATTGATGAGGAACCTGCGGTTGAAGTCGCTAGACCCGTTGAACCTGCCGTTGAACTCACCATTGAGCCAACCGTTGAACCAACCGTTGAGCCAGCCAAACCGACTGTAAAAGTTACCGGGAAAGTCGCTGGATGTCGTGTTAAGTGTAGACAGGTCTATGATGGTAAGCCAGATCCGATGTGTAAGTGTGACGTGAGGGGCTTTTTTATACTACCATTTGAGGAGAAAATGAGAAGATGCGAGATTTATCTACGTCAATTCAAGTATTTCTGGGATGATCCAACAGGACTGTTGGTAATGATTAGCCATAGAATGCGTGAAGGTTCGGTGGCATTCTGCGACCTTCCCTTAGCCATGAGGGAAGGATTTATCGGGATTTTGGACAGTTATTATCCAACATGGACATCGAATCCCATCTTCGACGAACTTAACGGAGAACATAACGGAGAACCGTCATGTGTCCAGGCTAGCGCACAACCGAAGCCCGAAGAACCAAAGGCAGTAGAACCAAAAGCAGTGGAACCGAAGTTCGATAACGTGAAGCAAGAAGAACTTACGTACACTGAGTTGTTGTCCATGAAACGCGAATATTTGACAACATTCCTCTTGGGTTACTACGGCAACGACCCGATAATGATTAAGCATGCAAGAGCTCTACGCGATCATAAGTACACACTAGATGATGTACATATTTTCTCCATAGATAGTATGTTTGAAAAGGCAAAGTTCTAACCAAAGAAGTAGTAAATTCTCGCGATCAGATTGCGTTATATTCTCATCTAATCCATCTACCGATATACATTTAAGTCTCTTATTAACTTCTGAGTTATTAATCAGGTGAAGTGTTTTTAAAAATATACTATAACGAACTGTTTAAGATTTTACTCCGAACATACTGGCATAGGATGGATTCTTTTATTAACTACGAACAACAAAGCTTGTTATTGGGTATAGAATGGCTATTTGAGGCTAATGGAATACCTATTGACTACTTTGACGAAATAAAACATCCTCAGGTTGAGCAGGTTGAGCAGGTTGATCAGATTGTACAACGCGCACAACCCATATTAGAACAACAACCAAGCGAACCAGTTGCACTACCTCAAGAACAACAACCTACAATTGAACAGGCTGCGGATGAACTACAACATCCCAAACAGTTAGCATCCAAACGTAAAACGAATGCAGGAAGACCACCTAGAGGACGCAACGCAAATAGCCGACGTTTAAAGTATCCGTGTCCACATAAAGCACGAAAAGCGAATTGTTGGATCTGCAACCCACAGGACTTCTGCCATCACCAGATCCATAAGTATTATTGTTTACCATGTGGAGGTAGGGGCACGTGTGAACATGGGCGAAAACGTACTACTTGTAGACAATGTGGAGGAGGTTCAATATGTGAACACGGTAAGCAAAGGAGCAGTTGTGTAAAATGTGGGTATGTGCGCAAACGTAGACCACATGTAAAAATTGCTGACGACAATGTCTGACTCCGCCACTCCATCACACCACCGATATAGATTTTTAAAAACCTTACTAGTTTAACTCTATATATTCATAACAGTATTTGATATGTAAGTCGCCGCTACATATTTCAATTTCTATATGATCCCCAGTATCATGAGATACCTTAGGTAGATTGATAGTTAGATCACATGCGAAATCGTAATCCACACAGGAATCCAAATCGACCATATTTAAACTTTCTATGTTATAAGTGACACCATTTATTTTAACAGTTGTACACTTACTGAATTCTTGGTGTAGTTCACCAGGTGATATATCTGAGCTGTTGTAGTTGTAATGTAATCTGACTTTAACAGTATCGAATGGATTAGGTCGACGACACCAATCGTGACACGTTGGTACGGATGTAGTCAGGAAAGTCATATGTTCGTCTTCGCTGATAAAAACATCGCATTTGAGATACATGTTGATATATGATCGATAATGTTAACTATAGGCCAATCTAGCGGTATGTCAGTTTAATAAAAATGAGTAACAAAAGTGTTGTAGAGCGAACGTGTACTTATATTTGCACTTCATACTATCGCTTCTAGTTCAGTTATATTAACATATGAATATCATGGACTCTGTCCCGGACTTCATACAACGTATTAGACCATTAGAAAATCAACAAACTCAAGCTACTACCACTAATATACCGCGTATCTTATCTAATAGACCTCCTCTTTTACTAGATAAGGTACGTGGTATGTTTATAGGCGCTTTTGTGGGAGATGCTCTTGGAGGACCAGAAGAGTTCCGACATAGTAAGACAGTATATACTGGATTTACTGACCATGGAATGTATAGACAGACTAGATTTCAAGGTATCAGACAAACATTACCTGGTCAACCAACTGATGATACTGAAATGACAATATGTCTATTACGTAACTTGTTAACAGACGCTGGAACTTATAATCAAACTAGTACTACTATCGCCTACATCAACTGGGCCAATACCGGTAGTTGGGCTATGGGAAAGAACACACGTGCTCTATTCAAAGGTATTAAGACAGATGTACCTTCTCGCGCCATGGAAACATATAGACGCAGATTACAGAAGGAAGCGTTAGATAAACCGATGAATCAAAGATCTCAATCTAATGGAGCGCTAATGAGAGCTTCTCCTCTAGCTTTACTATCTAGTAACCAACCTGCCATTACGGACGCTATGATTAGTAATCCACATCCTAACGTAATAGAGACCAACTTGATTTATGTTATTATGTTAAGATGGGCTCTACATGGCGCTAGTGGTAGAGAGATCTTCGATGGTATTAAACCTTACATAACGCAACCAGATGTAATGTTTGTATATGAACAAGTAGTCAATGGCATTGGTAGACCGTTAACGGAACAGCGTGGTTGGTGCTTACATGCGTTATATTGTGTATTTCTTGTTATAACAACCTTCCATGACTACTCGCAAGCTATGAATTGGATTATCGGAAACAATCCGGGTTCAGATACTGATACCAACGCATGTATTGCAGGCGCCGTACTAGGAGCTATACTAGGCTTTGGTACAATGTATAACGAACCTGCTACTAAGTTCAATATAGATACTGTTATTAACTGCGATGTTGCGCGTAGTCCAAGTCCCAGACCAGCTTATTTCTCTCCGTGCGACTTCAACCAGTTAACAGAAGCTGCATGGCAAATGTCATCGAACCAACCCTAACAACAACCATAACAACAGTATGTTGGTCGTAAGTATGTATACTAGTAGATAACTTTTTAAAAACATTAAACACATTACATCAATATAAAAGTCTAACATTGTAAAAAGAGTCAGTAATATAAGATGTTCACTATAGGACCGCCGGCTAAAGCGCTTGATCCGGAGTTTATCCAGTATGTGAGTAATCTCGATCAAGCATATGTAAATCAACAGCTGAGCGAAGATGCTATCCGAAAATCGGATCTTATCGACTACCACGCAGATGATAGAATAAGTACTGCAATTACTTTTCGGAACAGTAATACTCAACAACGCCTGAATATGTTACAGGAAATACTTAATAGTTTACCTAATGGTCAAGACGCGCCTACCTACCAAGTGTACGTTCCATCGCCACTTAATCATGCGTTTGTCATTGACAGGGTTCAAATAGACATCCCCGATATCGTTCCAGCGAAGAATAAATCAGATAAGTTCCGTAACCTAATACAGTTACTACAATTTTGGGCAAACAAATTTGGACATCCAGGGGAATCGCCAAGTAGCAACAGTAACCTGTCTAAATCTTTTTACGTGTACCGTATTCTAGTAACGCCTTTGTTTATTCTAGATCTATTAGCTAGAGCCCAACTACCTGCAGAACTTTACAATATTATATCGAAAACAGAGGCAGCTATAATATTTGCCCTGCTTACTGGTAAGGTAATTGAGCCGGCATATGATCCCACAGCTGACAGACAGAAGTGGAACATAATTTCAACATTGAGCGCAGATGATTTCCAAACACTTCACACACTATACTTTGTTCTTGAAGATCATCTACCAGGTTTGCTTAGACCCACTGTGTTTGGTACCTCAATCTATATCAGCGATCCTAGAATCATGGTGTTAGTTCCGTATGTTCAACTCGAATCTTATTTTGGTAATAGAGGAGCTGGGTTTTTGTCGTATCCGTGGGTGGGGAGTTTGAAAGCTAGATATCCAACGCCTGAAGCGGTGACCACAGCGATCGGATTTAATCCGGTTTACTACGCAACTAATCAGTTAGTAATACGGGTGGTGGATGTAGCAGGATATATTATTTATAAAGAATTAGGAGTACCTCGACCGCCATTAGTCTATTCTGTGCAAACACCAGAGCAGATAAATGAGATTTTTGAGGTTGCAGTATGGTATAACGATGATGAAGTTATGAGCTTCTACCTTCCTGACTTTTTAACTCGGAAAGCTGCAGGTACGAATACAATTAGAATGACCTCTCGTTCTAATATGGTACGCACTTGTGGTAATATTTACATAGAATCAGATTTCAGATGGCAACCCAAGACAGAAAAAGTGAATTGTGTGAATGGAGATAACATCAGCGTTATGTATGGTGGTAAGCGAAACGAAGATATTGAAGAAGCAACGGGTGCAGAATTGAGACAGAATCCAATTATTTGGTATGGACCTGAAACAGAGGAGGCTAAACATCGTTGTTTCCGTGCTGCCGAATTGTTGGAAATATTTCGAAATACGCTTGATGATCCTGACGGAGCTAGCTTCCCCGATCCGGATTATGTCGCTGCTGGACGTGGACGTCCCCATGTTATTGACCCATTAACTGGTAGACGTTTGTTGCGAACATTCAATTTTGAACAGATGAATATACTTATAGATTCTTTCGGTCGTTACATGTTCAGACACGGACGTGTATATAATGACGAACCTACTCTAATTTCCCAGATTTACGATGTTGTATCTAGAATCCTTCTTTTGCGTTTCCCCAACGAAATGAGGTTAAACGTTAGAGATAATATCGTTAGTATAAACGAGATACGTGAAACCATGGACTTACATCCAGAATGGAAGAATGACGTTTTAATATTCTTCGGTTGGCTATTTATGTTCAGCATGTGGATGCGATTCTGGAAGGGACCTGGGTATCCATTCAACATTGACCAAGTTACCACATCGCCGGATAAATGTCCGGCCATCCAGCGTGATGAACATATCATTATCGAACTATCAGTATATGGTAATATGATAACCGACCTGGAAAACACTAATGTAGAATTGACAAATTTCATTAAACGTTTACCGATGTTCGGTTATGACTGGAGAAACAGACAGGCTCCACAGGTAGGATCTAGGATAAGTGTAGTGATTAATGATATTCAGAATGAGAATTACTGTATGGGATTTGCGGGCGATACTTTGTTTGCTACCGCCTATGTATATCTTGTGCAAATCCTGAATATACCAGAAGGTAGAATGAACGACTTTATGACGTATGTTGTTAAGTTGTTAAGTGGCAGAGAACGCGCTGTCATTGAAACAAGAAAGAGAATACTGGAAGGTACCACTACAACAGACCGCAGTCACGGGTTATGGATTCAACAAGGTCTGGAAACTGTTAGAGCTCACGAGTTACTACTGCATATCGGGAACCCTGGATATCCGGCATTACCTAATATCGACTTCACTAGAGTCGCGTACAATATGCATGTGTAACCGTATAACATACATGTATAGTATGTGAGTAGAAGGTTTTTAAAAACATTAAACACATTACATCAATATAAAAGTCTAACATCGCAAAGGGTCTCTACTAACTGAAGATGAACTTCAACGGTGGATTCAACTTCAACACCGATGATAGGGTAGTGGTACATACCGTACCATATCCCCATGTTAATCCCGGGTTCATTGAGTATGTAAGAAATCTAGACCAAGCTTACGTTGACCAACAACTAAGTGATGAAGTTATCCGCGACTCTGATTTCTTCAATTATCTCCCCGACGTCTTACCTGAGAATGCGCGTTATTTTCGCACTAAACCTCAGCAACGCGTTCATTATCTGGGAATTGTACTCAATGACTTGCCAACAGTTAACTTTCAACTTTATACTCCGTTACCAGGTGGCGAACATTATAATGAAACAATCGTACTAGATCGTATTCCCAATGTCACCGAAGCTAAGGCTCGTTCTAGTAAGTTTCGCAACGCTATGAACTTAATTGAATTTTGGGCTAGGAGTTTTGAACACCTTGATCCAGTTCAAGACACTAATGGTAATTTGATGACTGATCAATTAGCTCTCGTACGTATTCTAACACAACCGTTATTTATCATTGATCTCCTGGCTAGAGCACGTCTTCCTTCGGAACTCTACAATGTAGTATCCAAGACAGAGTCTGCTTTAACTTATGCTTTGTTTACCGGTAATGTAATTGAACCTATATATGACCCTACATATGATAGACAGAAGTGGAATATAATCACACATCTGCAACCCAACGAGATTCAAATGTTCCTAGAATTATACCATAAGCTTGAAGACCATTTACCAGGTTTACTTAATCCTCAGGCGTTTGGTTCAATGATCTACATAAGTGATCCTCGAATTATAGTATTAGTCCCGTATGTTCAATTAGAGTTTAATTTTAAGAGTCCATCCGGGAATATCTATTCCAACGCCGAGAACCTTCGTAAGTTGAGGGTTAAATATCGAACATCAGATGACTTTAAGAAGGGTATCGGTTTCAACCTATTTTATTATAGGGAAGATCGAGGAGCAAACCCCATATCTGTTTCAGATGTAGCAGGTTACATTATCCACAAAGAATTAGGTATACCACGACCTCCCCTTGTGTATTCCACGACGTTTGAACGAAGACATGAGTTAACTGAAGCTGCCATGTGGTATAACGATGATGAAGTTATAAACTTCTATCTTCCTTACTACTGGAGCATGAAGAGTAAAGGATTAAATGTACCACCATTCGGCAATCGGAGTAATATGACGAATAATATACGCCAATTTTATATTGAATCTCACTTTACCTGGACAATTAAGACAGAAAAGACGGGATTGGACTGCGTAAATGGAGAAAATATAAGTGTTATGTATGGAGGTATGCGTAATGAGGAAATTGAAGAATCGACTGCGGAAGAACTAATGGAGAATCCAGTTCTTTGGTATGGAGCGAACATAGGCCCCGGTAAACATAGGTGCTTCCGAACATCTGAACTCTTAGAATTGTTTCGAAGCACCCTCGATGATCCTAATGGTCCAGACTTCCCTGATCCAGACTACATTAACCCAGGTCCCGGACGTCCTCATGTTATTGATCCATTAACTGGTAGGCGACTATTGAGAACCTTCAGTTTTAACCAAATAAGTTCTTTTCGGAACATTCTTCGTGGCGCTGTAGCTGCACTACGAGAACTAGGAAGGGAACAGGGAGGGCAACCCCATCTATTAACCCAACTGTCAGATGTTATCAATAGAATTTATCCTATACGTTTCGCTGATGAATTGAGGTTTGAAATGGTAGCCAACGCGGTAAGTACAGGTGAAATAAAAGCAGCCATGGACGCTCATCCAGAATGGAAGAATGATGTTTTAATATTCTTCGGTTGGTTGTTTATGTTCAGTATGTGGATGAGATTCTGGAAAGGGTTAGGGTATCCGTTCAACATTTCAATGGTTACCGGTTCACCAGATAAATGTCCTCCTATACAACGGGATGAGCATATCATTATCGAACTCTCTGTTTATGGTAATATGTTAACAGACCTGGAAAATCATAATAACGAGTTAGCTGAATTCATTAAGACCCTGCCTTTATTCAGTTATGACTGGGAGAGCAGACAAGTATCATTACCTAGTTCTAAGATTTCGCATGTAATTAATCTCATTCAGAATGAGAAATATTGCATGGGACTTGCTGGAGATGTTCTACTAAGTACGGCGTACGTATATCTTGTACAAATTCTCAATATACCAGAAGATAGGATGAATGACTTCATGACTTATGTTGTTAAGTTACTAAGTGGACGAGAACGCCCGATAATTGAGACCAGAAAGCGTGTATTACAAGGTACCAGAGTTACGGATGCTAGTCACGGACTGTGGGTTCAACAGGGTCTGGAGACTGTTAGAGCGCATGAATTGTTACTTCATGTAGGTAGCACTGAAACACCTGGATATGAACTTCCAGAGATAAACTTTACTACAGTTGCTTACAATATGCATGTGTAAATAGAAGGTTTTTTAAAAACATTAAACGCATTACGTCAATATAAAAGTCTAACATTGTAAAGGGTCTCTAATAACTAAAGATGAACTTCAACGGTGGGTTTAACTTCAATAATGATGACCGAACTATAGTACACACTGTACCATATCCTCAAACACAACCCGGTTTTGCACAGTATGTAAGAAGTTTGGATCAAGCATATGTAGATAGTCGGTTAAGCGATGAGGTTATTCGTAATTCAGACTACTTTGACTACAAATCCAATGTTCTACTGACTAATGCCCGTAACTTTCGAAATGGCGATGCCACTACACGACTCAATTATTTAGGTATTTTACTCAATGACTTACCTACAGAAGATTTCAGGCTGTACGTCCCAACTCCCGATAATCTTGATACTATGTTTGCCAACATTTCACTTAAAGATACAGATTTCGAAAATGCTAGATTGAAATCTAGCAAGTTTGCCGACCTAATGGCGCAACTAGAATTTTGGGCTTCCCGTTTCACATTCCCGGAAGAGGAAGTAAATAGCGGTCGTCATATAGGTCATCCATATTTTATGTCGCGAATCTTGGTTTTACCTCAATTCGTTTTAGAGCTCTTAGCTATGGCAAAACTTCCGCCGGAACTATACGATAAAGTATCTAAGACTGAAATAGGTCTAACTTTTGCTCTACTTACTGGTAAGATCATTGAATCGACATATGATCCTACGACCGATAGAGAGAAATGGAAGATAATTTCAACATTAGATATCTCGCAAGTTAGCGGTATTGTCCGATCCTATACAGATCTGGAGGATCATATACCAAATTTATTCAACCCTCTCGTTTACGGGGTACTGTTATTTATCAGCGATTCTCGGATTATAGAATTGGTCCCTTACTTCCAACTTGAGTTACTGTTTAAAACCCCAGGGAGAAATTATGTATTATCCGAAGGGGCCCAGAGATTAAGAAACCAATATATAACGAAGGAAAACTTCTACCAGGCAATTGGACTGAATCCTATCTACTATTTACCTAATCCATCAATCAAGGTTGAGGATGTAGCTGGTTATATCCTTCACAAGATATTAGGTATACCGCGACCTGCACTCGTGTACTCAATACCGACATTCGATCGGAGAGATGAGGCGGCGGAGATATTAATGTGGTACAACGATGACGAAATTATGAGCTTCTATTTTCCATACTTCTTATCCAGGAAAGCGAGAAAATTAAGAGTTGTAGGTTTAACCTCGCGATTGTATATTTTAAATTTGATACTTAGCAAGTATCTAGAAGCAAACTTCAACTGGATTTTTAGACGAGAAAAGACAGCAGAGTGTTCGAATGGAGAAAATGTAAACATTATGTATGGAGGTAGAAGGGACGAAGATATTGCAGAATCGTCAACCGAGGAACTTAATGAGAATCCAGTTATTTGGTACGGAGCGGATCTAGATGTAGCGAAGCATAGATGTTTTCGAGTAGCTGAACTGTTGGAAGTATTTCGAAATACCCTTGATGATCCTACTGGACCAGATTTTCCAGATCCAGACTATATCACCCCGGGTCCTGGACGTCCACATATTATGGACCCATTAACAGGTAGGCGTCTGTTGAGGACGTTTAGTTTTGAGCAGATATCGAAACTTAGATTACAATTAACGACACAAATAGGAGCACATGGAAGAAATTACAATGGACAGCTTAGTTTAGTAGCTCAACTCGATGAGGTTATTAATAGAATTTTTCCTATACGTTTCGCGGAGGAGTTGAGGAATCAGGTTGCAGGGAATATATCTAACTTACGCGAAATGATTGAAGCTGTTGGTGCTCATCCAGAATGGAAGAATGATATTCTGATATTCTCCGGTTGGTTATTTATGTTCTCTATGTGGATGCGCTTCTGGAAGGGTCCAGGGTATCCGTTCAATATTGACCGAGTTACGTTGTCAACGAATAAATGTCCTCATATTCAGAGGGACGAACATATTATTATAGAATTATCGGTCTACGGTAACATGATAACCGATCTGGAGAATCGCAACAAAGACCTAGCAAACTTCATTAAGAATCTACCGTTATTCCGCTACGAGTGGGAGACTAAAAGAGTAGAGTCTGGAGGTACAAGAATATCCACCGCAATCGACGCTATTCAAAATGAGAAATATTGTATGGGATATGCTGGAGATGTACTACTTCAAACAGCGTATGTTTATCTTATTCTCATCATGAATATACCCGTAGATAGAATGAACGACTTTATGACGTATGTTGTTAAGTTGTTAAGTGGACGAGAACGTGCTGTCATTGAAACGAGGAAACGTATACTAGAGGGCACTAGGGCTACGGAGCGCAGCCATCAAACATGGGTTCAACAAGGTCTGGAGACAGTCAGAGCGCATGAGTTATTGTTACAAATTGGAACCCCAGGGCACGATCTTCCTCATATTGACCTTACTACAGTAGGATACAATATGCATGTGTAACCTTGTAATACCATGTAACTGAATGTTTTTAAAAACGTAACACGTACAACTAACATCAAAATATAAACTTCCGTACTACAACTTCCACTTATTCGTCGTAACGTTCCCACCCTATTTCCCTATCGGCATTTTCCGGATCACTAGCTAGCTTCTGAATAGCAGCAATATGGCCTTCTGCTGCCAGGCAATCATATGGATTCATGATACACATGTACGTGCGTAGTAACTTAATACTAAGTTCATGAGTATTTATCTTCCTTACCGACTTATATTCCATATGTATATGGAATGCTCTACTTGCAATAGCCATAGCGTTCAAGTCTGGAACCACATCCTTGATAGCGCGAAGAGCATGATCACTATGAAGAGAATCGTAAAAGTCGCTACAATAGCCAACTAGATCTTCGTTCGCTTCAAGAGGGTTATACCACTCAAAGATAACTCTCAACATGTAAGGTTCAATTCCACCATGCATGGCGTATGTAATAACATCATCCATGAAACTGTTAACCAAATTACATAGAGTACCAAAGCGAGATGTACCGTGTGCAAACTTCAACATAACGGCTTCAGACTCATGACGCTTCTGAATAAACTCCAACACATTCCTGACAACTTCAGGATCTCCAGTAGCGATAGCAGCCTCTAATAAGATAAACAAATTGTTTCTCTCATCTACCCGGATATAGATACCTTCCAAAACATCCAAGTTGGCAACGTAGAAACGCCACACCAGAGGGAGATGTCTACGACTTTCAAGCGCCTTCTCAACTATAGCTTGTCGTTCCTCTCTGGTCAGTTGGGCGAAGGTATTTTGTGGTAAACAGATACTGAGTGCTGACATGGTGATATGTAGTTAGTATATTAGATAAACAATAAACTAAGGGGCAACTACGGTACATATATTTATTATAGTCGCATCGCAGTTGGTAGATAATTTTCTACTGCCGGGCAGGTCTATAATTAAACTACATATGTGTATCCGTATACCTTGGGGAAGTAATATATTATATTGTAGATATACTAGGAGTCTGACTGCAAATCCAATACAACGCGTAAGTGCCTCACCATACCCACCGATTTAACGTGTTATTAACAACGCCTTATCCAGCTACAATACAATATGTCTGAATCTATTGACAACATCATCGCCCTGGTGGATAGTATTACGGTTGAAGATGCTGCATCTCTCGGATTTCCCGAAGGATCTCATCCACGCGATATGATAGCTCCGTCAATTGTAGCACCTCAGCCTTGTCGCATCCCCTTTAGCCGCATTACAAAAGATGAAGAAGATGAGGGAGAGTATTACATAGTTCCCACACCGGAATATGTAGAAAAGATGATGTTGAAAGTCTTTGGTGGTTATCCCGCTGGTCGTGGCGGTCCATTGCTTCGAGAAAAGTTTCCCGACAGATACACCGTTGACTTGGGTGACCATATCCCAACGGAGAAAATCGGGGTTCACTCGAATGTAGTTGAACATTTGGCATCAGACTTTGCGAGGTACACTTCAGACGATGCGAGCAATCGTGTTGAGAGACGCATCGTCATGTATATGGCGAACGCCGGAGCGAAGATACCACACCATATATTTGTACTGATTAAACGGTTGACTGGAGGAGAGCAGGCGAGTATGTATAGATTTATGTGTGACTACTACCCAATTCCATCCTGCGAAATTCTCAATAATAGAGCAGTGGATCGTATAATGACTGGTGCATGTCTGGGGTATCTACGTTGGGTGGTGAATACCAGAAAAACACTTGGTCGCCAGCGATTGGACGAAGCCATGGCAGAGGTGTACAAATTGTACGATGAAATATCATCCTCCAGTACCCATCAAGCAGAAGATAACAAGTAGGTATACATGAGTAGCTGCATATCAGAATGTTTTTTAAAAACTATATCTACTAGTATCTACGTAGTTACTGACCTTGAAAGTATTGTCTTGGTCCATATATAGCCAGATTGTGTACAGGCTGACTATACTGAATCTGAGGTGCAATGAAATGATTTGGTACTGCAGGACGCATCCAGTTGACAGGTGGAAATTGTCCAAGTCTACCATTATTGAACACGATAGCATCTTCGACACGCTGAATACTAGGAATATCTTCATTTACTCTGCGAACGGCAGAGATATCAATCAGTGTACTACGCATATCCGGAGGAGTAAAACCCATGGGATCATGTAATCCGGGACCATATTCTCTATGAATCACGTATGATCGATCGTCCGTAAGCTCGTAGTCTTCGACTAATTTATCTTCAACATATTTCTGCTTGCCTTGAAGTGCTCCAACGTCATCCCATGACATCATCCATCTTGGGACTCCACGTTGTGAGGCACTCCATGTCAACCCTAACATATTTACATTTGAACTTTGAGCGGTTTTAGCCATACTGTTGCGATAAAAGACATGAGCTACTTGACGGGGATCAACGTTGCTACGATACACCGCAATCGATCTTCCGTCAGGTGAAAATCTCTGCATTACGTAACTAGATGCTTCCACATCAGAACGGAGACTATCTCGTTGCAATACTTGGATCTTACCAGCTAATCTACCAAAGTAAACTACTTCTACCCTATTTACGGCATAAGTGTAATCTACAGCTGGACGTTGTACGCTAGTATCAAAGTATGATCTAGATGGATCCTCCGTCTTGATATCAAAGATCTTACGTACTGCGTCTTCCAACGATGGAAGAGCATACTTGACTGGGACTACAGCATTATACCACTCAGCATAAACGTAACTACAGTCATTGGTCATAACGTCATTACATCCTTCAACTTTACGAGTTGGCCAAGTGGTGTGTGGTGTGGGATGCTCGTAGTCAATGGCGTTTGGTCCTCCGTTCTCCAAACGGTTCGGCAAGTCTGTAAACGAAGAAACTAAGTATCCATTTTCATAGTTTCTTATCTCGTAGATACGGGTCGATGCATCTCTGTAAATCCACGGTCCGTGGTATTTACCGTCAACAAATGGGCCTGTAATACTTATACCTCCAGTTGACTTGTAATACAACGGGCCCTGATATAGACCATTGATGTCTTGATGCCAAGTTTTCTTGTATGTATCAGTCTCATCAAGGCGAACGGTTTTCACATATCTTTTTCTTGTAGCCTCGCTAGCGATGAGATTGGCTATTTGTTTGGATGTTTTAGCGAACTCTTTAATCTGTTTCGGGTCTGTCATACTAACAATAATTTCCTCCCACAATTCCATCGAGTATGTGTTGAGTGCAGACTCCCTGGGTACAGGTAAACTACCCGAAGGTAGCGCTGCAAACTGCGACATTTCTTTTATTGAGGTTTAAGTATGATCAATTTTAATAATCTGGATGTTCCAATCCACTTTAATATTATTCAATATCTACATACCAACAACGTTTTAAAAGTTGAAATAGTTAGATATTGGAACATGGTGGATAAAGCACTATGTCGAAATTAGATTTTAGGATATGAGACCATAGAATCCAGAATTGGAAACTGCCCCTATATTCTGTGTCTATCTATTGAAACTTTTAAATATCCCAACTGTCTAGGAAGAACCAACTAACAATATGAATCGTTTTCCCAAGATCCCAGCTCGATACCTTAGTGTCGATATTTTGCCTATGACCAGACAACCATTGAGAGGTAGAAGATATGGAGGTACTATCGAGACTGTCATCGCCTGTGAACCTGATGTAGGGGAGTTCGTGGAGAGATTATCTACTTTCTCTGGAGAAATGTCTGGACTGTCGACCATTAAGCTGGCGGATGGTAGGAAAATGTATATGACTCACCTATACCACGACTCTGATAGCTTGGGTCATGAATGTTCTGAGTCTCCTGAGTTATCGGACTCGTCTGGTGGAACTTCCGGTAGACCATTCCCTTTGATGGTAACATTCCCTCTCAAATCTAAGGAAATGTATATGAAGTTACTGTACAAGCGTACTACTCCGGTAGGTTACCAATGTGCTGCTAATGTACCTGCTATGCCTCCGTACATTAACATCAACTTTATGATTCCCAACATTCCCCCTCCAGCATATAGATGTTCACACCCAGGCTTGCCCTCGGAAGGTTTGATCATAAGGGAAATAGACGATATGGTGGAGTTTAAGAGATTCCTTGGGATTGGCGAACTTGGAATGAATAAATCCTGGGGACAACAAGGTATTGATTATACTGCAGACCCTCCCGTTAGTCGCATGAGATACGGATCAGTGATGATTATACACGAACCGGGTAAGGATCCGGAAGACATGGAACATATGTTGGATATAATGAGATTTTTGGTAAAAGATGTACCGGACTCAGTATTTAAACGGTGTTCACCATTCACCAACGAGGATGAGGCAGCTCGTATCGCAGAGTTTACCAAACTTTTCGATCAAGAAGAGCCATCCAACCCAGTGGGTCTTACTAGCTTATTAGATCCGGTTGGGGGAATAGCTAACCCATACCTTGTTGGTCACCGCTTTCCTCGGCTTTCTCGTTCCCCCTGGTTTTCTTGTTCTCCTCAGTTTATCGATTCAACAATGGGTCAGCAAGGCATTGACTATCCTAAGGTTAAAACAACCAACCAAGGAGAGCATCTATTGGCTTACCCAGCATCTACTAACACTACAGATCGAAAGCATGATATTGTAGATGAGTGCCCACATATGGATAACGACGGATTGAGCGCGATGGTAGAAGCGATAAAGAAGATAGGAGAGATAACTCCCTATCACAGTTGTACGCATTACGAAGATATGAATTCTCACAATATGCCCTTTGGTAGCCTAACTCCAATTCCGGATACTACGTTGGACACAGTGTCGGACATAGCGTCGGTCCCAATGCCAGAACCGATGTCAGAAACAATGTCGGGCTACTCACCACAGCAGGTAGATAAGCTGGCCGAACTGAGGAATCGTGCAAGAAGCCAACTGGTTGAGCGAGGCGCAGTACCATCCAACTTATCCGATCCGTCGGGTCTGCTTCGTTGGGGAACACCTGGGTTCGGAGAAATGGAGTCTAAGACATTCTTGTGGCCAGCCGGACCAACATATGTCTCTTCGGATGAATCATCCGATGAATCATCCGACGAATCCTCAGGTGAAGTTGTGGAGGATCCCATTGGTGAATCCTTCGGCGGATCCTTCGGTGAACCATCACATGAGTGTCCTCAAACGGGCCCCGACTTCTCGCCACAGCAAGTGGATAGGCTGGCTAAATTGAGAGAATTAGCGAGAGCCGAAGCAATTAGGCGAGGGGCGATACCTTCTACCAAATCCAAGCTTCTCCGTATGGGAATACCGAAGTTTGGAGAAATGGAGTCCAAAATGTTAGGCCTTCGGGTATGGGATCCTTACATCAATTCACCCGATGAATCCTTCGGTAAATCCTCCGATGAATCCTTCGGTAAATCCTTCGGTAAGCGTCCTCAAGCGGTACACAAGGCTCAGGGATCTGTATGGGAAGAGGATGGTGTAAACGGTGATAAGGGTTGGAATATTAGCAGCGTAGTCTTCAAGGATGGGGAAGAGGATATTATTGGTTATAAGCCTATGAGACAACCAACTTCACCCAATCCTTTGCCTAGTTCCCCAGATGACTCTTCGGATGACTCTTCGGATGATTCATCTGATGAATCCTTCAGTGATCTATCGCTTGATGATCTACCTCCCCTTCAACGTCATCTAGCTCTCAAAGGCTTTCCTATTCCATTTAAGGTTGAAAATGGAGTATTTCATACACGTACCTTTGATCAGAATAATGATAGAGATATAGCCCTCGATAGACTTCGAACCCAGCGTCCTAGTATCTTTATTCCTCTTACTCCAAAGCAAGTTGAAGTAATAGAAGAAGTGGATTAGGGTAGATTAGTAGACTATTACATACACAATTATCTATATAGCTTGTTCTTACGTTACTACGTTCTTATGTTCTTACGTTTCCACACTTAAAGCATGACTTAGTTTTTAAAAGCCTGTATATCCACGCTAACATCTTCACATCATGCAGAATTTCCTATCCGACGCCAAGTATGTTCCCGCATCTATAGAGATTACTCCTCCTCCCACCTTAGCAGCTGTAATTGGTAACGATAGAATAGTTCTAACTCAAATCTATTGCGGATCGGATGAATACAACGCTCAAATATCTCTGGTAGATAAGGAGTTCACCATGCGATCGTTGGTAAATCTCTTTGAGTACAACATCGCAGATAAGAAATTGAATAGACTAAGATTTAAGGTTCATACTGATGGAAGCTGGCCCGGTATTCAAATTGGCACACTAGATAACAAGTGGGATATAATTGAACATTCTGGAGGACTAATGGGTCAAAGTACGGAAGATTATGATCTACCGCCTCATGTACGTAAGGCGAATAAGGATATATTTAACTCGTTGCATATAACACTATATTATAAGGTATAATACACATAGCTTTTAAAAACTCTATATGTATACAACACTAACGCAAAACAATAACACATAACAACTATATTATTTATACCAATACTTGTCTACCATCGTTAACATCGCTTGTTACATCTGGTATATCGCCAACATCCGCAACATCAATACCGCGGTCCATGTTGATCTCCGTACTGATCTCAATTAGATCGCGAGCAATCTCCTGATGTCCATTGGCTAATGCAATGAAGCGAGGTATAAATTTCTCCTTGGCGACACTGAGCTCATATGCCTTCTGCTTATGTTCGAAAGACATGTGGAACGTGGTATAATCTGCCCACTTTACTGGATCCATAACATAGTCCATAGTATGCATAGGTAAGAATGTGGAGCCATAATACAGTGGAAACAGATCGATGATGTAGCATTCCTTGGTAAAGTGGACCGTCAGAGTATTATCTCCTATTACCACGTCCGGCTGTAATCCACTGCGATACAAAGTGTCAGCAAGTGATAGTGGACTACCACTTTCCTCGTCAGTATGAATGTAGAAATTCATGTCACTAGTACACGCACCTCCGCTACCGATAACAATTTCCCTATCTCGCATTGGACAAATGATAACAACGATACCCATTTCGTTAGCAGTCCACATAATAATCAAGTTATTTATGATCCCAGCTACCTTGCCAGATTTGTTTATGGTGAAGGACTTGACCTTCTTCTTGTTGGCACAGCCGCTACTACCGCGACTACCTCCTGAACTACCACCGGAACTGCCGCTACTACCGTGTCCACAATACGAGATTACTTTCCTATTCTTGAACGCACCGAAGTCATCGGATGATGTGTCGCAGCGGTACGCCACTTGAGTCACTGGATCTTGAAAATAAGTATCCCAAGCACCATTCATATACGGTTGAGGACACACAGAGGGTACTTGCAACAGTTTATTGTTGTCGTTGATCAAATAGTTGCGTTTGGTACTATTGTACACAGAAACCAAACGCTTAGTTTCGTTGACATAGCACATACGCTCGCCAGTGTTCTCATTCTCCCACCCATCGATGTACTCTAGGTCGGCTTGTCCGTTGAGAGGATCTCCTTCGTAATCACGCTCAGAATGTGGGATGGTTCTCCATCTGGTGCCATTGGGTTCCGTTAGGACAATCAGAGAGTAACTGCTACACGATTCGATAGTTATACCTCCGTATCCGCGACCCGATTGACCCTCCTTACCCTTCTTACCCTCCTTACTATCCTTACCCTTCTTACCCTTCTTGTCCGTTTTGCCACGTTTATCAGGGCTTTCGCAATATGAAAAATGTATGGAACACTCTCCATCTGTGGCAGGAATGTTAATCCTGTCTGGAGATTGGTACGGATCCTGGAAGAAGGGAACTAAGTTACCATGAGTTCGATAGCTCGCTTCTTCTTGTCTACCGTACAACGTACCGACAGAGTTGTTGTGATGCATAGGAGCCAACAACAAGCGTTGCCTATCAATCCGAGATAGACCACAGAGTTGAATAAAGATAGATAACTCCAACATTCCCATCTTACCCTCGTTGTGACGATTGATGAGTTCTTTAGCTCCATCTTTGCTGCAACGTATACGATCAATGATCATACGCATAAGAGTAGCAAATTCAAAGAACTCTGCTACTTCCGGGATGGTCTTAGCAGCATCTTCATCATTAGTAGACAATAAATACTGCTGGAGAGCATCCATTGGAAGATCAGTAGCAATCTTCCATTCGCAATTACTAACACGTTGAGCGTGATAAGATGGATTGTGGACATCAATATCGTGTTCCTTCAAGCTGCGCTTAGGAACACTAATATCGTCAGTTTGAGTTGTGAATGTCACAATAGTGAGTTGCTTAGATTTATCCATATGTAGTGTAGGTGATATGAGAGCAGGGGCATTTTGATTGTACTCTTGTCGCCATGTCGGTTCCGGACTTACTAGTTGTACATAACGCTATCAGTCCAGAGTTGGAAAGTAACTTAGTTGCCGAAATAGACTATTATGGCTCTTTCCACGGTTGGAATACTACTCTGAAACGTCGAACTCTACATTTCGGCTACACCTATGAGTATAAATCGAAGAATGTTAGTCCAGCCAATCCCATGCCTCCACTGATAAGTCAAGCGTTAGAATGGTTCATAACTAGCGGTTACTTACCCGCTAGGCAACCCGGATTCAAGGATCCATATCAATGTATAGTTAATGAATATACTCAGACCCAGGGTATTACGGCGCATACTGACGCTAACATCTTTGGAGCCAACATCGTGTCTCTATCGTTGAATGCGGATACTAGTATGAGATTCACTGACTCCGGTAATCCAGGTAACGTAGTCGACGTATTCTTACCTCGATGTTCAGTGGTATTGATGAAGGGTCTATCGCGGTATCAATGGGAGCATGCTATTATTCCAAGTAGAAAGACCTACCCTGATAGTATGGGTAGAACTATTACTAAACCAGATAACTACAGGCGTCTATCGCTGACATTCAGATACCTAGCATAGTTGTTGCATAGTTGTTGTATATAAGTGTAGAAGCTTTTTTAAAAACTACCATCGTTTACGGAAGCTGGTTCTGGCATCAACATTAGTATTGGTTCTAGTGTTAGTCTTACCGTTGGTCTTGCTCTTATCACTTTCCTTCCCAAACAGTATAATACATATTATAATGAGAGCTATCAAACCCAACAAGTACATTATACCCAATATGGGCAAATAGAAATTCCACCAGTTCTTATTGTAGTTCTGTTCTAGTTGATACTCATAATTAAGCTTGGTTTCTATGTTCCCATATATTGCCACATTACCTTTGATAGGTAGATACATCTCGCTATATTCAAAGTAGCATACGTAAGTGATATTGCAACTATCGACAATGTTAGTATCTACCATAGTATCGCCAATGTAGAATGTAGCATTGAATGGCTCAGGAGCCTCCAGACGCATGTAGAAGTAGGTGGCATTATCGAATGACCTCACCACTGATTGTGTTTTGGTGATCACAACAATGTCATTGTAAGTACCGGCAATTAGTGTATTAGTAATGACATAACACGAACAGACGCCAATCAATAACACTAAGATTAACAATTGAAACTTCATGATTGCGTGAGATAAACGAATAAATGTAGAGGTAGCTGGTTACTCGATAACCGATATATTGTAGTCTGTCATCCGTTTAGTATTATATAACATACCCTAACCATATCATGTAAGATGATAATTTAATATATGAACAACATTCTAATGCTCAACTAACTGAGGATAATTACAGAACATGTTAAAAAGTTGATAGGATTGTAGGAACTTCGGAATCAACAAACAACATCACTATCAGCTATCGAAACATTATACACCTCAAAAATGAAGGCTATTATCTGTTTCGTCTTGTTGTGCATGTCGGCACTTGCTGTTGTCAATGCTGATTTCCCAACTAATCCTACTAAGGAGAAATTTATCGAGGCTCACCCTTTGATGATTACCATTTATGGTAATGGTATTCCTGGGTCTGGTGATGATGTTATCAGATGGGATGCTACTCAGTATACTCAGAACCGCAACTACAGCGTTACTTTCGGCGATCCTGATACTTTCTACTACGGTGCTACATTTACTTATCACCAGCTAACCAGCTATCTTGGTAAACTCTTCGGAGCTTGGGAACAGTTCCTTGATTTCCCATTCCCCTTTAGTGAGTGCGATCTTGCTCATTTCATTTGGCAGTGGCGCGAAACCATTATCGACGTTTACTCTCAGGAAGTGGACGACTTTACTGATCCGGTCGACGACGACGATGGCAACAAGCAGTTGTATGGTATCTACAGAGTTACTCCTATCAATCAGTTGCCTGTTGAACTCGGATTTAATATGTCCGGTCGCAGTATTATCTCCAAGGCCACCACTCAGCGTAGCGTAAACAATATGTACTTCGAGAATGGTTCCAAGCGTCATCTGGGAACTGAGAATGTGTTCTTCTATAACAAGACTCATGCCTACTACTTTAACGGCGATCTGAAACCTAATCCCAACACTGGGATCGACTCCGTCTTTGCCGCTCATAACATTGAGCGCGAGAGAAACAATGGTACATTCTCAACTTTTACTGAGCAATCGATTCAGGATCATAAGGATGGTGTACCTGGTTTGGAGTTCCCTCCCGGATCTGGCAACTTCTATTCCATCTACATGGAAGATGTATGCGGTTCTAAGCGTAACTTGAGACGCAATCCCATTGACGGTTGGAAGAGCCCAGAGAACATTGCCCGCTTGATGCGTATTATGCCGGACTTTGTTAAGCGCATTCGTCCTTAAACGTAGTAACCCATACTCACCCTCTTTCCCCTATCTTACGTATTATTAATACACACCATGTAACATCATAGCAGCTATCATATAATCATTATAATAAGTTATACCCACGCTCATACACATTGCAGCAATATTTTTAAAAAGTTTAGTAGTATACTGATCATACTATCAGTAAGTACCATTATTAATTGTAGAGTCATAGTATCATTGTGCCTACGACTGTAATGGTAATCTTTTTAAAAACTTTATTAACTATTATGTCAGTAGTATCAATGTTTAGTATGCGATTTAGTTAACTATTCATTAAGGAGGGCAGCCAGGAGAGAAAATGCATTGGTGCTAGCAGACGGTTGCTGTACATCTGTCTCTTTGCCCTCTTTGGTCTCCTTATCCACACCCGCCCCTTCTTCATCATCATGTTCGTCAGAAGAGCTAAATTCGAGGTCGTAGGGGTTGCAATCGTGGTTGGCGTCACATTTTTCCCCGCAGTTCTTACAGATGATATCCTTGGCTTTCCCATCCTCTTCCTCATCACTGTCATCCTCATCTTCGTCGCTATCATCGTCATCGTCATCGCTATCGTCCTCATCCGGCTCATTGTCAGATGCGTCGCTGTCATCATACTGATCCTTGTTACGTTCGAACAAGGTAGTGTGAGCGTCGGTAACTGCACCGACCTCATCAGTGTGCTTGTGGATTACATTAAGCTTACCCATGGAGGGAACCAACTGAGATAGACGAGTACGCTCTCGGCAACTTGAAGTAAACAAGTTGCTATCGTTGAAGAAGTCCAACTTTCGCGCAATGGTCTTCCTTCCATCAGGTTCACGCTCAACAAGCTGCAACAGAACATGGGTGTCTCCATATGCTCGAATGTTCTTACAGAATTCAGTCAAATGAAGCAGACGATCGCATCTCAGTTCAACAGTCTCCTTGCGAAGATTGTCAACTTCAACCGCGCTCCAGGGTTTATCCAAACCGTCGTCTCCGACACGCGGAGGCGGTACTGGAGCACTAATGTTGACAATACATCCCAACCACGGTTCAGTGATAATCTCCCGCAAACGGAGCATCATTTCCATGTTATCTTGGAACGGACGAAGGTCAACACAAATCCTATCCAGATTACACTGAGGCCACTTGACATGCCATTCCCTGAAATTATCCAGTAATTGCTTCAGCGACTTCAGGTACCCCGTTATCTCGTCAGGAGTTTTGCTAGCTACTTGGGGTAACTCCTTCAGTTTCTTGTAAAACTTGGAAGACAAACTAGCGCCAAATTTAACACTGTTCAACACACTAAAGAGATTACCTAAAAACTTAGCAGCTTGAAGGCCGCACGTACATCCATCTGGATGCTTTCCACACTTGGACTCCTCATCCGATTCCTTGCCTGACGAGCTAGACTCGTCGTTGGGTTTGTCGTCGGATTTCTCGTCGCCGGAATTGTTCCCGGAATTGTTCCCAGACCCGCCTCTTGGGGTACCTTCAGGGCTTCGCTCTGGTGTTCCTTCTTCCGAAGTACATTCTTCCGGTACATCTTCGATAGTTACATCCGAAGTACCTTCCGAAGCGGGAGTAGTATCGTTGATCTCTTCTTTATCTACGTTAACTTGTTCGTTATTAATTTGATCGTTATTAATTGGTTCCATTTGTTCGCGATTAATTTGTTCCTATTGAGGTATGCCGGGTTACGGTTAGTTCACGGTTAGTTCACAGAGAGTTTGCAGAGGTAAGGGCAAGTCAACGCCAAACATCCTCAGAATGGTCACCAGGCTAAATGTAATATAAACTTCCTTACTACGTGGGGCTTTTTAAAAACTAAAGTTGTTATACATATATCCGTTACTCCATTAGATCTTACATTGTAGAATATCTTCTATATTCTGCGCTGTTTCGTGTCCTAATTCATGATCGACAATCAGTACAATTTGATGCATATCCTGCAAGCATCTGTCAACCGATTCCGATGATTCAGTGCTACTAGAAAGAGAAGTTGATTTACCGCCCTCACCATAGTTGTGGAAGGTAATTGATTTTTCTTTGAAAATCTTGTACTTTGGAACTACCTTCTGCACCGTACGCTCATTGGGTACGTAACATTTTAGCCGCTTGCCGTACTCCATTAGTATAGTAGCAATTTCACTACTTCCAATATCAGCTGCCAAAGCTGCCAGATAGAGATTGCGACGAAGTATTTTGCTATCATGCATCTTTGCATTCAGTGATATCCTAATGGGATACTTCTTCAGAACGTAGTATGAGGTCTTATGCTTACACGGAATACGATTACATATTTTAGATCCTATATCAAGGCGAGTGACATCAAGCACTTTATCACGATCTAGTCCTTGCGACTTTAACTTGAGTAGGACTTTACGTATGCGATCAATATACTTGGAGGTGCTCATGGTGTAACGGGGGCACTTGCAAATTACATATATTATGGCATCAGAACGGGGACGTTACATTGTCATCTATAGACTTAGCTACTGAAGTAGCTTTTTAAAAATATGGACAATCTACATAGCGTAGATTATCGGTTAACAAATATAACGTTAACTACAACTATCTAAGAACGATTAGTTCTACAATACGTGTAGATTATAACCTACATTGGTAAACTGTACAGGTGGTAACGCTGGAGTCGATTCATCACTAAAAAGCTTCTTGTGATCATTTGCCGCTTGAATGCTATTAAGTATGATTTCTCTTTCCCGATTATCTGTTAATAAAGCATTTTGGAGGGCATTGAGTCTTTCGTTAATAACTCTAAGTTCGCGATTGCGTAGTAATTTTACCACATACGTTAGAAGATCTCTAATTCGATCTTCTGGTACGTTCAACACTTTGGTAAGATAAACGTAGGCTGTACTCAGTGTACTATCTCCCGCAAAACCCATACAAGCTTTGCCCTTCTGAACATCGTTTATCAAATTAACAATGAGAATGGTTCCTACCACAGAATTCCCCGAGTCCCATTCGTTACTTATGAGAGGCAATGAATTGATAAAAACAGACAATGGTTTATTATCTCTCTCAATATCAAGCATTAGACCACCATATACGTTAAGTTCAATAGTAATATGCTCGTCTCTATGCATGGGTATACACCTATCTGAGGTAGATGATTTCGACTCGATATTAAATTGGTAACCTGGACCCTTCCAGAAGCGCATCCACATAGAAAACATAAACATCCAACCAAAGAATATCAGTAGATCATTACGCCATTTCGGATTGTTGGCGACTATCTGCTTTAGCTCGTCGCCGGAGTGGAACTTCCCTCCGGCTACCAGCAACCCGTCAGGGTATCGTAAAGCTACAATTCTATCACGAGCCTGTCTAAATTCTGCGACCAGATTTCGTGTCTCTGGAGGAACGCGACCAGATAATAATTCTTCCGATAGATCAACCATGGACCTGGTTGAGAATACTTTAGTTATAGGTCGCTCTGTTAGGGGATCGATAACCAGTCTAGTATTTCTTCCAGGTTCTATGTAATCTGGATCGAAAAAGTCAGCTGTTTCCGGATCATCTAACGCTGCGGTAAAGGAAGCAACCAGTTCAGACATTCTGAAACACCTTCTTCGGGCTCCCTCGATAGATGGACCATAACTGAGCACCGGATCTTCCAATAGTTCGGACTTCTCAACATTATTCAAATCCTGTCCGCGGGGTATACCGGCAATTAAACTAATATTGTTATCATTACTACACTGGATACGTTTGTAGTTAATCTTCCATATAAATGAGTTTACATCGTACGCGTTGGTGATATCAGTTAATACGAAAGAACGAGAACTGTATTTAACGGGTCCAAACCCGCCTTGTCTACGATATCCTTCATAGAATGGCATGTAATATTCAAATAGTTCATCGTCGCTGTACCAGTATAGAACATCTTTAACATCCAGTCTTTCAATGCCTCTTTCCACATCGGCGCATGGTATAAGAGGAGACCGCGGAATTCCTAATTTGGTGTGTAGTACGTAACCAAATGAATTGAATACTGTATCTTTAATATCAAAATCTGAATATTCGTACAGGCTAAAATTAATACCGCAAGTTCGTAAGAAATCTCTTACCTCAGGATGACTATAAGAATAAAGATCTTTCATGTACTTATTCTCTCTGATCATCAATGGAACAAGCTCAATTATCCTAGTATCAGATAGAAAGTTATATATTCCAACTATATCTGGATTAGGGAGATTAGGAACCCTTTCCGATATAAATGTACCAGTGTAAATATTGTACAGTTTTTCTTTAACAATTGAATTAACATAGACTATCGCGTTCCATTTAGCGCGATCATATGTAGGATCATCCTTAGAATTAACGACAACGCCAGTTACTAAAGCAGTTATCATAGCAGCTTCAGTTTTCGATAGATATTCGAACATATCCGAAGGCATAAAGAACCTACACATAACCTCAAGTGCAAATCTAGGTGTGACATATAGCCAACTCATACGTTCCCAGTCGTTAACAATCTGGGAGTTCCCGGACCATCCTTCCAACGTATAATCGCTGATCCATATTTCGATGACCTTATTGAATGATACCATATGTGGGTCATTCAGCTTATTTTTGTCCAATGATCCACCTCCTATTTTGTACAACTTTTTCCGTCTGTAGTGAACTGTTTCGAAAGTGTCATTAATGTCCCATTGGCCTTGTGGTTTAGTGCGTAAACCATAAGCATCAATCATTCGAAGATCGGTACCGAATTCGAATTTACGAAAATAAATTGTCCCCAACCTCATGAGGTTGGAAAAGATGTGTTCTCCTACTGATCTTAGTGTAGTCCCAGCCTTAAACGTCCACCCCAATTTTAGCAATACTGGGTCATAATGAATAAGGTCCGAATTATTCAGTGTTTCCTCACTAAGTTGTTGTTCAACGTAACCAATAGGTAACGATGAAACATAGTTGATAACTTCTTCCTTCTTACGTTTCAATTCTTCTTGTGGTGTAGAACCTGGAGTGAACACCACAGGTGTGCGATTCGCCTGTGAAATGATCATTATCTATCAGTACCGGCTAATCGATGTAGCTCTTTTAATAGAAGTTTTAAATCGGATTAATCCATCAGCACTATTATAACTTTTAAAAAGCTATTAACATACGTCAATGTAATGATGTTATTAAATAGCAGGAGCTTCGAAGTCTCCTATCTCCAGGGCTTCAATATCAAACGGTAAATGTCTAGTGACTACGATTTGTGAGATATCGATTGGCGGTTGAGTGAAATTCATATCAAGAGTAGTCAGGAATACATTTCTGTGATCTTCGGCAGCATCTACTGATAGACCAATTGACGCTAGATACGCCATACGTTCCTTGGACGCATCTATTTCAAAATCGGTAATTACCCAGAAGGCATCGGTAAGATGATCGTTTAGGTCCTCCACTTTCACATCCAACATCAAAGTCAAGTAAGCAAATGCGGTACCGCTGAGAATATCAGTAGCTTGCGCCATACAAAACTCAGACTTAGACACTTTATCTATAACTTCTTCAATGGTATACGCACCTACTAGTTCTCTGGCGACATTGGCATTTGGAACTTTAGATTCTCCTGTAGCCCAGCTATGGTAGATATAAGGTAGAGTAACTACATATTCTTTAAAACCAGGATGTCTAGAATCCAATGAATCTAGTAACTTCCGATGAACTAGTAGTTCTATGGACACATTCTCATCACGTTGATTGTAAACGCAGCTGTCTGGGTCCTGTTCTTGCCAATTAACAGGATATGGATGTCCAGGACCTTTCCAAAATCTAATCCACATGGACAATAAGAACAGCCAGCACATGTAATCCGATAGAGCAAATTTCAATCTATCGTTATCCGTAATATCCAGTTTGATTCTATCAGTCAATTTATCCAGTCTGTTATCGGCCCTAACACCGTCTTCCATCTTACGTAATAACGACTGTAATGAAGGGTTTCTTCTAAATGCACCCTTACGTAGGAACTTAAACAATGAAAGTATCATGTCTCTACTCATTAACTTGTTAACGTATCTCCCAGACCATCTATCGATTCGTTGTTCTACTGGTGACCAATCTGGATCACGGAACTCAAATCCTGTTATCTGGTCGTCGAATGCTGCTTCGAGTTCAGATACTTGATAACATTTAGCAGCATAAGTTCTGGTGTCTGGTCCATATGCTAAAAAGGCATCTTCGCCTTTATCCTTAGCTGGTAACTTGGCATATTCTGCAATGACTTGTCCACGTGACTCTTGTAATACCAAGTGATTGTA
>Ga0075158_10000237_pt1 | contig 44502 bp, 45 predicted proteins | sample JI91814BDNA_FD_70968 | JGI IMG/M metagenome (GOLD analysis project Ga0075158, IMG submission 70968) | Wastewater effluent complex algal communities from Wisconsin, to seasonally profile nutrient transformation and Carbon sequestration -... | ecosystem: Engineered > WWTP > Effluent > Algae... | reverse complement strand
CGAAGACACAATGAGTAGCAATGGCACAATGGTCAACGACCAGCTCATTGCCGAGCCTCGCATGCTCGCCCCTAACGACGTCATCAAAGTGGGCCGCACCCTTTACCGCATCCAGTAAACGCGCACTCTATCCCAAATTACAAAATCCAGAGCCCAAACTCCAGAATCCAGAATCCAAAGCGCTCAGCGTTGCAGCTGTTGTGGCGCCGAAGGCGCTGACTGACTGTACTGTTGTACCGGTCCACCAGCGGGATCTGGCATCTTGGGATTGTCATTAATAGTCGAATATTGAGAGCCAGACTCAGTATCACCTGAGTACTGCCAGAATTGTTCGTCGGTCTGGGTCACTGGCGGCGTATCCACAAATGTGTTGGGAGCGCCGACACTGCCGCCAGCAGGGGACGCCACAGTACCGGGCTGGGCAGTTGTCGCCTGTCCGGGTCGATAGTAATAAGTACCATCTGGACCGACTGTGCCCTGGGGCTTTTTATTGCGAGCATTGATAGCGGCAAAGGGATCTTTAGATGTTGGCAAGGCCGCGGGCTTGGGCGGTGGCGGAGGTGGCGGCGGCATCATCACCATAATGGTTACTAAACCAGCGACAAAAAAGCTGGCAACCAGACCGGCCACAATCATATTTTTGCGATGCTTAACTGCCACAGGGCAGTTATTGACCATATATTTACCGTCAGTGCGCTTGTAAAGCACCGGCTTTTCGATATTTTCTCTGGTGTAGACAATTGCTTCGGCTTCGGCTTTGTCCAGATTTTTAAAGTCGTAAACCACTTGCTGACAGACGCCGCAGTGACGGAAGCGATCTTTGGAATAACCATCGCCTTCATCCCAGACCCATTTGCAAGGCAGGGCTTTTTTCTTAGCCTCCACCACCGGTTTAAGGGGTTCATTGGCTCTTTCTCTGGCAATCTCCTGGGCGCGAGTCTCAGCTTTGGCAGCATTGCGTGAGCTCATGACAAAGAGCACACTGTGGTCAAGCATAGTCTTGGCAACAACATAATCTTTGCGCTTGATTGTGGCTTTAGTAGGGTCTTGACCCTGGGCAATTGCATCAGCGTGGGCGGCATCGGCAATCTTTTGACCAGCCATGACGCGAGCCTCAATGCTCGGAGCCTCATCACCATCAAGAGTACGTACAGGCTTAAACAACAAAGTCCGCGCCACTTTACGCTCAGATTTGGCGGGAGGAGGCGAGATTACAGGCTCTGGTGCGGTGGAGACAGCAGGCATGCCATGGGCGGGAGTGGCATTGCCAGGCATGATGGGAGAGACCTGAGGCATGACAGGCGAAATTTTAGAACTACCAGTAATAGATTGTGCCGCTATCGCCGCGGCTTTATCAGACCCTGGAGTATTGGCTGAAGCGGGAGCGGTATTTTCGCTCTTGCCATCCTGACTGGCGGCGGCAGTGACCGAGGCAGGATCAGGCGCAACACTTGCAGCAGGTGGCTGAGCTTCTGTTTGATTGGCTGACGCGGCAGCCATACGCTCTAGCTCCTGACTGATGCCCAATCTATGCAAATTACCAATAGGATAAAGCAAGGTCTTTGCCACTTTGCGCTTGAGCTTGCCATCATCAGTAGCTTCGGTGACCGCATCACCTGCGGCGGGCAAATCTAACTTACTGGTCTCCAGCATGGTCTTAGCAACTTTGCGCGTTGGCTTAGTGGGTTCAGCGGGTTTGGCAGGCTGACCAGATTCGGGCGCAGCGCTTGGAGCGGCATCAGGAGCTGTGTTGTCGGCTGAGTTACCCGGTAAATCTGTCATAAACTTCCAATTGCTGAGCTAAAACAATACTCGCTTTCGGTCCCATCATACCTAAATGGGAATTCAAGCGCAAAAACTCAAAAGGGATGCCTGCCGTCTAACAGTGGTCTTGGACAAAGATAACAATTCTAATATCTCATTCCACTCTAATTAATGCCTACTGTGCGTATATTGAATGAACAAAAGAAGTCGTCACATAAGGCGACAGAGGACACAGTGAAAAAGATAAGTCAGTTTGCCCAAATGAGCAATACAAAGTTTAGTCCTTCAAGACGCCGCAACCGTGCTGGCAACGCCATGGCTGAGTTTGGTCCAGCCCTCGGACTACTTCTGATTTGTTTTTTCTTTCCGATGATGGATATGCTTGCCCTCGGTATCGCCTACGGCTTTGTCCAAGTGCTCAATAGCAACCAGGCACACGAAGCTGCCCTGCTACCATCAGCTCAAGCTGCCGCCAATAATGGTGCGGTCAAAAAAGGCGTGCCCGATGCCTGGCTAGATGGCATGGGTAAATTTGTCAAAATGGCTAGTTATCCTCAGACAGAGGTCTTTTATCGCGACGGCACAACAGACCAGAGCAAAAGCGAAGACAAAATTGTGATGGTCCGCACCACCGTAGTTTGCCAACCCTTTTTGCCCATTCCCCTGCCAGTGGTCAATGTCCCGGGACTAAATGGCAACATGACTTTTACCGTGAGCGCCGAGCGCCCCATGGAAAATCCTGATTACGCACCCTAAAATATTGCAAAAATGGGTGATACTAGGACCTTCTAAGGCAACGAGAAAAGTAATGAGAAAGAGAGCCGCTCGCGGATCAAGTTTTATAGAAGCAATTTGTATTGCCACTGTGCTAATCCCTATAACACTGGTACTACTTGATTGCATCACCATAGTCATTGCCAACTCAATGAATGACACTGCTGCTAAAAACGCAGCGCGGGCAGCAGCCAGTCAGGAAGACGGCGGTAACGCTGCTCTTGCTGCCGAAAAGGCCATTGCACCATTCAAAAAGCCTTCGCCAATTATCAACAGCCTCTCTATCAAAGAGCTTGCCTACGGAGCTGATACAGTTAGCTGCACAACCACTATAGATATCCATCTGCCCATGCCTTTTCCTGGCTATACCAATCTCAAGTTTGACGCCAAGGACATAGAACCTATCGTTGGAAAGAAAGTAAATCCATGAAAATCCGCAATGCACTGATAGACAAAAAACGCCGGGGCTCAGCCTTTGTATTTGGCACGGGACTGGCGCTGGTACTGGTTGTACTGGGTGTCAGCTTTGTCTTTTTGATGATGTACATGGGTGGTCAAAACGAGACCAAAAACGCCACCGATGCTGGTATCTTAAACACCGCCAAACGAGCGCTGGACCAGATCTCAATCAAGCTCAATGTCACTGACGATAGTGAAAAATGTTTTGCTGATGTTTGCACAGACAAAAACTATGACAAACTACCAAACTTTTTGCCCGAGACCAATCTGCGCCGCATCAATCGTATCTGGGCTAAAGCGCTATTGATGAATATCAATGCTGAAGCTGCTCAACATGATGGCAATGCCGGCAGCGGAACAAATAACGCTACCAGTGCCTACAACTCAGCCAAGAGTATCAGCGACAAACTGGCAGACAAGCTGACCAATCAAGGCAATCTCCACGGTTTTTTTGACGAGCTATCGCAGCAAAACTCTGTCCGCATGATCGGTACCACAGTGCAGGTCAAATCTCTGCCTGGAGCCAATTGGCAGACATCCGAGATGGACAGACAGGATGAGAGTAATATCGTCCTCAGTGGTAGCTCTCCCTTTAACCTGCCGCCAGGCTTCACTCTCAACGCTGCAGCCAGCACCAAATGCGCCCGCCCCAATGTGCCTGCCAATGCCCAAAACTGGTTCTTCCTCAAAGGCTACCAGCCCATATCGGCTAACGGACACGATTTTTGGCAAGTGCCATTTCAATATGATCAAAAACCACATCTGGTATCAAAGTCAATTTTTGATAGCGACAAAGTGGCAAACAAGGCTTTAGCCTGGGACAAACCTATCCCCAATGCTTACTCAGCCGAGGGTCAGGCTCTCAAAGCTGGCGCCTACGGCGAAAAAGCGATGAGCTGGGCACTGAGTAATCCACGTCAGCCATTTAAAATGTGCATGCCTCATTCGTTTGTCAAAATCCACCTTGATGATATGAAGGCTCACTTTTATTTTTACCCCTTTGACTTCCCGCCCCTGCCAGCTATTGAGTTTGGTCCAGCCATATCCTATGGCTATCTTACTGATACCGTCAGTGGTGCACCGATGCCAGCTGGTGGCATCCTCTGCGCCACAGTAACCCCTCAGGCCAGTCAACTGGTCGGCACAGACGTAGTTGGTCGCACGCTTAACCAGATTATATTTAGCATCCCTACAAGCTTTGGCGGTGGTGAGTCAAAGATAGAAGCTTACTTAACCAACCGCATGAACGAAATGATCTGCGAACCTGGCGTGACAATGAGCACTAGCGACATGCACAATGTACTCTCCGCCCCTGAAATCATTCCTTTTCTTGCAGCAGGAAAGGGAGAAAAGGACTTTTATGTTTTTAGCACTGATGGCAAAACCATAAGATGCCTGCCAGACTATCTGGCTTTTCCTCTGGCTCCTTGGCTAGCCACCGAGATCTCGCACGACCCAGATGGTACTGAGTCCAAAATCGTTAATGATGCTGAGAGCCCAGCTCCCATGTTTAGCACACCAATAGTCGTGCCTGATCCCTTTTGCACACCTTTTATGCAAGTCGGCTGGGGCTCATGGCATAAAGACGTGGCCTGGAGACCTGGCACTGGTTACAACAGCTGCCTGGGCACAGTGCGCGTCAAACGCTGGACAGAGATCATGTCCTGGGGCGCTTGCAATCCGCTCTAAATCAGATAAATGATGCTGCTAATCTAGCTACTTTTGAATAGCAGACCAGTTAACTGTAATCAATGTGCCGCCAGTAGGATTGGGCGTACAGACTAGATTGACCAGATTTTTTTCGCGAGAAGCTTCTAAAAAATACAGCTTGGTCTTAGGATGCAGCTTTTCCATGGCGGCAGCGCTGGGAGTTTTGACCGCCCACTTCTCTCTAGTAAAATACGAGAAATACCAGTTAAAGACTGTCGCTATATCATCGGCAGTAACAAGACTCATACCAGCTGTGGGTGAGCCCTGAGTCGAATTGACAAAATCTTTTTTGCTGACATTGGTGGGATAGGTCGGCACCGGAAAATTTACCGGGATCTCTTTACTCAAATGCAGTCCGGGAATGAGCACTGTTTTTGAAGTGAACTTGCGTCTCACACCTCGAGGCTGAGCCCCGATGGGAGCGAGCGGGGCGCTAGCGCCGGTCTGAGCATTAGCGGATGTGGCCGGGCTTTGAGCCAGAGACGAAGGGTTAAGCAAAGAGTTGCTAGCAATTGCCAGTGTTACACCCACAACTAATAACTTGCTACTTTTGGTCATCTTTAGGTCCCATCTATCACCCTATCTCTTACCGGATAATAATAACGCTTTGCCAACAAGTACACCTGAGTTGTGCATGAGTTGCCAGCAAGCGACTGATAACTCAGAGGTAAGGGGTCTCCCACGTGGTAGATCTATCCTAGTAGATCCATCTTGTTTGATCTATTTATGGGTATCAGGGAGAAGCGGCAGCAATGTCCACGGCAACACGCATCCTCATCGTCGAAGACCACCACGCCACTCTTGACGGCTTAACCATGGGCTTAAACCATGAGCCGGGCTTTACAGTAGTAGGCACAGCTACGACATCAGACGACGGACTGAGACTGATGCGCGAGACCCAGCCAGATGTCGTGGTGCTGGACTTGCACTTGCCTGGCTCGCTCGGACCAAAAGCAGCTCTAGAAGCTTTTAGAAAGCAGGCTGAAAACAAAACCAAATTGATAATCTTTAGCGCCGAAGCCAGAGTGGCCTTTATCCAGTCGGTACTAGCTATGGGAGTCTCGGCTTATCTGCTCAAATCAGAGCGTGTCGCCAAAGTAGCTGAAGCAGTGCGCGAGGTAATGAATGGCAAAGAAGGCATCATCTCAGATGAAGTAACTAAGACATACAAAAAAATTACCAGAGCAGAGCTAGAAGTACTGAGCATGCTTGGTAAAGGCATGAAGTATCAAGACATTGCTGACCAGAGATTGACATCGGTAGCTACTGCTCGCAAACAATGCGAAACTCTACAACTCAAACTCAACCTCAATAGTCGCGAACAACTGATTGCCTGGGCTGTACAAAATGGCTTTGGTAGCGTCGATATCGAGTCCTAAATGAGCGACTTCCTCAAACACTTTATGCGCACGCGCTCGTCAAGGGACCTCGACAAAGACGAGGAAACAGCGACTATCGCCGATATCCAATCGCAATTTGACACACATGCCCACATCAAGATAGACAATGATCCAAAGTCTGGTGAGGACAAAACAAAACAAGCCGAGGAGCTGTCCCGCGCTCTTTTAAGTCATGCCAAAAATTATTTTGAGTCCAGACTCGTGCCTCAAATGCAAGCCAATCCGCTGCATTTGCGCTTTAGTCAGGCGACACGCATCGCTGAGCCGGTGGACTGGGTAGTCAAACAAGAGCAGCGCTCTAAAGTCAAACCACCATCATCATATTTTAGATGGAAGGTCACGGGCGCGCCGCTCATACTCACCACCAGAGCCGGTGTGGGCGTACTTGAATTTTTTGTGGTACCAGAAAAAGAAGTACCACATATCACCATGTCTGAATTTGGCTCTCGCTTTAGAGGCAGATTTGTACTAGCTCAAAGCGAGCGCGGACTGGTCTGGACAAACAACAAAACTCGCCTATCAGCAGAGTCGTCTTGTGAGTTTATCGAGCGCTTGATGGATGAGATAGTCGAAACAGCTATAGTCAAAAGCGGCAACAATCAAGGCAACGCCCTGTCCAACATGTCAGTCGATGCCAGAGGTTTTAGCGAGCAAAGACTGGAGCTCGAAAAAAACAATCTGCTCTTTAAACTACTCAATCAGCAAGAAGAACTAAAAAATCAATTAGCTAGAGACCTGCACGATAGTGTCATTGCCGATCTGATGATGCTCAAGCGCTATCTGTCAGGAGATCGCAAGCTCACCACCGAAGAAACAATTGAAATCATCGACGAAACAATCTTGCAGCTGCGAGATATCGTCAACGATTACTCACCTAGACAATTGCAAGAATGGGGACTAAAAGTAGGGGTCGAAGACTTGCTCGACCGCATCGAGCGGCGTACCGGCATTGAGACAGCATTGTTTTTTGCCGGTGAACTGCCAAGATTTCCTGATTTGGTCAGCCTCCATATCTTTAGAGTTATCCAAGAAGCACTCAACAATATAGAAAAACACGCCAGCGCATCGCGCATCACAGTCGATATCAAAGCCGCTCGCAGTGGGCAAAGCGTCTTTAAAATCATCGACAATGGTCGGGGCTTTGATACCAGATCTGTGCGCATGGAAGCAGATGGCTCGCACTCCTTTGGACTGGAAGGCATGCGCGAACGCATCGAGCTTATACGCTGCTTTTATCCAGGCAGCCTCGATATATCCTCTATACCAGGAGAAGGCACCACCATTACTCTCAGTATCTCAACAGCACCCACCAAACCAGAATAAGGAATAGAACAATGCCATCGACCAAGGCTTGCGCAAAGTTTGCAGCCATCCTGGCTCTGTCCTCACAATTAAGCTTGACACCACTGGCAGTGCACGCCCGAGTCCCTGTGGGACTACTACCGGGCTGCGCCAACCTGACAGCAGGCGCCGAAAAAGTCGATATCAATCCCTACATGCAAAAGATCTCAGACAAACTCAGTCCTCTCTGGAGCCCTCCGGCCAATGCCAAAGTGGACACGGTAACAGTGGTATTTACTGTGCAGCCCAATGGCTCTCTAACAAATGTAGGGGTCAAAGCACCAAGTGGAGACCCAGCCATAGACGCCCTGGCTATAGCGACAGTCAAAAAAGCAGGCAATTTTGGACCACTACCTAAAGGTGTACCATCCATCAACGCCAGCTTTGGTTTACCCTGCAAAGCAGGAGTATCTAGCAATGGCGTCGACACTCAGCCTTACATGAACACCATGGGCACCAAAATAAAAGGGACATGGTGGGTGCCAAAGCGTCTGCTCTTTAACCAGGTGGTGCTGCGCATCGTACTCGACAAAGACGGCAATCTGGCCTCATCGTCAATACTTAAACCCTCTGGTGATGCTAATGCCGACAAATTGGCTCTGATTGCCGTCAGGCGTGCCGCCCCATTTGGCCCACTACCTGAAGGCGTCAAAACTCCATATACAATCCAGTACACCCTGGGCTATCAAAGCTCTGGCAAAGACCACTTCGTCGTCTGGAATGGCGAAAAAGTCGGCAAAGATCAAAGCTATACGACTAGTGGTGGCGTCAAAACCACAATAACTGACACTACCACCGATAAAGACCGTCAATTTCATCTACGCAAAGAAAACGCTTTGATCAAAATGTATGAAATGGACGAAGCGATAGCTGCCGAAACCAGAACAAATGGCGCTGATAGCCTGGCTATACCGCCACTATTACGAGAGTATGCGGTGCAAAACAAAATCATCGAAGAACACAAACAGGCCGAAGAGAAGCTCAAGCAGGGGCTTGCCATCAGCCGCAAAGCCAATGAGAGCGCCCCTTCACCCCGCTCAAAAAGCGAGCTAACAAAGTCACTCCTAACTCTTGGCGAATTTGAATACAGCATTGCCAACTATAGCGACGCCGAGAGCCTGCTCAAAGAAGGCATCACACTAAAAGAGGGCGCCAGCGAAAAAGATGATGATTACAAAGAATTTCTCAATCTTTATGCCAAACTCCTCTACAAGCAAAATCGCACCAAAGAAGCCGATGAGATCTATCAAAAGATCAAAAACTGGGGTCAACAGGGCTAGTATGTCAGCCTCAGTCCATGTCAACTTAAGGCGTTGTCCATTTGAGACAAAGTCAATTTAAGGCAAAATCAATATTGGTTGATATAGCTATGCTCTAAAATGTGACCTGTAGCAGATATTTAGAGGTCACGGTATGTCGCACAGTTCGAGTAGCATCTTTCACCTGGGTGAGGACAAGACCCAGTACCGGCTGCTCAGCAAAGAGCATGTCACAACGACAACCTTTGAGGGCAAACAAATCCTCATGGTCAAGCCCGAGGCTCTGACTATGCTTGCCAAAGAGGCTTTTAAAGACATCTCCCACCTCTTGCGTCCTACCCACCTGGCTAATCTCCGCAGCATCTTGGACGACAAAGATGCCTCTCCCAATGACCACTTTGTCGCCCTCGAGCTACTGCGCAACGCGGCAATCGCCGCCGGCGGCACCCTGCCCATGTGCCAGGACACCGGTACAGCCATAGTCGTCGCCCACAAAGGCGAGCAAGTATTTACCGCCGCTGATGACGCCGCCGCTATCTCGGATGGCATCAAAAAGACTTACAACGAATGCAACCTGCGCTACAGTCAGATGGCGCCTCTCGACATGTACAAAGAGGCCAATACCGGCTCTAACTTGCCCGCTCAAATCGAAATCTATAGCGATCCTGGCGATAGCTACGAGTTTTTGTTTATCGCTAAAGGCGGCGGCTCAGCCAATAAGACATATCTATTGCAAGAGACCAAATCAGTGCTCAATCCAGAGTCATTGAGCAAACTCCTTGCCGAAAAAATCGCCGGACTTGGCACCTCAGCTTGTCCACCCTATCACCTGGCAGTTGTCATCGGCGGTCTATCTGCCGAAATGACCCTCAAAACAGTTAAGCTAGCCAGTTGCCATTATCTCGACAGCTTGCCAACAGAAGGCGACAAGAGCGGTCGCGCCTTTAGAGATCTCGCTCTCGAAAAAGAAGTGCTTGAAATCACACGCAATCTTGGCATTGGCGCTCAGTTTGGCGGCAAATATTTTTGCCACGATGTGCGCGTAGTGAGACTGCCCCGCCATGGAGCCAGCCTGCCTATCGGTATCGGCGTATCATGCAGCGCCGATAGACAAATAATGGGACGCATCGACAAAGACGGTATCTGGCTTGAACAGCTTGAGACCGACCCAGCCAAATATCTCCCCGAAGTCACTCACGAAGATCTGGGCTCAGAAACAATCAAAGTCGACCTGAGCAAGCCCATGGACGAAATCCGCAAGAGTCTCTCAGGCAAACCAGTGGGCACAAGATTGATGCTCACAGGAACACTGCTAGTAGCTCGCGACATAGCCCACGCTAGATGGAAGGAAGTTATCGAGCGCGGCGAAGAGCTGCCCGAATACACCAAACATCATCCAATCTACTATGCCGGTCCAGCCAAAACACCGACTGGCTATGCCTCTGGCTCATTTGGACCAACCACAGCTGGACGGATGGATAGCTATGTCGACATGCTAATGTCGCGCGGCGCCAGCCTGATCATGCTAGCCAAAGGCAATCGCGGCAAAAACGTCAGAGAAGCCTGCGCTAAATATGGCGGCTTTTACTTGGGCACCATTGGTGGTGCGGCAGCAAGACTGGCTCAAGACTCGATCAAAAAAGTCGAGACAATTGACTACGCAGAGCTTGGCATGGAAGCAGTGTTCCGCATTGAAATCGAAGACTTCCCAGCCTTTATCGTCACCAACGACAAGGGCGAGGACTTCTTTACTCAAGTAGCAGAAAAAAAAGTAGCCATAGCTAAATAAGCCAAAGCTAGATTTGTCGCACAATTACATCAACCTTTGAGGACGAGATCTTGCGTTTAGAATTACTGTTGTTGTCTACGCTACTCGTCCTCTCCACTGGTTTTGTCTCTGCCAAAGACACAGCCGCAACAAGCCAGAGTAATGCGCTTACAGGCACGGGCTTAGATGCACTGATAGACAAAGCCACATCCAGAGTATTGCAAAAATACAAAGGCAAAGTACCGGCCGACGTAAAGACAAAAGTCTTAGGCGAGATCAACAAACTGACAGGCAGCAAGAGAAATGCGACAGCTGCGACAAACGCTGCTGCCACTAGCAATGAAAGTTTGCTACAAGCTGTCGATCAAGTCTTACCAGACAAATTGATGGACAAACTACCGGCTGGTATCAGGACCAAACTTGGTACAGCCAGCACCAATAAATTTGAAAAACTGAGCTACTGGCCAGGTCTCAATGACCCAGCTCATCAAATAAGTATCTACACGCCCCCTGCTAATAGCGCCAAATCGCCGCTCATAATTTATGTCCACGGCGGCAGCTGGCTCAGCCGCCCCAAGAGCGCACCAGCATGGGTATCAAGCTTTGTCAAAAATGGTTTTGCGGTGGCAGTGGTGCACTATCGCCTTTCTTCAGAGGGCATATTTCCAGCTCAAATAGAGGACTTAAATACTTGCCTGCGCTGGGTCAAAACCAATGCCAGTAAGTTTAATATCGACGCCAATCGCATCGGACTCTGGGGCACATCAGCAGGCGGACATCTGGTATCACTAATGGGGACATCGGCTAACAATGCCGCTCTCGATCTAGGTCTGGGTAACAAAAGCATCAGCAAAAATGTGCAAGCAGTTTGTGATTTTTGCGGACCAAGCGATCTGGTCGCTCTAGGCAGCCAAATGCAGCCTGGTCAACAGTGGGATACAGTATCTCCGTCAGCACCTCTCAGCCTGCTCCTGGGTGGGCAAGCCACCACTCGAAGCGCGCTGGCTTTGCAAGCCAGTCCTACTACCTATGTCTCAGCTAACAATCCACCGTTTTTAATCGTACACGGAGCAATGGATACAATAGTACCGACCAGCCAAAGTCAGGAGCTAGCCGATAAACTCAAGGCGGCAGGCGTATCCACAGAGTTATATATTTTGCCCGGCACCGGCCACGACATTGAGAAGGGAGCCAACATAGAGCTTGCCAGACAGTTTTTTATCAAGCATTTGAAGCCGTAATTGGCCAATCCCTTTTGTGCTTACAGCCACTAAAAGTGCTATCGATTATTAAGCGCTGCGATGCTAAAAATCAACCAGATCGTGGCAGCCTGACTTCCCTAGGTAACTTTTCCGCATCTTTGCGCTTAAAAGCTATTCGCGCGTTTTGCAGTATAGGTGCTTTGACCGGCATGGACTGCAAAGTTGCGTAGATTTGATCAGCCGATGGGCCAAAGACAAACAAGCCAGTCTCTTCATCTGATTGTTGAATGCCGCGCAATTCACCCACTATTTTCAAATCATTAGCCAAACTGGCAAAAAACTCGTCAAAATCTAGCTGCGCATAGACCTCGTCCGGCAGTCCTACGCCATCAAGATAGATACCAAGACACTCAGCATCGCCAATGGGCTCGCTCACTATCTCACCATCGCGTTCAAACGTAATCTGCGACCCATAGGGCACACCCAGCTTAAGCAGGGTCTCTCGGACAAAGCTAAGTGCCTCGTCCAGATTAAGCAGGTACATTTCTATATCAGCACATACAATCTGATTGTTTTCATCAAGCTGGGTACCACCGCCTGTGACTTCACCCAGTCCGCGCCCTTGCAAAGCCTCCATAAGGGGGTCCTCGTAGCGCTCGCCGCGGTCGATTGGTCCGATGCATTCATCTATTCGCACCGTCACGCAAAAGGGGTATTTATGGTCATCAGCCATCTAATTACGCTCCCGAGTATTGTCGATTGGTCTATGAATTTAAACCACGGCAATGCAACGAACTAAACGTTCACTAAAATATGGTCAAACGCAGCTACCTTAACTCACATAGATAAACAAATCGTGCCCTGCTTCTTCCAGGACAGCCAGGTCATCTGCCAGGTACTGCATGGTGTCTACCATGTCGCTATCAAAATCTTGTTCGTTAAGGCGACCTTGATCAACAATTTCAGCACATTCAGAGCGCACTCTTAACAGCGCCTCCTTAAATAGCACTACTTGCTCATTGGTAAAAAACGAATAAAACCCAACCTGTGGATCAAACTCAAGGTCAAACAAACTGCGTCCACCGAGAATAAGGTGGAGCCAAATTAAGTCCTCACCAAATCTTGGACCTAACTGACTCTCTAGATCGGCAATCTCTGCATAGCTCCACTCTTGCTCATCATTACCCTCGGGCCAACATGTTGAAGAGGCGCAACGAGCCAGGATATAGGCGGCAGTAACCTCGGCGAGAGATTCAGTTTCACCTGGTTCCTCATCGCCTTCCTCATCGTCTTCATCAGAGTCTTCATCAGAATCCTCATCGGAATCATCATCGGAGTCTTCGTCGGCTTCTTCGCCCTCATCCTCTTGCTCCTCTTCCTCTTGCGCCTCATCGTCCGGCGCATCAGAGTCATCAGCCTCAGCATCATCACCGTGACTATGCTCATCATGATCGTGCTCTTCGCCACATTCGGGATCGTGGCAACACTCCTCCCTATCGGTAAAGACCAATTCAGTTATTAACTGCTTGACTGACTCAAGCAATTCAATGTCTTCCTCGTTTTTGCCATCGAGGTACTGCTCAGCATAAGCCAATATCTGAGACAAGCACTCCTCATCTTTAGAGCCCATCCATGAGTCAATGGCGTCAAGGCTGCAACCAGATAACCATAAGCGAGTAGACATTTATCTAATTTCCTATACTAATAAAACGGTGATGGACACTGAGTTTAGGGGCAAAAACAGAAATTACTCTACAACAAACTTGATGACAACTTCTATCTGGCGATGGCATCAATCCTTGCTTTTATCCAGGCTTTGCAACGTGGAAAGTTAGTCTCAAGTAAACGAGTTATATGAGTGTTGTTGCCCATCATGCCAGCAGCCAGACCACCAAACACCTCATTGGTGCCCAGTTCTTCGTTGATAGTATAGCCCCTCAAATCCGCATTAGAACGATCTGCCTGCTCAAGGTCCTGTCTATACATAGTCAAAAACAATCTATCCCTGGAGGGAAATTCAAGACAGCAATCAAGTGCATGCGAAAACTGGGTATAAACCGTGGACTTAATGGTCTCGTCACTTAGCGGACTTTGCAATACAGTGCCACCAGGGTCGGTGACTGCCCTTTCACAAATATAAATATCTTTGCCATAGGTACGACCATATTCTTCTGAAAGAAAATGACCAAGAGTGGGGTGCTTAAACTGCACAGCATCAGGAAATCTATCAATCAAGTTGGGCGTGACATTGATCATGACATGAGCTTGGTTCATAATCTTGTAGATATTGATTGGCAGCGATCTGACCATCGATTTAACTAAGGTCACCGTATGACTGCTTACTTCAGGATGACCAAACTTTGGCGGAACGATATTAACTCTCTCATCGAGAGGTGCTTCTTTAGCTCTTGCACCAGCTTTGTCACTTTTGCCACTCCCGGCAACAGTTGCCTGCATGTCACTACCGCTACCCATTAGCAACTTAGCTTGAGCCGCCTCAGTAGTACCAGGAAAGTATTTGATTATAGTGTCAACAGCCTGTTTGGCAGCGTCAGCTTGTCCTTGTTTTTGATAACACTCAGCTAGCAAAAGCCACATTGCAGCGCTATTTACGCCCTTGTACATGCCTGCGCGCACGACGCCAGCGGCTTCTTTGTATTGTTTGCTCTGGTAAAGCTGCTTAGCTCTGGCGAGATGATTTGCCTCTTGGGCAGCAGCACAAGGGGCAGCAAGCACAATAGCTGCACAAACAAACTGAGCCAGTTGATGCCAATTATTATGCTTAATCTGTAAGTGCATATACCTGTGCCAGCGCTCTTAAGTTTATTAACAGATAAGCTATCATGGCACTAGAATAAAATACTAGGGGTAAATAACCTCAAGTGGTGCGTGATAATAACCCTATGGCTGCTAGTTTAAAAATTGTACCTACTTTGGTTTTGCCGACAGCACTAGCCCTCATGCCTCTCTGGGCTGGCATGGCGCAGACTCCAGCAGCAGGCGGCAGCCAGCTACTTGAGCGTGTTTACAAAGCCCAGGACTACTATGCCCTGAGCGAGCTAGCTCGCGAGCAAATCACACTAAATCCCAAAAACGTCTACGCTCATTACTACATGGCAATTGCCCTCCAGCAACTAGGACAAATGCGAGAAGCCGACAAGGAATACCGCAAAGTTGTCGATCTGGACAAAAATGGACCTTATGCCATGCGCGCCATACAGTCACTGAGGACGCTAGCCACCTCAGCGACCAGGGCTCACCAGACTGCTCCTGCCGTTACCGCCGCTACCAGTACAACTAACAGCGACAACAAAGCAAAAGATGCCAACACCACAACAGCAAATCAAAGCGGTCTATCCAACCAGAGAGAGTGCTTAATTAACGCTGCCGAAAGAGAAAAAACATCGGCTACGGCAAGATTTAACGGCGAAGTCAACAGTATCAATAAGCAAGAAAGCTTGAATGCAGCCGACAAGGATGCGCGTATACAAGAAGCCCTCAAACGTATGATGCGCACTCAGAGCGAGGTAGATGCAAAGCTGTCGAGCCAATTGACTGAGCTAAATGGCAAGGGAGATACCAGTGGAAGAAATAGAACACCGGCCCAGACAGTTGTTACATCTGGTGCGGGCGGTCTAGTACGTAACTACGAGCACCTTGATAGTGATGCCGAGTCTGTAGTCCTGCCCAGCGAAAACCCACTCAGTGCCACCGCTCTCAAGATGCCAGTAAGCACTGGCAAAAAGTCAGGAGCAAAAGCCAAGTGAGGGACAAAAGTCAGGTCATAAGCTTATCGCTCACCCTGAGCTGTATTGCCAGCGCCATTGGCGGTATTGCCTACGGTGCTCCAAATCACAACAACAACAACAACAACAACAACAACAACAACAACAACAACAACGTCATCCCAAGTGCCGGAGTCAAAGCCACAGCCGCGGTAGCAGCCCCTGGGACTGCGGACAAAAGCGCCGCCACAAAGCTGTACGGACAGGTCAACACTTTTGGCATAGCCTGTGTGTCGAGCGGCATTACACCAGAGAGCACCCAGCTACCAACTTTTATCCTCAAAATCAAAGCTGGCACACCCGCTTTTAGCAGCGGACTAGCAGTTGGCGACAAAATAATGGCAGCGTCTGTACAAAACAATTTACTAGTGCTGCGAGTCAGTCGCAAAGATCAAATGTACGAGGTACGCTTGCGCACCAAAATCGACGAGACCCGCATAAAAAATCCCGAGCGAATCCAGAGCCAAGCCGATGTCTGGTCTAAACTCAAAAACTATAAAATAGCACTGCTTATCGACCACTCCGGCTCAATGAGCAAACTCCTCAATGACTCTGACAAGACTGTCTGGCAATGGGTAAGGCAGAGCTTTGGTACCTTTTGTACCGAGGCAGAGCGGAGAGCTGGCTCTGACTTTGATCTTAGTTTGTTTAACAGCGCCAACAAAATGTACAAAACTTTGAGCGCCGGCAAAATCGAGGCAATACTGGCAGAAGCAGTCACCACAGATTATACCTGTCTGGCTCCCGCCCTCAGGGACGTCTTTGACTACGAGCTTGCGCATTTGCAAAAGCCGCTTTTGATGCTGATCGTCACCGATGGCCAGTCCATATCGAGTGATGAAATAGACGCTGTATTAATGGAAAACATGAGTAAGTTTGATAAGGGTCGTAAGTTGAGAATTGTCTTTATCCAAACAGGATTTAGTACTCAAGGCGCGCGCTTTATCTCGGCACTAGCAGACAAATGCAAACAACACGGCATCCAGGGTTATGTCTATACACTGCCCTTTGATCGTGTCATCAAAGACGGTTTGGCAAGCTTGCTAGATCCTTTTATTTAGCCAGCTCTCGCACCATTGCATTTAAACCATCACTGACTCGGGCGAGTGAGTCAAAATCGATTTTATCCACAGTATCTTGGCTGGTATGGTAAAACGGATAGCGGTAAGGCGCTGTGTCTGTCACCATGACACCGGGATATCCCAGCCGCCAAAAACTCAATTGATCCGAAAAATCCACACCAGTCAATTCCTTTGGCGCAGCAAGTGTTTGAGTCGGAAATTTTGTCTGCGCAATAAACCGTGAAGCACAGATGCTAATGAGATCGCGCGACTCTATGTTGCCGACAAAAGTGACAAAGTTACCAGTCTTTGGATAAAGTGCAGCCAGAGCTGGCAGAGGAAACTTTTGCGAATCAGGCTTATCGCTATAATAGCCTAGAGTCTCTAGAGAAAACATAGCCACAATATTGTCGCCGCGCTCCTTACAGGATGTGGCATAGCGGTAACTGCCCATATCATCACTACGAAAAAACGGTGGCTCCTCATTGGTAAATGCGACAAAGCGCACAGTGCGAGCGAATTTTTGATGCGCAAGGGACTTTGCCATCTCAATCAGCGCAGCTACACCAGTACCATTGTCATTGGCACCTGGACAGTCTTGCACAGCATCATAGTGAGCACCGACAATTACTACCTCTGACGCTTTGCCATTTGCACCAGCAATTTCAGCCACAATATTGGCAGTACTCTGAGTAGCGTGGCTGGCACCAAATATGCCATCATTTAGATAGCCACTTACGGCAAAGGACTGCCGGGTTGGTTTAAGACCAGCAGCACTAAACTTTTCTTCGATATAGCTAGCAGCTCTCTCCAGCCCGCCTGGGCTCTTGGTCAGACTGCGCGCTCCAATTACACTGGATAGCTCCGATACATGACCACGTAAGCGGCTGGACAGTTGCCTTTGAGCATCAGTCAAAGGCTCTAATTTACCGGCATAGGACGGCAACCGCAAATACGCAAAGAGACAGCCAAGCAAAAACACGCAAGCTATTATTTTGCCGACGCCAGACTTATATCTAGCAAGACTCTCAAGGGACATCAATCACCCGGCGCGCCACACAGTCGTGCACAGACCCCTCAAGATAATTGGCACCATCGATAACGTCTAGATAGGCAGTAGCAAGTGGCAACCAACCAACAAAATATCCCAGACCACCACTAATCGAGCCACCGCCATCGCCACCACGCACAACACCGGGCTCAGATACTAATTCGGAGTCGTAAGGATTTTGTGCTATCTCCAGCAAAAAGCAGTTAGGCTCATCGTGCAAAAAAAACTCTGACTCTGTTAAGTCTCGCGCAATGCCACTGCGAGCCATGTTCTCATAGCTATCAGTTGGATACTTATCCGGGGGATTGTCATTGCCCCAGCGGTACAAAGTGGTAGCCCCAGCGCCGCAGAGATACTCCCACTCATCTGATGTGGGCAGGCGGCAGCCCTGCGCAGCAAATTCAGCGACAACCTGCTTGTGGGTTATATCGCGGTGACGCCAAATCTCGTAGCTACCGTCCATAAAAAACGCAGCTTCCAGGTCCCCAGCTAATACTCCAGTGCCAGGCTCTCCTTTATCAATGAGATCTCTAACTGCCGGATCACTGGGATCAGCTGGTACCCGACCGACAAAATCAGCAGCACATGCCACTAACATGGTTTTGATTTTGACTGTCCTTACTGGAGTAGTAAACATCCTGACAAACTCGAGCAATGACCAGGGTTTGTTCAACTCTTCGCGAATCTTGTCATAGTTTGCTTGCTGTAAAGCGGTCGGCACAAAACTATCAACATCAAAGCCAATAGTTGCCTCGCAGCTGGGAATCAACACGAACGGCTTGCCAGATTGCTCAAAAATAGCCACTTCTTCTACTCGTCCGCAAAATCTGCGCACGCCTATCTCACGGAACTGCACCCGCATGTCCGCCATCTGCGCAGCAATTTGTCGGCAAACAATGACCTTCTCGGCTCTAGTTAACTGGACCCAGTCACTGTAAATAAGATTTATCGCAGCCAATGTGATTTACTCGCCAGGGAATTGAAGACGCCATTGCAGGGTCTAAATCCTAGCATCACATTGACTTGGCACAAACCCTAAAAATCAATCACATTAGACCCAATGGGGTCTCTCACTTTGTGAAAAGAAGTTTTTGTCAGCCTTTTTGTTTGCTTGTCCCTGTGGCAAAAACTGCTCGTAGCGTCCCAGCGATTTTTGGTGGGTCGCTATGTATGAGTTGATTGCTTGTACTTCTTGCTTCGAAAACTTATCCATCGAAAACTTATGATCAGGGCTAGCCAGGCTGGCTTCCATTGTGTTTAACCACTTGGTCACAGCACGCTCATCTTGTTCCACGTTGCCTCTTCTAGCTTGAGGCACATTGGTTCTTTCTGGGGCTGGACTGGTTCTTTCTGATGCCACACGGTTTCTTTCTTGCGCTGGACCGGTTCTTTCAGCTGCCACGCGGTCTCTTTCTGAGGCAGGGCTATTTTTATGAGCCAATTTTTGATCTACATCGCCGTGCCCATGGCTCTTATCAGAATGTCCGTGAATCTTGATTGGTGGCAAAAACTGCTCATAACGACCAAGAGAACTCTCGTGTGTTGCCATGTAAGAGTTAATAGCTCTTATCTCTGCAGGCTTAAACTCAGCCATCGAAAACTTATGATCGGGGCGAGCCAGACTGGCTTCCATTGTGTTTAACCACTTGGTCACGGAGCGCTCGTCTTGCTCCAGCTTGTTAGGTGCACTGTCATGGTGGTGGCGGTCATGCATGATAAAAGGTCCTCGGGGGAAATGAGAACCGGATAATAAAACTTATTTGTGACGGAGTTGTGGTGAAACCATCAAATTTCAAAAAATTTTTGCGGCGATGAATCTTATAGCTACGCTGTGCGCGGCTCAAGCCCCACCCTGAGCTGGACCATAGCAGCTGGACCAGGCAACCGACTGACTGGATATTGTGAATTGTTCAAAAGCCTGAGCATTTTGCTGTTTTCAGGCATGATGTAGCAAACAAACTCAGATACACCTCTGGTCACGGCAATATGAGCTAGATGAGTGAGCAAAATTTGTCCCAGGCCCTGGCGCTGATAATCTTCTCCCACTAAAAGGGCAAGCTCTGCCATATCACTCTCAGTGGCATCACAAGTGGCGCCATCTGCTTTAACTTTTACGTAGCGACCAACAGCAATTGGTGTTTGAGCCTCATCGCAGAGGCTGACTATGAGCGCCATATGCTTGTCAAAATCAATCTCAGTAAAATACTTCAGCTCGGAGTCTGACAACAATTTTTTTGCAGCAAAAAATCTAAAATAGCGAGACTCGGCACTTACAGCTTGCATTATCTGTTGCAACAGCTCTTTATCACTGGCACGTATAGCTCTCACGATAACCGGTGTACCGTTTTTAAGTCGGTCTTTGGCAGCATACTGATGATTACTGTTAAACATGGGATACCTTAGTAACAAATCGCAGTAACAGCTAACTGGCAAAAGCGAGCACCAGCGCTTTAAAAGTTGTAGCACTGGTGCGGTTAAGGTGCTATTAAGTAACGCCAAAGTAACAGTGTCATGGTTGCTGCGATACAGACCATGTTGACAACAGAGTGAGTCTATCCTAGCCTGACTAAACAGCGCATGCATAGAGCAAAGCGAGCGTTATCTCAAAACTGTGTAAAGCTATGAACATCAGCGCCATAACTGTAATAAAACCAAACAAGTTTGCGCTAATTGCACTGCTTCTAAGTAGCATCGCTCTATCCGCACAGACATTGCAGTCATATCAAAAACAACAGGCTCAGTCTCAACTAAACAAGATTGAGGAGCTGTTCAAAAGACAAAAGAGAGAATACGCAACAGGCTTGAACAAAACAGCGGCACAAACCTGCGCCGTAATTATTGCCATTGATCCAAAGAACCTCCGCGCCTATAAAGATAGAGCTTATTATCTAGGTCTAGCTGGCGATTTCAATGGTCAGATTGAAACCATCAAAGACGCAATGAGGCTTGCGCCCCAAGACTTATGGCTTTACGAGTGCTTGGGATGCGCATATAGCAATCACGGCTTTTACAGGGAGGCCGCAGATGCTTATTCGCATTGCATCGCAATCGCACCAGACGACTCGACTAATCGAATCAGCCGCGGACTTGACTATTTGGATGCGGGACAGTACGACAAGGCGTTAGTCGACTTTAACTACATAGTTGCCCGCGAGCCATCCAACTATTACGGCTATCGCAATCGCGGCTGGCTCAGAGAATGCCAAAATGATTTTAGCTCAGCAATTGCAGACTACAATCAGGCACACAAGGTAGCTCCTCAAATGCATTACATTTTTAAGGACCTCCATCGAGTCCACAACAAAACAGGTCAATTTGAACTAGCATTGATGGACGCCAATCAAGCAATTAAACGCAGCCCTGTAACGGCTGAGGGCTACTATCTCCGCGCCCTCACCAAACTAAAGATGCAAGACCTAAAAGGCGCGCGGTCGGATTTAAATCAATGCATCAAGTTCAAACTGTATCCACAAGCGGCCGCCACGTTGCTAAACTCCTTGAATCAGTAACCAGTGGCAAAGTTGTATTGGTGCCATAAGTAACACAATAATGCGCTAACATGGAGTCAACTCCCCCAGTGGAGTCAACGACTCCTGGTTAGCGCTATATCGATGCCCCACAATTTACATACAGACTTTGTCACCGTAGATGCCATACGCCCATTGCGCCACTCAGTATTGAGACCTGGTCTACCTTTTGAGACGACCATCTTTGAGGGCGATGATGAGCCCACTGCCTATCACGTAGCTGCATTTAAAGATGACGAAATTGTGGGTGTAGGCACAATGATCAAGCGGCCATGGACTGGCAAAGATAGCGAGATTGCGGCTGACAAAGATGCCTATCAAGTGAGAGGAATGGCAGTCAGCGACCGAAGTCGCGGCACAGGGGCAGGCAAACTAGTGCTGGACGCACTGGAAACAGAAGCCTCTGCCCTTGGAGTACGTACCATCTGGTGCAACGCCAGAGCCTCAGCAGCTGGCTTTTATCAAAAGGCAGGTTGGCAAATTGCTGGAGATATGTTTGAAATCCCCGGTGTCGGTCCGCATTTTGTTATGGTCAAAGAGCTTAGCTAAAAGCCTATTTGCGCCTTCCATTCTTCACAGCTGGTGAGGTATCGGGCAAAATATCTCCCTTAAATTGATACTTGTCCAAGTCATATTTATTACTATTATCTGGAGTCTTGCTTTGCCAGCTTCCTGGTGGGGTTCTAAAATCATATGGTTGATTCCGGTTAAAAACCGATCCATCTTGGCTCGATGACTTAGGATCAAATGATTCGGTGCTGTCTCTTTTGGTACCCATCATTGGATTGGCATTATCTACTATCTCTAGTTTGCCGATAGTTCCATTTTCAGCAAGCTTGTTGCTAGCTGCAGACAATTCGGCATTACGCTCTTGAGCCCAATTATTGCTCACTCCATCCGCAGAACCGGTAGATGGCCCCCGGGACACACCTGAGTCGCCCTGACTAATAGACTGTTGTTCTACTGGTGCATTGTTACTTTCACTCAATTCGCCACGCATATTTATTTTGTCCCTTTAAAATCGCCTAGACCATCCGATGTTTGCGCCTAACTTACCAAGTAGGTCTGCCTACAGGAGCGGGTCTTTGCACAGGACCGGGCTGGTGACGAGGTGCAGGTTGGTGATTGTGTTGACGAGGATTATTGCCAGACTTGACCGGCTCGCTATGCTCAGCCTTAGAAGAGGCATTGCCATTAATTTGATTCTCTGGGTTTGACTTTCCTTTATTTTCGGATTGGCCAGGATTTTCAAATTTTGATCCGTCTTTTGACTTAGATTCAGGATTGAAGTCGTTGGAACTCTTTTCGTTAGAGCCATGAATCTGTTCATTTGTGTCACTGGTAACGCTTCCAAAAGACTTTAGACCATTTTTTGCAGACTCAGGATTGCGATCATTGTAATCTCCTTGGGTGGAGCCAACAGACTGTACATTTGTGTCAGAAGTAGCGCCTCCATTATTTGGTACCCAGGGATTGCTTTCGAAGTACCTTTCGCGATTTGAATTAGCTGCATTATCGTTTGATTCACTTGATTGAGGGCCTTTGCTGCCGTTGGCATCACCTGTCAGTTGCAGATTGTTGACTATACCCTTATCTGCCATCTGCTGACTGGCTTGAGCCGAATCCAAATTGCGCTGAGCACTGAGGTTAGCCATACTGCCATCAGTTTGACTTTGCTGCAATTGCGACTGTATGCCGCTATCGCCAACCTGTGATTGCTCTGGCGCCTTAACAGCATTATCGCCGGAATCTTTTTCCATGTTAGTAAGTCCTGCTAAGAAAATGGGGTGAGGTCTGATGGATTGCATCCTAAGAGAAACAACGTGAAAACTGCATGACAATGGTTGAATTAATGCAAAGGCATGCTCAAACCTTGACGCCAAAGAGAGCGTCCAAAATTTTAAAGGTCAAAAATATGGGAACATGGCTTTTAATATTCCGCATCAAGGTCTTAAATGATTGCTAGTAATGCCTCTATATTAGCCAGAACGACCTTATCGCTACTGACCATGGCACTGCTCTCTGCGACGCCAGCACTGTGCGCAGCCCCTGAATGTGTGGCATTAAACAACCAGGGTGTTATTGCCATAAATAAGAAACACTGGCAGGCAGCGGTGGAAGCTCTTACTGAGGCATTGGCGCGGGATCATAGTTACACAAAAGCACAATGGAATCTCAGTCTTGCCTTGCAGGGACGAGCGGTGGAGTTGATGCAAAACAAAAACTACAATGCCGCGCTAAGTGACTTGCACAAAGCCTACTATCTGGATGTCCACCTCGGTGCCCGAGATGCCAACGGCAGTGCTGCTAAACACATTCACGAAGCAATCAAAGCCATGGGAAAAGATCCCGATATTGCTGCCTCGCACACAGAGCTAGCAGAATCATACTTGAAAGAAAACAACCTAGTAGGTGCCTGCGCAGAATTCAGTTTGGCTTATAACTTGAACGGCGATAAAGCAATTCAAGACAAGCTAAATGAAACCATCAAAAAGCTTGAGGCATCCAAAGATCCATTATTTGGTACCCAAAACTAAAAGCGTTTATTTGCGGAACATGTGCCAGCAATCGCGCAGCATAATATCGACAAACAACAATGCGCACACAGTCATCAGATATGCCAAAAAGCCAGCCCAGAAAAATGCGGCGACAGGCTCATACGGACTGACATGGGCATTGACCAGATAGACTCGCTTATAAAAATCCATACCGGCGTAAATGCCGATGCCTATATAAGCTACCACTGGAGCCCAGGTATAAGCGTAACCAGGCAGTTTGGGATGAACGTTACTTTTAAGCTGTTGTGTCATATGCTCTGGTCTCAATAAGTACTCTGTATCGATGATATCCAGTGCATCTACAGCCAATATCATCCCAGGGTATGACACATTTAGGTAACCTCCCGCCTGGCAGTTGTCCCGCCGGCCCAAAGCTATCGACGCGGTAAATCAGCTAAACTAGCGGTAATCAATCCCCAGGCTGAATACCAGAGAGTAAATAATCCAGATGATCATTTTTAGTGATGGTCCCTTTTTGAGAGCATGATGTTACCTGACTCCAATCATCAAAAGTTTATGCAAGGCGTTGCACTCTACGAGCAAGCCAATAAGCTGCGCGATCTAGGTGAATATGACATTGCCAATCAACTCTACGTCAAAGCCCAGGGACTGCTGCATCAAAAGCTGGATGTGACGTTGTTTTATGACATGGGGCTGCACTATGACTTTGCCGGACAACTTGCAAAATCAAACAGCTGCTTTAGAGACTGCATAAATGCCTTTGCAATCCTGAGCAAAAATGATCCGCAAAATCCCGTATTAGACAATTTAAGACCATTGGTCAAGAGTATTGAGGAGCTTTTAAGAGGCCGGGAAGCTATCGCCCCTGACTCCACCACCTATCTTGATTGTCTCCACCAAGCTAGATGGCCAAAGTCATCACTTACAGTGTTTATCAACGAAACTCACGAGACCGGCTTTGCTATCGAAGTAAAAGCACAAATCAAGCACGCCATAGAGAAGTGGACTGAGCCCCTGCAATGGCAATACCAGTTAACTGGATACTTAGAGGATGCCGATATAGTTATTGAGAGAGCTTTGCCTCCGACAGCATTGCAAACGGCTGGTGGGCAAACAACATATAAATATCTGGACCAGGACTGCTCAATTATTTCTCAAGCAAAAATTCAAATCTTTAACGGACAATACCACTATCAAGACTCGGCACCACCGAGATTTTATAGCCTGATCCTGCACGAACTCGGACATGCGTTTGGACTAGATGGACACTCGCCATTTGGACCTGATCTGATGTACTGGAAGTCTAAAAGTGTTGCTCTCACCAGCCGTGATTTAGCCACTCTAAAAAAGCTATACCAAAAGATGGCATAAACACCCATACAAAACCTGCAGAGCAGGTGCGAGTTTAGCGCACCACGCGCAAACTCAAACCAGATACTCAACTAGCGTTCGTAAGTGCCCACAAGCTCACCAGCAGCCAGTACATGACCATCTATTGCGGCTTTGATATCAGCCAGACTGGGCACTTTGTCAAACTCCAGCAATTTATCCAGGGCAATCAATTGGAAATGATAATGATGCGGTCCATGACCAGGAGGAGGCGTGGGCGCCATATAAGCGGGCTCAAAGACTGAATTAGTGCCCATATGCACTCCCACCTTGGCCAGACGCTCTGTGATGCCATCCGGATCTACTGCAATTTCAGGTAATTCCTCCAGCTGAGGTGGCATGTTGTAAAAGATTCCATGTACAAAAGGCGTCGGCTTGGGGGCATCAGGATCTTCTACTACCAGCAAAAGGCTTTTGCTCTCACGAGGCACACCCTTCCATTTCAAAGTCGGAAAGACACTTGCACCATCGGCGGTGTACGTCTTAGGAATAGGAGCGCCGTCCTCAAAAACGGGGCTTTTAATCGAGATAGTGTTACTATGCGATGCGACGGCGGGCATTGCCTCAATCAATTTAGATTCATCTGAGCGCACCGAGCGCAGAGCCTGTCCCAGAAATTCAACAATACGCATAAAAACCTCAGCTATTTCTCGCACCAATGCCCGCATCTACCACCAGCACCTTTAATTTAAGGAGCTGAGCCTAGGCAAAAGTTCCCTGGCAAATTATGCCAGGCATAATATCCTCAGCGCTAACGAGTCTGCGGATTTTTGTCAGTTGTAGAGCTGAGAATAAATCGCTTTGAAAGTATGCAGCGCTTTATCTAAAGCGCTGAGGTATCAATGCCCGCGGGTCAATAGCCGGTATGCCACCCCTATCAACGACACGACGACCATCTGTGTACATCGTGGTCCGTCCAGAGGCTCTGGTTATAACTATTGTGCCATTACGGTCTACTTGCACGTTTTGCACAGGTGGCTCACTCACTGGCATGCCGTTGCGATCATAAGTCTGCCAACCACTACTTGAGCGCCGCAAGGCGACGTCAGCACCGCTTGTGGCCATGTATTCGACCATCACTAGATTATTGCTTTTGTCCCATGTAACACGGCGCTTTTCGCCGGTAGGATCCTGGATGCCTATCGGATTGTTGCGGTTATCAAACTGCACCACTGAGCCATCGTTTTTGTTGATGGTGCTATAGCCGTCCTGCCAGCGCGTGATCATGGCACCGTCATTGGCAACGGTAATATCAGAGATAGGAGGCATGTTTACTGGCTGGCCAGACGCATCTCGCATCACCCAACCACCGGCCTCGCGGCGGAGAGAGGAGACCGCCTGGTTGTTACCGTCATAAGAGACATTGCCAACCAAATTACCGGCATTGTCGTATTGATAGCGCCTATATGTACCATCTCTGGCAATAACAGTTGTCGGTCTGGAGCCATCGCCCTCATACAATACTCGCGAAGTATCTGGATTTACACGCGCCCTACCGTCACCCACAACGCCTGGAGGGAGAGCCTCGGGTTGACGCACATCCCAGGGTCGATAATCAACGGGGGCACGCACAATAAGACTGGTGCCATCGGGTCTGGCTACTTTTGTATCGCCAGTGCGCCTGTCTTGCTGGCGGATACTACCATCGGCATCTACCGAGATGCGTCCATCATAGCGGTTGCCTGTAGCATTGCCACTACTGTCATAGGAGTACCACTGACCTTGTTCCTGGCGCCAGATTTGAGATGCGCCACTGGCAAAAGTCTGCCTTACTTCATTGAGAGCGCCACTAGCATCATAACCATAATCTCGCTTGAGATTGTTGCGATCGGTCATGGAGAGTGGGCGTCCGCGGCTGTCCATGTAGAGCTTGCCGCCATGGGTGTCCCAGCGATCGACTGTGCTGTCTTTGTTGAGAAACTCAACACAACCATTGGGTCTCACAGAGTAAGTCCCATCAAATACACCTTGCGACTTGCCGTCTTTGAAGCTCGACCAGAGACCGTCATTGCGCCTGATCTCATTGAGAGTAATGCGCCCCTCTTTGTCAGCGCGAAATACTCTAGATAAATTGCCCTGACGGTCATACTCCATGCCGCTAAAGCTGCCATCGGTATAGGCAATGCCCCGGGGCCGACCGGTAGCATCGGTATAAACAATCGAATTGTCCTGGTTGCGACTGGCGGTGGACTCATAGAGATTGCCAGGGCTGTATCGCTCCATCCGCTCGACAGGAGTTACTTCGCCGCGCAAAGCCGGTATAAAAACACGCAAATCTACCGAGGGTACAGGCACGACATCAGTACGGACCTGAGCACTTGTGGCGTCTGCCATCAAAATTGGACGCGGAGCATCCGTGGAGCCGACTTTGACTATGTCCAAAAGCGATGGACGATTTACGGAGTCATCGCTCTGCCGCCCGGCATCGATTTCTTGGGCTGACTTGCCCGCCTTGGCTGAATCAAAGGACATACCGGTCTCCTGCTCTTGAAAGCTCCTACACATATATATGCTCAAAATCCAAAATATGAAAGAAAAATCTGGATTAATTTCCCAAATAAGCCAAAGATCTTATTTTCAAATGCCAGAAATAGCCCGGCTATGGCGCAAATGTCAAATTGGAATGCTTATGGAGGCAGGACCACTTGGGCTAGTTTTTGCTTGGCTCGTCTTGTCCCGGTTCGTGAGATGCCGAATCTTGCAGAGGTGCGGAATCTTGCTGCTCCGCGTTGACATTTACAGCCGCATCCAGTCGATTATTGGTGCGCCTGGCTGCTTCGCTTGCCGGTGACACATTAAACTTGCCCTGGATCAGATGCTGTTGCGATTCGGTCAAAGGAGCGTCTTTTGGACCCTTCCAGGCGGGTGTCTCGGCGGCAGCTGCGGCAGCGACACCAGGGATAATAGGCGGCAGACTGGCACCATAGCTGTCCATATCGTCTTTTAGTTCATACATTTGCTTAAGCGGATTGCCGCTGGCATCGAGATTTGATATGCGTTTGTTCCAGATGTCTTCGACCTGAGCATCGCTACTAAATGAGGCAAAGTACTTGCGACGAGCCCCAGAAGAATCAGGAGAAAGTTCGTTCGCTTCAGGCAGTTGCTCACTGATAGCGGATACACGAGTGTTTTCTTGCACATCCGGTACAGCGCCACTGAGAGCCTGACCAAGCCTCTTACGCTCTTCTTTTTCCTTCTCTTTTTGAGCTTTGTATTCTTTGCGGGCAGCCACTTTTGCCTTAGATACACGCGAATAAATCGCTCGATTTTGGTCGCTGTGGCTTTGCACTTCTTGCGCACCGGCAGCACCGGCAACTTCATTTGGCGTCCAGACTTTAGTCTGATCGCCCTGTTGCAAAAAGCCCTCAGGATCAGCCTCACCTATTGGTTGCGCCGCTCTTTTAGCGACAGATCTTCTCACCAGTACTATCAAACCAGTGAGCAAAGCCAATGCCCCGACAGAGCCCAGCGCGAGCAGTAGCATATTGATCATCTGGCTACTCAGACCACTTTGTTGCAGAGCAGAGCCGGCCACAGCCTCCATAGAGTCTGAGCGCTCCTCTTTAGCAGCTTGAGCAAACATACGGGTGGCATGGACATTGTCGCCTTTAGCCAATAGCCTTATTGCTTCAAAAAAGCTAATCGTAGCAAAGCGGTCCACGTTACTAGTTTTGCTAATCACCACGGGCATAGACAACTTGCCCATCATCACCTGCAAAAGCGGGCAGGGCCAGGCACCTTCCACACTATTATTGGACTCTTGATAGTACTCATCGAGCCGCTCCAGGGCGATACTACTATCACCAGAGAGCATACATGACGCCACCGCCAATAGTTGCACAGGAGTGCGCTGCACATCATTTAAGGCAGTCTGATTGAGAGCACTATCGAGCAAAGCAAGCGCTTGTTTATAATCTTTTTTGGCAAAGCTAAGCTCAGCCAGACAAAGCCCCGTAGCAACAGTATTGCCACTACTGGCAGTGAGCAACTGGGCAATTTTTTGAGCCTGCTCGTAGTTACCTCTAAATGTCTCCAGCCTTACCTTGAGGCGCTTAAACTGGTCGTTGCCGGGCTCTTGAGCAAGCAATTTATCAAGCTCACTGACAGCACCATCAAGGCGCCCCAAATTCCACAACTCTCTTATTCGTTGCTCTTTTAATTCGTCGCTTTGTCCCAACCTGCGCAGCCCCTCATCACAGGCGATGAGCGCTGAGCCAAAGTCTCTCTGAGCTTCGTAGACAGCGGCACTGGCTATATAGTTGAGCGGGTCATTGGGGCTTACGGCGATAAGCTCTTTGACTGTTTTGTGAGCGGCGTCAAATTGTTTTAGCTCTTGCAATATTTTGACCTTGCAAGACAAAAGCCAGGGATCTTGCGAAGTCAATTGCAGAGCGGCATTGCATTCAACCAGAGCTTCATCAAAGCGGCCGAGCTTGCGTAGCATTTCTGCTTTTGAACTGGGATAAAAGACTTCCTCACGGTGCTCTCTAGCTAGTCCGGTATAAACGGCGAGAGCTTTGCCATATTCGCCAGCTGCTATATACGCTTCGGCTTGCACTTCGAGCATTTCGGCACTATTGGAGTTATCAAACTGGCGAGCGATGGTAGCCAGTGCATCGCCGATGTGCCCGGTACGCGCCTGCATCAAGGCCAGGGCATGTGCCAGTGCGCTGTCTTTACGCTGATTGAGTATCTCTTGCGTGACCTGGACAGCCTGTTCGTATTGACCGTTTGCGCCAAGATAATCGATTGCGCGCACCATGATGGCATTGTCTAGAGGGGCGATTTTCAAAGCTTCCTGAATAGTGGAAGCAGCCTGCGCATTTTCTTCCATCAAGTGGTAGACCAGGGCCAATTGACTCAAGTCTAAGCTGGAGCGCTCCGCTATGAGCTTGTCCTGAGCGACCTCTGACAGTAACTGTCGAGCTTGACTGTAGTTTTTGCTACGCACAAATATCTCGGCCTTTTGCAAAATTACACTGGCAGAGGCAGGATTGTTTTTTAATAGCTCATCACAAATTTTGAGAGCAGCGGCGTATTGGCCTGAGTCTGTAAGGTTTTTAGCCTGACTCAAACTACTGGCATCGGCAATAGACAAAGGACCAGGCTCACTATTAGTCGCGGTACCTTTGATTTGTCTATCCAGCTCCGCAACCGCAGCGGCGGTCTTAGGATCTCGGCGAGCAGCCTCAGCAAAAAACCCGGGCTTGCTCTGGTTAATGGCAGCTGTGTCAATAACAGGCGCAGAAGTGGTCGCTGGGGCAGGACTTGCAGTCGTCGCTGGACTCGTAGGGGTCGCTGGACTCGTAGGGGTTGCTGGACTCGTAGTGATAGCAGGTACAGTCGTAGCAGCCGATGCAGCTGTAGACGTGACAGGGGCCGCAGCCGCCTCGCGCAGAGTCAGCGGAGCATCCGCAGGGCGCGCCTGGGGCACTTTGACTACACGTTTTTTGAGATGTTTACGGCGCTTGACTGGAGCCTGCGGCTCGGGCATTGCACCGCCATAACGACCGATCTCAGCCTCAGCTGTACTGTAAGCGCGCCTGGCCGCAGCCTGGTCAAAGCAAAACACCAGGGGCAGGCCCATGGCTAGCACAATTGCTTTGTTGACGCTGCGGATTGTTATCATGCCGCTCCTCGGGTAATCTCATCCATAAATCAGCGGATTGTGGATGAAACACAATTTTAGCAGAGGCACCAAAGGTCAAGGCTCAAAAAGAAACAGACAGCCTACTTAATTATCCCAATCCAGCCTTATAATTTTGTTGACACAACATGGCGAACAAGTCAGGAAGCACAACACCAACTATAGACACGGCAAGACAATGAATGATTTGACCGACCTGATTGCAAAATACCTACCGTTGGCGTTGATCACAATACCATCCCTGATGGCATATGAGTTTTTTAAGCGCCGACGTATCATCGCTGGACTTACCTCTATCGCCTTAGTAGTTGTCGGATTAGGAATGATGTTTGCACAGGTCAACAATCAAAAAATCAATACGCTGGCCGAAGCGATAATCCAAATGGAAGCACCTAATGATGATGATTCGCTGAGAGTGCTTTCGTCACCATTTACTTTTGTAGTGGAGCACCCACAAGAACAACACGAGATCTTGATAGACCCGCCTGACAGCGTCAGCGACAGAAAGGTGAAGATGCAATTCAACGACTCACAAAAGGTGAATTACTCAATCCAATTAGTATCGCCTACAGGCAAGATCATCAAAACAAATATGCCAGTAGAAGTATGGTGCGGCAAAGACCGATACGGTGATAAAAAGATCAACGTTGACGGGAAAGCGTTTTGCTTTACACCAAATGAAGCCGGAGAATTTCAATTAAAGGTTGCTGCGAACGGCTTTCCCTTTCCAAAGGCACATATTTATGTGAGTGACCCAAAGAAAGTCAACGGCAAACGGATGACCGGTTACTAAATTAGTTTCAAGAAGTTGACAGTCAATACAGTCGTTTATTGTCAGCTTCGTAAATTCTTTAGTTGCACCCAAATCCGAGTCATCTCAGTGGTCCAGGTCACGCAGCTTTCATAGCGAGAAGGATACTTTCTGTAAGTAGATTGAACTCTTCACAACAGTCGGCGCAGAGGTCGATGTGCTTTTCAACTTGCAGAAGTTCTTCGCAAATTGGCTCCCCAGCTATTTCGCTCTCCGCAAGCGCAGCAAGATAGCTCTCACAATGATCACAGTCAACCTCATCATCGTGCGTCTTGGTAAGTGCAACAAAAAGTACCCTTAGATTTTCTCTACTTAGATTCATTGTGTCTCAACCTACGATTTGATTAAGTCTTCAGCAGAAAGTCCATGCTTTGCCAATTCTCTTACAAGGCGCTTCCTGGCGTCGAACGTTAGTTTGTAGATTCCTCCTCTGCTGATACTCATACGTGTCGCAATTTCTTGCAAGGGCATACCGTTGATTTCGGCTAACAAAGCTACTCGCTGCTTTTGGGTAAGGTCTTTCATGATGATTTGCTCTACGAGATGTAAGGACCAACTTCTTTCTGCCTGCAAATCTGGACGGATTTCAGTTGAAGATTGTGATTCGAATTCAACGCCCAATTGAGTCGCTTCTTCTAGAGACACGTTCTTCCAACGAATTCTTCGTATTTTGTTCAATGCTTCATTTACGGCGATTGCAACCGCCCAAGAAACAAAGCTGCTTCTGCCTTCAAAGGTACTAAGTCTAGTTAGTATTTTAGTTAGCGAATCCTGCACGATATCTTCCTTGTCTTCCACCGGCAAGTTGAAATTGCCCAGGGACTTCAGAAGAAGAGCCGAAAGTTCGTGAATTGCTTCCTTCTGACCAGGTCCGTTTAGTTTTGCCACCCAATCAAAACTCTCTCGAAGTTTTGACATACCTTATAAAAGCCCTGATGAATGTAAAGCCCACGCGCTCCAAACTTTCGGATGCTAAATATAGACAGCGCGACTAGAGAACTTCTTACCCCTTTGCTTGATTAAGTATGCTTGCTCACTCCGCCGTGCTGCCGTCGCTTTCCAATTTGAGGCGCAGCTTAAGTTGTTCTCACCTTGAAGGAGGTAAGGTTTTGATCGTTGGAGTTGTCTCTTCGAAAAGTACCCCACGATAAAGGTTAGCCATTGATGTTATCTAAAAGAACAACTACTGCAAGGCTTGCGGCTCTACTTACTGCGGCTTCCGTAGCCGGCATTTTGGCTGGAGCAGCTCAAGCTCAGGACTCGACTAGTAAAGATTCAGATTCGAGCCATGCTGGCGAAAAATCCAAAAAGAAAGGAGAGGGTGAGAAAAACAAGTGCAAGTCCAAAGATTCTTGTAAGGCGAAGAATTCTTGTAAGGCAAAGAATTCCTGCAAGGGGAAAGACGGCTGCGGCGGCAAGTAGTAATTTTGAGCAGATGAGGCTCCGCTGGCGCCTCATCTGCTCAGGGTGGACATGTTTAAGGTGAGTAAGTGGCTTCAAGATATAACAACTATTCAGACCTTGGTTTGGGTGTGGGCCTCAGAGCGCCCCACTATGATTTCATTCTGGAAAACCTTCCGGATGTGGGCTGGTTTGAAGTCATTTCGGAGAACTTCATGGTGGATGGCGGACGTCCACTGGATGTTCTAGAGCGAATTTTAGAGAAATATATCGTTGTGCAGCATGGCGTTTCGCTTTACCTTGGTTCGTGCGACGAACTGAATACCGAGTATCTGAAGAAATTGAAGCGATTGGTGCGTAAGACCTCAACTCCATTTGTTTCTGATCATCTTTGCTGGGGAAGTTACAACGGTTTCTACACTCACGATTTGCTCCCGCTACCCTACACCAAAGCGGTTGCTTCGCATGTTGCTGAGCGCATTCGATACGTACAGGATTATTTAGAGGTTCCAGTATGTGTTGAAAATATAAGTAGCTATGCAGAATTCAACGCTTCAGAGATGACAGAGTGGCAGTTCTTAGCGGAGGTTGTGGAGCTTGCAGATTGCGGCATTCTTCTGGACTTAAACAATGTATTTGTATCTTCTCGGAATCATGAGTTTGCCCCTTTGGATTATATAAACAACATTCCGCTTTCTCGTGTAGGACAAGTGCACATCGCAGGCCATTCCAGTCAGGGGATTCGCTTGATAGATACCCATGACCAACCTGTATGCGACGAGGTATGGTCCTTATACCAGAACCTTGTTGAGAAGATTGGTCCAATAAACACTTTACTTGAGTGGGATTCGGGACTTCCATCTTTTGGAGAACTATGGAAAGAAGCTTCCAAAGCAAACTCTTTCCAAGGCTCGTCGACTTCTAGAAAGTTGGTTGAGAATGTCTTGTAATTCCAAGGATGAACTTGCAGAGATTCAGAAGCTTTTCAGTGCTGCTGTTTTTAGGCAACCTGGCTGCAAAACTCTAGATAGCGCTTTCGAAGATATTGCGATGAATCTCATTAAACCTTGCGCTACGCAAAGTAGCTCAGAAAGACTGGGTGTTTACAGGGAACAGTACTGGTATCGCGCTTACGATTCTCTAGCTGATGATTTTCCGTCTCTCGTAAAAGTACTGGGAGCTGAAGTTTTTGAGAATTTCGTTTCGGCTTATTTGGACCGATTCAAATCAAGCTCGTATACATTGAGGGATCTAGGGCAGCAGTTACCTCAGTTTTGCTTGGACTACCCAGCATTTTCAACCGAGCAAAGAGAAATGATTTTTCAAATCGCTTCTTTTGAATGGGCTGAGATTGTTGCCTTTGATTCTGCAGTGGTTGATGACTTTGATGCCAGCACACTTTCCACAGTTGATGGAACTCGGCTCCATTTATCTTTGAAGCCTAATTTGACACTCCTTTCTTTGAGCTGGGCTATAGATGAATTCGTGCAAAAGACTCTTTGCGTCGAAAAATGTGCTGAGACCGCAAGATTGAACAGGAATGTGGAGCATTCTCCAATTTGCTATCCTCGGCGAGAGACTAATTTTGTCGTTGTCTATAGGCACGAGCAATCTGTGTTTTACAAGCGCATAGATAGTCTTTCTTATCGGATGCTTCTTTTGATCAGAGCTGGGAAGTCCCTTGCCGAGATAGTAGAGACAATTGGGTCTGAAGTGGTTGAACTTAATGAAGAAGAGCTGGCTAGTGCCTTTACCGAGAATTTCGCCACTTGGATGAGTCTCGGTTGGCTCGCTTCTGGCACTAGTATGGCTTGTTATGGAGAGTAATAGTGTGCAAATGCAAATCTTGAAAATTTATCGGGAATTTTGTAAATTCTCCAATTATCTTCAACCGTTAGTCCTTCTGGTTTTTCGTTTGACTTGGGGGTGGCAGTTCTTCTTGTCAGGAAAAGGTAAGCTCTTAAACCACAATAACGTAAGCGAGTTCTTCACTTCTTTGGGTATACCGTTTCCTGAACTAAATGCCTGGGTGGTTGGCGGTGTTGAGTGCATTGGTGGACTGCTTTTGCTAGCCGGGCTAGCCTCAAGGCCGGTCGGTCTGATTCTAAGCCTAACAATGACTGTTGCCTATTTGAGCGTGGAGGATGACCGGACCAAAGTCATAAATGTGTTCAAAGACATGACTCCGTTTCTAACGGCGGATCCATTCTTCTTTTGGCTTACCGCCGTGATTACTCTGGCATTCGGTGCTGGACCACTCTCCTTAGACTGGCTTATAGAGCGTTTCTTTATCAAAGACAAGGCTGGCAGCGGGAAGCCTGCATATGATGGTACTTCACAATAATTGTTTGAACATGTTGGTTATGTTCAAGCATTGTAGGAGTTCTACTGTTGATTTCGAGGCTCTTGTAACTTAAAAGTGAGCCTACTAGAACTCGGACTTCGGATTGCTTCGCGTGAACGGAAGACAAGGTATTTACTAATTATTCTTCTTGTCCTTGCTCGAGCCGTACATCTACTTCTCTCTCCACATAGGTCCATTCTTCCGATGCTCTGAGCCTATCGACCAGTTCGTCGAATTTTGGAATGTCTGACGGTGCAAATTCAAACCACGTAATAAAATCAAACTCTTCACCGAGGTCACGCGAGTGGTGCAGCCTGCGAGCTACGGCAGGTAGGTAATCCATCCCAATCGAATTATGATGTGACTGCTCTTCGAAGATTTTCCTTCTTTGGTCTTGAGCCAATTGCCACCAACTATCAGATTTCTTGACTAAAATCATTGCTGCACAGGTGGCCTCCTTACGGCCAATTTCCGGCTGTAATTTTTTTAGCGAGGCAACCTCATCCGAAGTGGCATAACGAGTGTTACTCGTGAAGCCCTTAAAGAGCCATTTTTCTTCAGAGTTTTTCTCTCTAACGTCGCTCTCGACAATTCGAAGGGCTGATACTTCAGCGATTGGCTGCCCTTTTACTCCCGTGATCTTCTTGACGCTCCATTGACCTTTAGAGCCTCCAATAAACGTGAAGATACTGCTCATTTTTGTTCCCTTGCTGTTGTCGTTTTTGATTGGACTAGACTCAACTACAGCGACGCCTCCAGGCGCCGCTAGCTCAGATGCAATGCAAGGTTTGGCCAGGTAGACAAGCAAGCCCACCAACAATGCCGTTACCCTGAACTGGATAGTCACTTGAGATAATTCGCCTACAGTCTCGATTCATTGATGGTACCAGATTTGCCAATTGATTGAGCGGTTTTGTGCAGTGTGATAATTCACAGACAAAGCTCATGCCCAAACGACCTTGGACTCGCGCTAAAATTGCTAATATCGGAGCTCTTGCTAAAGCCCATAAAAAAGAGCTCTCTGCTCAACTTCCTGGGCTTGTCTAAGGCGCTCGCCGGATGTCACCTAAAACAGCTGTTCCTTTAATAACGCCCTTCCAAAACCAGACGTGGAAGGTTTTTAACCACACGCTTGAATATTTGGTAGTTGCGCAGTGCTCTCGCAACAACAAGACCTCCCTGAATGGCTATTAGAGCACTCTCTGCCCGCTCTCTAGCAAGCTTCTTATTCAGTCCAGCCTCAACGGCGACGGCCGCGATGGCGTCAATCCAAGCATCCAAAAACTGTGCTACTTGATTCTGGAACGGCTCACTAGCCTCACCTATGGTTAGCCCATCGACTAGACAGCCCTTCCGCCCGCAGTCATAAAAGGTTTCAACGACCTGCGCCATTTGCGCAAGCTTCTCCAGAGGCTCGCCCTCGGCTTTAAGAGGCAAGACAAAATACTGGTCGACTGCGGAGTGAATATACTCAAGCACTTCCTTAGCCATCTGTTCTTTGCCTTCTGGAAAGTGATGATAAAGGCTTGATTTACCGAGCCCAGTAGCTTTGGACACATGTGCTATGGAAACGCCTTCATAGCCATGCTCCCGAAAAAGCTCTAATAGTTCAGGTATCAGTTCAACTTTTTCCATGGTGCAATTTCCCAAAGCAAATACACCAATAATGTACCGAACATTCGGTTAACTGTCAACAACACGCTTAGAAAGACATCAAAACCGCTATCGAGCCACTATCATTACCTGAAGTAAATCCAAATGTTCAGTAAAACTTCGGACTGAGCCACGCTTCATACGCACAGCTCGCCAAGAAACCACAACTGCACAACAGAGCTTTGGAGATTTCGTGCCCTGATGAATTCAGCCCCCGCAGCAGTCGCACGGCTTTGCCGAGACCTTGCCCTCAGGCTCTCCTAGATAACCTTAGTCAGAAAGCAAATTGCGGTTGACAGAGAAGATGCAATTTGATATCCTCGATTTATGGACCGAACGTTCGGTTTTTACCAACCAAAAGGGTAAAGAGGTAAGTACAATGTCTAGAATTCAACCTATCGACGCAGAGCAAGCTACAGGCAAGACCAAAGATCTTCTGTCTGCTGTCCAAAAGTCCTTGGGAACAGTACCAAATCTGTTCAAGGTGGCGGCTCAGTCTCCAGCTGTTATTGAAGGACTGCTCTCATTTTCGAGAGCTCTCAAGGCAAGCAAGTTGACCGCCAAGGAGCGCGAGCAAATCGCATTACTTGTTGCTGGCCAAAATAACTGCGATTACTGCCTGGCAGCTCACTCTACTTTGGGGCAGATGGTGGGTCTTAGCGAGCAAGAGATCGTAAACAGTGTCAAAGCAAAAGGCGAGAACAATAGAGTCACGGCTTTATTGAACTTTGCAAAAGCTGTCACAGAGAAGCGCGGACAAATTAGTTCTTCCGACTACGCCCAACTGACTGAAGCAAACGTATCACAACAAGAAGCGCTCGAAATAGTTGCTGTCGTCGTTGAAAACATCCTCACCAACTACATAAATAATGTTGCAGAAACCGAAGTCGATTTCAAGTTGCCGGATTCGGTCCGTGAAGCAAATGCAAAAACACCCTGCGCTCGCTGACCCGCTCATAGCCTAATAATTAAATACACACGCTAAGAACGCAAAGGAATTAGAACAATGGACACCGTAAGACACAAGACAATAAACATCGAGGGGGTGAACATCTTCTACCGTGAAGCCGGCCCTGCAAACGCCCCGACTATTCTTATGCTGCATGGATGGCCTTCGTCATCGCACATGTTTCGAAACCTAATCCCACTACTTGAGGATCGTTTTCACATTATTGCTCCCGATTATCCGGGCTTTGGGCATAGTGATTCGCCTAGTCCGAGCGAGTTTACCTACACCTTCGATAATATCTCTAAACTAATTGAAGTGTTGTTAGATACGCTCGGCATAACAAAAGTATCGCTATTCGTGCATGATTACGGTGGACCGATAGGCTTTCGTATTGCAGAGCGCCGGCCGGAATTAGTTCGAGCAATAGTTGTCCAAAACGCAATTGCACATCTAGAGGGCATCGCACCATCACTGGAACCACTCACTCAATATTGGCAGGACAGACCAGGTAAAGAAGAAAGTGTTCGTAATTTTCTCAAAAAAGAAACGACAGTGTTTCAATACATGCATGGTGCTTCGCAGCCAGAGAAAATTAGCCCAGACGCTTATGTATTGGACCAAGCATTCTTGGACCGACCGGGCAATGACCTGATTCAGTTAGAGCTTTTCTACGATTACAGGACTAACCCCGAGAAGTATCCAGAGTGGCAGCGGTATTTGCGAGATCACAAGCCACCAATGCTAGTGATATGGGGCGAAAACGATCCATTCTTCACTAAAGAAGGCGCACTTGCCTACTCAAAAGACAATCCAAACGCCATGGTCAAATTTTTGAATGCGGGACACTTCGCGCTAGAGGAGGCAAGCGAGGAGATTGCCACAGAGATACGCGCTCTTGCTGACAGAGTTAAGGCAGGAGATTATGAGGAAGCCACCTGTTCGCTAGTCAGCAGTAGTAGCCACAAGTGAGCACACCACAGCTCGACTTTATAGGAGAAACAGGTTGGGAGCTGGCATCTTGCTGGCTCCCTTCTGCACTTGGAAGTCTCTTGTCTGTTCTCGTTAGTAGAGTAACAGTCAAACTTCCACATGACACAAGACGCACAGTAACCACATCTAGTTCTCCTCGCATCTATGCTTGAAATGCTTACTATTATGCCGAAAGTTCGGCGCCATATTTTCATGGGACTTGCCTGAACCAACAGCAATCATTAGAAACAACCGGCCAGCTAAACAATTGAGAATAAAACGATAACAATCACAGATGGCAGCGAACTTCTAGCACTTTGTGAATGGATTATTCGAACCGGACAACTATCAGGGAGACTTAGACTAAGTCTCGTTATAGGCTGGATTGCACTGTTCACGCCCTGACCGAGCTGAGATTGCACAATAACGTGGCTCATTGCCCAACTTAAAATCATGCCATGAAATGCAAGTTTGGATACCATAGAGAGTGGCAGATCACTAGCTGCCAGCAGCCTAGAGCGGCGGCTGGTCCTTGATCGCAACAGTCTTACTCACAACCCTATTTCTGAAAGTGATGGGTGGTCATCTGGGCGACGTCCCAGCGCCCAGTGGAATTTGCGTTCTGATTCTTGAATCGGCAAATCGTTGATGCTTGCGTGTCGAGCCGTCATCAAGCCTTGTTCATCAAATTCCCAGTTTTCGTTGCCGTACGACCGGAACCAATTCCCTGAATCATCGCGCCACTCGTATGCGAAACGCACTGCGATTTTATTGTCTGTAAACGCCCACAGCTCTTTTATTAATCGGTAATCCAGCTCCTTGATCCACTTGCGAGTCAAAAAAGCAACAATCGCCTCCCTCCCGGTGACAAACTCAGATCGATTTCGCCACTTTGAGTCTTGAGAATAAGCCAGACAAACTCGTTCAGGTGTTCGTGAATTCCAGCCATCCTCGGCTAGACGAACCTTTTGAACAGCGCTTTGGCGGGTGAATGGTGGCACAGGTGGGTTCACTGAAGTTTTTCCACTCCTCTAATTAGACTGGATACACAATAACTAGTTTCAAACGTCCTGGCTAAGCAGAGCACTTGAAACGCTAACGACAATAATCTTACGCCTAATACCCTACTGAAAAGTGCGGAAGAGTCTCTTTCTGTTGAAAATGCTAGCGCGGTGATATTGGGAGGCTCCGTGTAGTTCCAGGTGTCTAAATTTACTGAGTCAGGTCATGACAGCAGCGCAAGCTACTCAGTCCGCCTTTTTACAACATCCAAAATTTTACTGTATGCACCAGACGCCAGGATTCCTATCTCTAGTGGAGAAACTTCTCCCAATTTTCTTTTGGTAAAAAGTTCGACTTGCAGCGCCGGAAGACCGTCGATATCGAGCGACTGATCAAGTGGCTTACCAAAAAACTTCTTGCAAATATCGTGAATCATAAGCATTCCCATGGTTTCACCTTTTTCTTGATAGGTTTCAGTTCCAGAAATGGTTTTGAAGACGCGCTCTCCATCGACAAATTCCGAGTTCTCGTAGTACGGCATCTCTTCTGGCTGCGGATCACCAGAGTCAAAGATCATGCCCATCTCACTCGCTCCAGAATACTCTCGGACGAGCTTACCTTTCTCGTAGTAGACATAGGCAAAATAATTCGAGACACTCTGCAGGGCAAATCCCAAAAGTTTGCCGGTCGGATAAAGCGCCAGCATTTTTCTAAACAAGTGAGCATGTCGGTTATCCATGCAGTTGACTACCTGATCCTGGTCGGCCACTAGCACCGCATTTGCATAGGCTCCGATAGCAAACGTGCCCGACTTGGGATAAGGATCAAAGTCAGTAGTCTGATGTTTAGAGTAACCAAAATAACCGAGAGCTTTTACCAGTTGTATGGCTCTCTGTGGATCGTGAGCTGGCCTGGTAGCAAGATAGCCGTAATCACAATCTCCCGTCACTATACAAGCAGCTTTCCAACCCATCGCCAAACCCTCGTGTTTTAACTATTCAGAACTGTAGAGAGCGGAGCTTGCCAATTCGCCACTCATCCAAAAAGCCTCATGACCGTCTCATATTTTAACTCTGGCAGAGTCCTCAGCTCATTGAGTTTACGCAAAAAACCTGTCACTGTTATTCTCAAAAGTCTAAGGCGTTCTATAGAAGGTTATTAATCGAGGCATCCGTGAGTATAAACGAAGATATTATTCGCGACTACAAACTCCTCAAAGAGGAGTTGAAGACAAAAACTGAAGATAAAAACATGGGACCACCAGAGCTGATAACTATTGAGTATGACGATTATCATGCCAAATACGTTGGATGCACTGCTACTGGTGTCCAGTTCTTCTTTCCTCCCATATTCGTTCCCGGTGGAGACGAATTTGTAGTTCTATTTTTGTTCAATGAGTCTGGAGATCTAATCGAATCGAAAATCGAAAACTTCGGACCTCGCTCGACGTTCGATGAACAAAGAGCACGCGCGCTGAGAGCCGACTGGCTAGCTCAGCTTGAACCATTTCAGTTCAAAGACATTCAAGTAAAACCATTTTTTGTCGAGCATAGCGGTGAATTGCTTGGAATGATTCCCTGCAAATACGACGGGTATTGGGCTGTCGAAGTGCTGCCTGGCAATGTGATGTCATTTACTGAACCGTGGGACTCTGGCATCTACGACACCTAAATAGTGCGACGGAAGCCAGCCTTAAGGTAAAATTGGGTGCGTAATTTTAGGGAGAACCACCTTGCCAGCAGCCAAGGAATTAGATAAACAACTCGAAAACATATTAGGTCCTTACCTTCTGCAAATAGGCTTTACTGGCTGCTATCCAGACTGGCGACGGATTCATACTGACGGCGTCGATGTAATCACCGTTCAATTAGACCTTAATGGTGAAGCTAAATTATGTGTGGAATATGGCTTTACTAGTCCATTTACAAGTGTTCAATTCGGAGCCGATGTCGTCACCCCTGAGAATCTGACTACAGCTGCCCTCAAATTCACAGGACGCCGAAGACTGAATCCTGAAGTCATAGATGTGCAAGGTCTGGTTCCAGACTACTGGTATAACTATGAAGACGGAGACCTAATCGGCTGTGCCAAGCGCATTCTAGCGGATCTACCAATTGCAGAAGATTGGTGGAAACACATGACAGACAAAGAGAAGATAGCCCAAACTGCACCAGCGTTCTTCAAAAAAGTGGAGCGCGCACAATCATGAGTAATTTGCAAAATCCCGCTATTTAATTCGCAAGGTCAGACTTACTTGGCACAGATTTTATAGAACCATTTGTCACTTTTGACTGGATTTTCTAAGGTGAAATATTCTAGAAGGACTTGGTGCTGATCATCTAATCGGAACAACAAGCGTAAGGCGCTCTTTTATGTGTGCTTCTTCTTAAGCCTAAAGGAAAACCAGCTCAACACAAGAGACAAAACCAAGAAAACTGTGGCGAAAACCGCAGTAAAAAGTCTGAAAAATCCGCTTCCACGTGCCAAAGCAACAGAATAAGGTGGTCCAGATGATACCAGTGTCGCGCTATTCCAATGATAAATCATCAACACAGCAAAGAAGGCTGCAGCGAGTAATGATAGAGCAGCGCAAAATACCAGGACAAATTTTGCAACTGATATAAGCAATTTTGCCACCTCGCAGCAATTCTCTATTGGTCAATCATACATCAAATGTATTCTCTCAATTCAGAGTCAGTCACTAGGTCATACAAGCTAGCTTCATGCAACGCCCAATAGAACTGTGACAGCTTTACTAACTTCTCGGCTAATAAATCTGGCAGCAGTCTCTTAAAACTGGCCCACCTATGGAGGCACAATCCAGTTTTGCTGATATAGTCTCTCCATGTATTCGCAACAGAAACTATTCAAACGCATCTTAGTAGCGTCTCTTGTAGCACTTAGCTTCTTCACGTTCTCGACAGCCCTAGCTCTCGATAAAAGATTTCAACACGATATGATAAGAGGACTTAGCGATATCGACCAAAGCTCGACACATTTCTGCGATGGAAATCTATTTGGTCTAAAAGACAAATCGGGCCGTGAAATTTTAGCTCCCAAATACTCGGACATCGAGTATTGCGGTCACGGGCTGTTTCTTGCTACGGACGTCAATCAATCGAACAAATACTACTTTGGCGAAAAACGACATTTCTTCAATCGCGCAGGAATAGAACAAAAATTTTCTCTGCCCAAAGACACTATTCTGCTGAACATCTTCTCCTTTGGCTTGGAAGCGGACAAAAACCCAGCCATTACTCTGAATGAACTGGCTCCTGACACTCTTCTACTGCTCGGCAGTCCGCTTGAGGAATATCCCGGGATAACCGGCACAAAACAGGGACTATGCGATCTACGAGGAAACATTCTCCTTGCGCCAGTCAAGGGTCAAGTGCTTTTTCTCGAACCTGGTCGCGCATTTATCGACTCTCCAGACGGTCACAAAACTGTCGACCTTTCGACCTGGCACGAGGAAGAGACAACGCTTCAAAGAAATCCTGGTACAGTCCCGCGCCCACGCATCCACAGGCCAAGCAACTATCAAGTACAAATGCCATTTCCCCAAGATTGCATACTCACATGCATAGGGACAGACGATGGCAAATTCGATCCCAAATATTGGGTAACCAGAAGAGATTTCCCAATCAAAATGATGTTTATGTTCAATAGATTTTTGCACGAATACGATCTGATTGGCATGCCCGAATCGGACTTGCTGAAATTGCTTGGCGAAGGCTCTTCATACGTGCCCCTCCCGGGAAACTCAGCGACACGCTTTTACAGATTCCCTTCATCCGGATGCATTCCCTCTGTCTATGGAATAAAAATAAAACTCAAAAGCGAAAAGGTAGCAAGTTGGTTATTTCTCTATAAATGCGGCAGCTACAACGTATCCGAAGAGAGCGCCCTTGTCACCACAAACGTCATTCTGGACTTGCCTCCAGAATTGCCCAACGGCGGACGAATCATCGCCCAGAGAATCGGAGATGCAGCACTTAAAATGTTCCCCGCAACAATTCCCAAATACCAGCGTAAAACCAGGACACCGGAGCCAAATTGCGCTCGACAGAAGAAGAAATTATAAGAATTAGAAGATGACACCGTAATTTACCTCATCAAATCCCCCGGTGTTTTCTACCAGCACCTACTTTCTACGTTCCTCCATCTGGCACCACAGAAACCAGCGAAGCAACCGGCGGCTAGCTCAACCCGCTTCAGTAAGCCCCATTATTCTGATAGCCTCGCCATAACAACTCTTGCTTCAAACAGCTATCCAAAGGGAACAACTGAAATGTTTCGCTATGGAGTGCTCTAATGTCGGAGGCTAATAAAAACGACAAAACATTACTCCGCTTGCAAAACCCTTGGACTAAGCACTGACTCCCTGGACGCATTTGCCAAAAAATCGATAAGAGAAGATAGCGAAGAATGGAAATGAAAAACTGGATTGAAAATCTAGCAGAGCGCTTCATTGAAACTGGCATTGCTAAGCCAGAAAAGATTCTTGGTTGTACAGATGAAGAAATTTTGAAAATCGAAGAGTTCTACAATCTCAGGCTGCCTGACGCATACAAAGAATACATGCACATATTCGGTAAACGGAGCGGCGACTTTCTGAGAGAATGCGAAATTTATTACCCGGATATCCTTGAAAATAGAGAAGCTGCCGAAACTCTTTTAAATGCAAATACTGACTACAAGCTGAAGCAGTCTGACT